>OCTW011582816.1_pt1 | contig 20775 bp, 22 predicted proteins | sample 1539671 | NCBI WGS metagenome assembly OCTW01 (sample SAMN02144230, study PRJEB22623) | gut metagenome | biome: sheep rumen | host: Ovis aries | place: New Zealand
GGCTTGTCCAAGAACTTTGTGACTTTTGTTTTTTGCCACAAAGGTAGACATTTATATTGGTTTCCCGACGCGGGAAATAGAACGTTTACCTATAAATTACGGTAATACATATCATAAATATTCCATAAACAACAAAAAATATCAAAGCAGATGCCTGTAACCCCCTTTTTCCCCCACATAACCAAAAAGAAGCCAATACACCAATCACAAGCATACATATTAGACCTGCATACAATTCTGGTGGCGTTAATTTCAGCAATAGAATAACATATTCTTTGGGTGTCATAATTAAATGCACTAATAGAAACCTCTGTGTTATCACTGGTTTTAATCAACCTACTCCTTTGACTGCTAATTTTAATCCATTGAAAAACATAGTCGGAAAGAAGCAGATGGAGTCAAGAGGGAATATCTTTACATGATTGAATATATCAGATAAACGACGACCAAAAGAAATACTCTTTCTTATTGCAAAAGGGTAATTCCCATAATAGTTATTATCTCTATTATGCCCCATATTGCCCACACGCATTACAAACTCTTGAATTCTTCTGGCCTTACACGACCATTTCTTTTCATCTGAATAGAATGGCATAGTCTCAGGAGGCATTCCCAAATAATCAACAGCAAAAGCCCCAAAAGCTTTCCATTCCGAAATCAGCCCCATTTTGCGAATCCGTTTTTCTAACAAGGCCAAATCGATCTTGGAGCGATATTTCCACAACAGCCTGCACCAGTCGCAAATCTGCCTTAAACCAAGTCCATCTTTATAAAAGTGTTTTAGAAAATGCGTAAACACAAAGATTATATCATTGTCTACACTTGGTAAGAAGACCTGAGTATCACCGTTTTGCCAACTACGTACCTCTCTCCCATAAAATACTGCATCTTGAACTATGTCTATCTGATTATCTATTCCAACTGACAATCCACACGTAAGGCGTCCATGCAATTCCACCACCCAGTCATCGATAGTCATGCCAAGATGTTTGGCATACAGTCTTTCTGACTCAACATTACTTGCCAGTGGTATCAAGTACGTCTTCGCCATCTCATAATTGGTATCACTCAGAAGCAAGTCAACATCCCCTGATGCTCTCCATAATGGCCGTTCATAACATTGTGCTATTCCTTGACCTTTAACGAGCAAAGCATAAATATCAGAATTGCGCAACCTCTCAATCAACTCAGCAATGAACTTATTCATCGCCTTGTTTTGCTGTTCAAGTATCTGAACTTCACCAATCCATTGCAACAGTAACTCCTGAGGTGGTTTTACATTGGAATGCTCAATACCCGCCAATACGAGTCCCATTACGGACTGCTCTTCCGCCAGCCGATACACCTCTTCCCAATTCACTTGTTCTGAATCATGAACCATTAACCAAGAATCATGAATCGAAGAGTTCTCCCACAATCCAGCCCTTATTAAAGAAAGAAAAGTATTAACGTTAGAACTAAATTCCATTTTATTTCCTTGCAAAAGTCTTAAACACCCATCCACGAATGCTATTGGGCATTAATACCTGTAGAATCAGGCGTAATAAAACATTAAAACTGTACTTTGGGAATGATATAATGCCGTTATTCCACATATATTTCTGCAACTTGGCCTCGCTCTTGAAATACCGCATTCCACCTCTGCGCTGATACATTTCTTCTCCTACACGAACATTTACTAAATTCTCCTGAATATTATAGAACTTATACCCAGCCATCGTCAGACGTATCCACAGATAATAGTCCTCTTCGCAGTACCAATCTTGATACCCACCAACCTTCATCACATCATCCTTTTTCAACATCACAGTGACAAGGTTCATGGGACAACGCGATTTCAAATAGTCTTTGATGTCAGCATCATTCTCAGGTACCATTCTCGTACCAACTACATTCTCAGTTGTTCCAATGAACTCATTGATGATACCGCCAACGACTGTCACGTCAGGATGAGCTTCAAAAGCTTTCAGTTGCTTTTCAAAACGATCAGGCACAGAAATATCATCACTATCCATCACAGCACAAAGGTTGTTTGATGCTGCATCCAAACCAGTCTGTCTTGCTATTGCATGACCGCAATTTTTCTCCAAGCGAATAACCTTCATTACAGGTATCTCTCCCTGTAAGGTAGCTATTGCGTTATCAACCGTATCAGGAATAGGACCATCCACTACCAATATGATCTCTGATGGTGGCATAGTTTGGTTATATATACTTCGAACTGCTGTCAGGAAGTCCTCTGGCTTATCATTCCGATAAACCGACATACAGATGGAAAACTTCATTTCACTCATTTTAAATATTCTGTATAGTCTTTTTCTGTATCATATATCATGGCGTGAACAGCGGCCTTCTGTGCTGCTTCCGAAGGCAATTTCATATAGTCACCATATCGATAAGTCAAATACTCCTTGATATGAGCAGAACCAAGTAGTTTTGTGCCCTCAAACGGCACGTCAACAGGATTTTCAAAATACTCCTTATCGAAGATACCCGAGCGGAATTTGGCAGGTGTAATCCAATAGCACCACTTAAAGTCGTCCGCTATATCCTCATATTTATAAATCTGCTTATAGCACCAGTTCGCAATCAGTTTGCAAGGCAGCACCTTCAACAGTTTCACCACCATTGCCTGACTGCTTGTCTTCGGCTTCCAATTTCTTTGTGTGAGAGCATAGAGCGTCACGAACTTACATGCATAATATACTTTCTTATGTATCCAATTGCTATCTGCCGGCACCTTATGCAGCATCATAATGTCCACATATATACCCTGATGCAAATCCTTCCTATCCTTGAATGATTCCTCGATGAACGTAGTGCCATTCATTCGAACCTTGGCATATTCCAAGTACTTCTCCGTAGTTCGCCATTCCTGTATTATGAATTTCGGATTGCCATCCTTTTCCATTGCCACCTTGAACTTAGCATACTCTGCAGGAGTCATGAAAATGTCGAGGTCATCATCCCAAGGGATAAACCCTCCATGACGAACAGCCCCAAGAGCGGTACCGCCCATAATATAATAAACAATGCCATTTTCACGGCATAGTTTATCTATATATTTCATTACTTCAAGGATTTTCCCTTGAACATCTCTAACTGTTTGATTATTCATAATTATATTTTTTTTGCCAAATAATAATACCGGCTCATTAACTTCTTCACTCCAGGGACATGCATTGCCATCTTTGCAGTCGAGCGAATTAGTTTAAAGGCATAAGTCTTCGCCAAATATATAGTCGCAGAACCGCACCACCTATGTGGATGAGTGCTAATAATATTTCCACTTTCTGTTGACAATGCCCCAAGAACGGCATTCAGGTCATCGTAAGCTATGTTCTTGTCATCACTATTTATAATGTCATTATTCAGAGGGTCATAGATCATCTTAAACTTTCTGCCAGCATCCGAGAAATATAAATACTCAGTTGGAACATCGCTTTTCAGATTCACCATAACATCTTTTATGCCTGGGTATAACCCTCTTACCTTTTCGCTCCTAAAAAAGTCACGATTTGAGGTGTATCCTACCCTTTCTACTACAGGGTTACCATGCTGGCAAACCGTTTCAATTATAAATCCGTTTTTCTCAAAGACCTGCTTGTTTTCATAGAACTCAGTCACTGCTTTATCCAAATCTCCCTTACAACTATCCATCACATCATAGTGGTAAGAAATCTCATGTCCCATCTCTTGCATTTCCCGCAACATGAGAATGTTCCTTTCGTCATGCATAAGATATGCCTGCACATAGTAGCTGCCACGATGTCCATACTTATTTTCTATAGTAGCTAGCTTATAAGCCTTTGCGACATCAGTTTCCACGTCGTGTTTCAAGACGATGTATTGGCTGACTGCAGAAGTTATATCCTTTGTAGGGATGCTTTCCAATCCTTTTTCGGCGAGATTCTTGCAAAACTTATCCCAATGGTTATACGTAAATATCATTGATTGTTCAGTTTTTCTCTTAATAATGTTGACGATATCCCATCTGTATGATCCAAATAGACCACAGTACAACCCACTTCAGCAAATTCCTTTTCGTACTTATTCCAAGCGTCCGTGCCTTTCCAGTCTGATCCCACAAACACAGCATCAGCTCCAAGTTCTTTGACTGCTTTTACCTTATCCATATCCACCTGAGTCACCACTTTATCCACGTAGCGAATTGCACCCACTATGGCCATGCGATCAGCTTCACAGATTATAGGATACTTATTCTTTCTCTTATAGCATAACTCATCTGTTGTCACCCCAACAATGAGTGTTTCACACATTTCTTTTGCTCTTGCTATAATATTCAGATGCCCGATATGAAACATATCATACACACCTGTTGTGTAGCCAATTTTATATTTTTTCATAATGACATAATTGATTTTTCTAACTCAGAATGAAATAAAGAAGAAATAGTAGACCAGTTGTAATTGTTAGCAAGTTTTATCGCATTTTTACCTTTAATTTTGAGTAATTCTTTCTCTTTCATTAACCTCATTAAACCACATCCGACTGCATCGCTATTTTCCTCCACGACCCAGCCTGCATCAAATTTAAGTACTTCTCCAGACATATTTGTACCAGGTGTAATAAGACACGGTAATCCATATGCCAATGCTTCAATTAACCCCATTGGGTGCCCCTCAAATCTTGAAGTCATCACAAAAACATCCGACTCAAGAAGGGCAGTTATTTTTTGTTCACCAGATACCTCGCCTTTTAGACAAACTATATCTTCTACATGATTGTCTTTGATAAAATCTAATATCTTTTTATAGTCATACAAGTGGGGGCCATATATCCTTAAACTAAATCTATTACTTTTCAGTAACTCTTTATTTAACACTATTGCATCTAGTAGTATATCTAGCCCCTTATGATACATATCTAAACGGCCAATAAATGACATTACCAGACCATTTTTAGAAAAACCTGCTTTTTGAACAGATGGAATATTAAAACCATTAGGCACAACAAAAAAGTTGGTTGCATGATTACAAGAAGAATCCGATGCCTCGTTTTGGGTCAAAAATTGTATTTGTCTTGCATGATTAATAAAACTCTTAAAGAACAGCTTATGTGCAATCCATTTTTTTATTCTTGCATGATTATGCGTAGCCTGCTTTGTCAAAGAACCGCGAGGAACTATAACATAGGGAATATTTTTATCAATAAGTTGTTTTGAGAATCTAACGTACTCTAAAAAATATACACCTTCAAAAACTACGAAATCTGGGCAATTAAAAGGACAAGGCAGACTGTCAAGCTTAAGAATTCCATATTCCTTAATATTATGATAACCATTCACCTTTAGCCAATGAGGCATTTCCAAAGGTGTAAGGTTTATCCATAACACCTCATCTATTTTTGATAAGGCATCTACACTGGCAGGCACACTCCAATTGGGCCCTGCAGATATTTTATCACTTAAGTGAGATACAAACAATATTTTCATTAAATATTCATTTTCATTGCTGTCCACTAAAAATCGCTAAGTGTTCTTTGAAATGATTGAAATATAGTTAGTTGCAGAGATTTTAAAGTGAAGCGGATTTGATTATGATTTCCAGCCGTTATATAATAAACAGACGGCATGAATCATTCAAAATACGTTTTCGCTCAACTTACCTCGTTTCTGAACAGAAGTCAGTTCAATGACTATGTTCGCAAGTATCATGGTGACAAGTATGTCAAGCACTTCACCTGTTGGAACCAGCTACTGACACTGATGTTTGGTCAGCTGGGCAACCGTGAGAGTCTGCGCGACTTGATAACCATCATCGAGGCACACCATCAGAAGTGCTATCATCTCGGACTTGGCAAACACGTGACCAGAAGCAATCTGGCAAAGGCAAACACCAACCGTGACTATCGCATCTTCGAGGACTTCGCCTACTATCTCGTCAGTGAAGCAAGACGCAAAAGAGCAACGGACATCTTCAAGCTTGACGGCAATGTCTATGCTTTCGATTCCACGACTATCTCACTCTGCCTTGACGTCTTCTGGTGGGCTAAGTTCCGCAAGCATAAGGGCGGTATCAAGATACATACCCTGCTGGACTTGGAGACTCAGATTTCTGCCTTCTTCCACGTCACCACGGCATCAGTTCATGATTCCAAGGCGATGAAGGAAATTCCCATTGAGACAGGTGCTTACTACATCTTTGACCGTGGCTACAACAACTTCAAGGAACTCTATCGCATACATCGTGCGGAGTCTTTGTTGTCAGAGCTAAGACCAACTTGCAGTACAAGTGCATCAAGTGGAGACGCTGGCTGCCCACGGGAATACTGACTGATGCTGAGATAGAACTGACTGTCTATGGCAGTCAGAAAGGCTATCCGGAGCATCTCAGGCTTGTACGGTTCTTCGATGATGAGCAAGGCCGTGAGTTCATGTTCCTGACTAATGCAATGGAACTGACTGCATTGCAGGTTGCCAACCTCTACAAGAATCGTTGGCAGATAGAACTGCTCTTCAAGTGGCTCAAGCAGCACCTCAAAATCAAGAAATTCTGGGGCACAACTGAGAACGCAGTCAGAATACAGATTTACTCTGCCATCTGTGCCTACTGCCTCGTTGCCATTGTGCAGCATGATATGCGATTGGATAGAAGCACTTATGAGGTGCTGCAAATCCTCAGCATGTCACTCACTGACATAACGCATCTCAGAGATCTCTTCGACAAAACTATATTCAAAAATGACAAAGAACGAAGCGGTTCAGGTGAACCTAATTTATTTAATTTTTAACTCGTCCATTTTTTAGTGGACACTTCTATGCTGCTTTCCAAACAATTGGAGAATATTTATTGTTTATTAACTATTATGTTTCAATCACTTAACGTGAAGTCCTATAGTACGATGACTTTCGAAGAGAGCACAAACACTAGCCTGACACTACATGTCAGGGGTAGCCAAACTATCGGAAACAGACCTATCAGACAAACTTCTATGAAATGACACAATAAACTGCGCATCAATTTACTTCGTAAGCACTCAATTGATTCGGAGGTCCTTTATACAAAGGGCCTCTCGTTTTTGAGATTTTTCTTGTTTAACTAAGTTTTAACTGTTTTGCTTGGCAATTACCACTTCAGGAGTTAATTCCTCATAGTTTGTATTGCCACTCATCACCTCACGCCAGACATAAGATAGATACTCCTTAACTTGGAGTCCCCACATCTTGGCCTTCGGGAGGAAGGGGCGAAGACGAAGGCAGGGCCAGGGTGACCAAAGAAACATTGTTTGTACTCTTCTTGTACCATTTCTCAAATTGGGAATAGACTATACCTTTAAGCTGGCAATAATCAACGATTGAAACATCCTTGACCTTGATCAGCTCCTGATACCTCTCCCATAATCTCATAAAATCTCTGCTTGTTGCCATAACTCAATTTTTTGATGTCATGGCGCCGCTCGGCTTTGCCGCTTATTCGAACGAAGAGAGTCTTAAGAAAGGTATATCATTTTTCTAACCCCTGCCAAAAAGCAATTGAGTGCTTACCTTTGAATGTTGTATTTCTTCCATATAGATATATAAACAAACTTTCATTCATTATGTAATAAGCATCAATATCTACATATGCAACTCGACTAAAGAGAGTTTTTTCCATCTTTTACTTGGAAACTCCCTTATACTCAATATTATTAAACTTTACAAAGTTCGCTAATTAGTTCCTCCCATCTTTTTTCAATAATATCAAGGCTGAAATTGGCAGCCCTCTTCACTGATGCCTGCGCAATTGAATAACGTAAATTATCATCAGCGATAAGATACCTTATTGCTTCTGCCAATTCTTTTTCATCATGTTTACCTACGACGACACCCTCACGTTTAGATGTTATTATCTCACGTTGTCTGCCTCCATCATCAAAGCTAATACAAGCACAACCTTGCGACATGGCTTCTATCAAAACCATCCCAAAACCCTCGACTCGCGAACTTAAAACAAATATGCTACTCTGGCGCATCACCGCATCAAGATCCTTTCTGAAACCAAGAAAATCTATGCGCGGTAAGACATTTAATTCATCGGCCAACTGTACAAGTTTCCGTTTTGAACTCTCCTTACCCCCACCTGCTATACATAATTTCCATTCTGGATAATAATCAGCAATCGTCGCCCAAGCTTTTATCAAAATATCAAACCCTTTCACTCTCCATTCGTCAAGCCTTCCAGCGGCTAAGATAATCTTCTTCCTCAGTACATCCACATTATTAACACATGGATAAGCCAGGGGATTGGGCATTACTCTTTTTCTTGGTAGATTATCACCCAAATAGTCAAAATCAGCCTGTGTAAGAACTGTTACCATATCTGCCTTACGATAAGCATATTTGCGTATTAGACGTATGTGAAGAGGCAGCTTCCTCTCAAAAGATGTATGATCAGAGGCTATAACCTTCACATTCAAACCTATCCTTGCTGCAATTGCTGTAAAATTCATAAGCGGCATTACACCAATGATGACATCTGGATTATAATTCATTATCATCCTTCGCGTATTGCGAATCATATAATAAAGGTACCGACGGCTTTTCGCCTCCCGCTCTGAACAGAATAGAGGCTCTTTCTTTACTCGTTCACCAATAGTATATGCAAATGGTCTGAAAAGATTAGTCATCAGCATAACCTCATGACCTCTATCCACCATTTTGTCTGCTAAGAGGCCTGTTACTCTTTCAGCACCACCACCTGAAACAGAATGGTTCAAAAAAACTATTTTCATTATATTCTTTTAATGTAACACTATTTCCTTTGTGTATTTAGGAAGGCTTTTTCCATTTCTAGATAATATTGGCAAACTCAACAATGCCACAAGGATCTGCGGCAGATTCCAAATATTTGATTTATAGAAACAAATCCAAAAAAACGCAATAATAAGTAGTGTAAATTTATTATATCCTCTTATTTTTATCACTGTAGTCGAAAAGCCGATTATTAATATAACAAGACCAACGATACCGTATTGAAAAATAAAATTTTTGACTCCAGCACTCGTTCCGCCAGCCGTTTCTTGCCAATTATAAAAACTTCGGTTACCCATTCCGAAATATAGTCTATAATCAGTACTTATTTCTTTCAGCTTCTTGTCGACTATTTCATCAGTTCTATCATCTAATGATGCCATGTCTCTACCTGATACACGCTCAACAATTCTTTCCTCCACAAAACCGCTAAAATAAGTCATTAGAAAAATAACTGCAAACACTCCAAGGATAATTTGAGAGAAGCCTAACGTTCTACTTCTTACCACAGTCCACATCGTTATTAGTACATAAAATCCTAAGGAGAAACTTAATAGACCTGCTAATAACAAAACAAGAAAAGTCCGTTTACTATCTTTATATTCCAAAGTGGTAAGCAAGAAGAAACAGATAGTTCCAAGGCCACCAGGTTCTTCACAAAGTGACATAAAGCGAGCAAAACCTTCCACCGAATACGTTGGAACTAAGATGAATATGCCTTGATTTAGAACTTGATATGGATCTGGGCGCTCAACCACAGCCCAAGTAAATTTAATACCGAACAGAAGAAGCGTATATTCAATTATTCCAAGAAAAACTATAACTGTAAATATACGAATAAATACCTTATATATGGCCCATTTATATTCATTTTTTAATGAAATAAATGCGAATGCAAAACACAGCTTAGTTATTACTGTCACAAACGGCACATCACCATAAAACACGATTGGGATCAAAATAATGCTCAGACATACAAACATATATCTTAAGCTTATCTCGAAATTCTTTTTGGAAATCATGCCCGAACCCGAAATAATTAGGGAAAAAAGGCATATCAAGTCCATAGACTCTTTACTATATTTTATGTAATAGGATGAGAATCCTGCTAGAAGCCATGCAAAAACGTCGATTACAAATAATGCAATGACGAAACGATGACCAACGGAAAAACACTTTAATTCATTTAAAACCATAATTATCTTTTTAGCAGACTATGTTTCAATGAAGCCAATTTTAAATAAGTTAATTCAAATAGCCTTTCTATTACACCATTACCTTGCGGCTGCTGGCAATATTCATAGAAACTTACAAACTGATTATTCTCATCGTTACAAAATTTCACAAACCTCTCCCACATTCCGTTTCTGTTTGGAAAACTCCACTCGTGGGCATGAAGCACCGCAGTATAATAGCCACCAGCCCTCTTCATTTTAGGAAGTCCTCCTGTATATTCAGGAAAGCAGATTATACCATGCCGCCTATACGGCTTCTGACTTTTACCATCAGAAACATATTTAAACCCATTTGCTGCGAGAGCTTTCAATGTGTTGTCATCATACGAGTGTGCCGGTGCAAAAAAAATTTCTGTTTCTATGCCATGATCCTTCAATATGCGTTTACCCTCTTTAATTCTTCTATTCTGCTCCTCGTAAGTATGACCTGCAAACTCTGAATGCTTTTTTGGCGTTGATAGTCCTGATGCTTGCATGTCAAAAACGTGATTATAGCCATGCATGGCTATTGCATAACCCTCTTTCTGTAGTTTCTGGATATACTGCCAAAAATCATCACGAGGTTTATCTATAATTAATGCTGGGTCTTGATTCTCTGGAATCACACCAAGAAGTGCAGTTGCCCCTATTGAATCTAACAGATCCTTCGCTTTATTCCATTGTCCCCAATTCATCGTTGGGCAAATATCATCAAAGCGAAGTAAGATTTTTCGTTTACTCATTTTACTTCTTTTTAAAACCCCGACCTATTACTCCTAAAACCTTATGCTTCAGAAAATGAAAGAAAGGTGATTTGTCTTTTCGATTATAATAATAGGTACACTTACATTTACGTACTTCCCTTATCCATTGAAACAATCCTACTTTTTTTGCTTTTATGACATTTGCCACAAAATCATCTGGTTCAACCATCGCTGTAAATTCATCCAATTGCTTGATATTGGTCAAATCTAATTTCCCTTCCAGCATGGCTTTTGCCCACAAGTAAGGCATATTATATCCTCCGCAAGTATAAGCATAACTCCATGTAGAATTGCGAAAGTTAACTTCAAGGAAGAATAAGTTATCATCTTTATCAATCAAAAACTCCACAGAGAAAATACCAGTAAACTCGACTTCTTTTAAAATAGCTTTTACTCGCCCCAAGACTTTCTCGTCAAGGAAAGGCCGCATTACCATATAAGGGCCATAGCTTTTATTTGAAAATCTCAAATAATTGCTATAATATGGTATATATACATCTTCTCCACCATTAAAGCAAAAACCATCAAGACACAATTCGTTTTTTTTGTCAATGTATTCCTGAATCAGAACCCGCTCGCTCTTAATTCGTTTATAAGCTTCTTCTAATTCTTTTTCATTATGACAGATGAAAGAATCGTTTTTCCATCCTCCTTTTAATGAATTAATAGCTTTCGTTATAACTGGATATTTTAGGTCGGAAGGTATAACACCTACTGGGACCGTTTCTGTTTTTGCTATTTCACAACCACATTTAACTGCTAGTTTACAAATATTCTCTTTGTCCATGTAATATGAAACAATCCCTTCCTCTTTACCATGAAAAAAATAAAAAAGATTTTTTAATTCATTATAATGGAGGTCCAAAAATGATGTTATTCCGTCATCACATGTATAGAGAAACGGTTTGTCTTTTTCATTACCATACTCTGAAAGGAGAGCAGTATAACCCTCTTCTATTGATTTTATGAAATGAATGTTTTTTACATATTTGCTGTGGTTAATCATAACTGGTTGCGCTGCAACCAGAAAAACAACAGGGTCAATACCAGCTTCTCCTAAACTTCTTACAACACCTAGAGGATTGTAGTGGTCACCACCGAAGACTATAAACTTATGCTTTAATAATTCTTTTTCTATCATTTCTCTTCTATTTTATTATAATGCGAAATCAATTCCAACAACAATTCGAGGATTATCCTTAAAAAAATCATTACCCCATAGGTAGATATTCCAGTTCTTAATTGAATAATACAAGCCTGCTGCCATATCAACATCCTGATCAAACTTCCACGAGTGAATGGCACCCAACATTGGAGTTATGCTATGACCGTTTTTCAAAGAGAAGGTATAGCCAAGATACTCCCAGTTGGTAAAGGTGTCATCCGCATCTTTGTTGAATCCCAGCCAAGTGTTGGAGCACCAGAACAGTCTACCATCTGAGGTTATTTGACCGTTCATATAGACAGCACCAGTAGTATAGCTATATTTGAAACTGTCATTCAGACTGAAAGATGGAGTTACTTGCCCACCAATGCCAAACCAAGGGCTAATCTTCGCTCCATATCGAACCAAGAAGCCCCAGTATGAAGAACCGACTCCTGTATAAATGTCTGTACCAACAGCCACATGATTACCTATACCATACTGGAAGCAGGTATAGGTTTCCTGTGCGTTAATACCTGGGCGAACCTTCAACGATGTGTATCCATACAACTTCCCGTCACCAACGGTTCCTGAAAAATATGGCACCTGAGCCATCGCCTCAAATGCAAAGAAAGCCATTACTAATGAAAACAATATCTTTTTCATACGCTTACTTTTTCTCTTTTTTCAACTCCTTCACTAATGCCGGCATCATAACAATCATTACAATCAAGAACGGCAGTGTGGCTGCAATAGAGATAGTCTGAAGTGGTTTCAAGCTACCAGCAGACAGAAGAATATAAGCAATGGCAGCAACAACAATACCCCAAATCACTTTTTTATAAGTCGGAGGCGTGATACTACCATTAGATGTCATTACACTCAGCGAGTAGGTAGCAGAGTCTGCAGAAGTAATGAAGAACACACCCAACAGCACGCAAATCATTACTGATATAACCTTGCTCAAAGGATAATGGCTAAATACGATAAATACGGCTGTCTCTGGGGATGCGATCAATTCCTGTACACTCTCTACACTCCAACCCTGAACTGTACTCAAAGCAATAGCACTGAACACAGCCAACCAAACAATGGTGAACAGAGTCGGAACCATAACTACACCTAGGATAAACTCTTTAATGGTACGCCCTTTAGATATTCGAGCTACAAACATACCCACAAACGGTACCCAAGCCACAAACCAAGCATAGTAGAACACGCGCCAGTTCATTACCCATTCGTTATCACCAAAGGCGTTAATCATAAACACATCCTTGAAGAAATACTGGATATGTTGACCAACACTGTTTGTCAAGTTGTTCAGTATAGTAATCTTTGGACCTACCAAGAATGCCACTGCCAACAAAGCAAGTGCCAAATAGGTATTGAAGTTAGACAAGATCTTGATGCCCTTGTAAACACCAGTAATAGCACTGATGATAAATATCAAGGTGATAAAGATAATAATCCACATGATGGTTTCTTGTGTCTTTGGAATTCCAAACAAATGCTGCAATCCTCCGCATATTTGACTTACACCAAGGCCAAGTGAGGTAGCCACACCTGCAAAGGAAACAACAACAGAGAAACCATCGATAAACTTTCCAAACCATCCGTTGGTTCTCTTCTCACCTACCAGAGGCGTAAGCAAATTACTCAACTGAGCATTCTTCCCTTTACGGAACTGGAAATAAGCAATACCCAAGCCAATTACAGCAAAGCATACCCACTGAGTAATACCCCAGTGCAGATAGCAGGTACGGATAGAGAAATCAATAGCATCCATCGTACCTGGTTCAATGCCTGATGGTGGTGCTGCATAATGTGAAAGAGGTTCTGCTATACTCCAGAACACCAAGCCGATGCCCGTACTACCACAGAAAAGCATAGCCAGCCAACTGAAGGTGCTAAACTCAGGCTTATCATCTTCTTTACCCAGTTTTATATTACCCCACTTGCCAACTGCCATCCATACACAGAAGCCTATAAAGGCGACTATAGAAAGGATGTAGAGCCAACCGAAGTAATAGCTCACCCAGCTCATGAATTGTCCAGCAATCTCGCCAAGGGTACTGCTATATACAGCACCAAAGACAATTACGCAGAGCGCGATTAACAGCGTCCAAACAAAGACACTATTGTTTTTATACCAATTCACTATATAGTTCATATTATGATACCATATCTATTTTATTATTTTGCATTTGACCTCTTTTAATAAAGTATTTATGATATTCTTCTCGCGCTTTGTAAATCCAAACAAATACATGAAAACACTATATATAAAAGCTGATATGACAAATGTTACGATAAAGCGATATCTAAAATCAAAGAATAATATCATAAGACTACAAAACATAGCACATGATGCAATGGGTATAATTTCCATCAATATGACAGTAGATAAAAAGTCACTTACACTTAGCCCTGCCTGTTCTTTAATTAGTGGTACCCTGACAAATGTACATATCAACTCTATCCCTACATATAAATAGCAAACATAGAGAAGGGGGCTGTTAAGTTTTAACATGACTACAACAAATAGAATAGATAACAACTTAGGAGTATTCATTATCAATATATACTTCCCAATGTTTCCTATTGCATTATTTATGTGTGTGAGTCCAATTGTTAAAGAGTCAGCCATAAGCGCAATAATGTACATCCTACCGAACAACACAGCACTTTCCGGATAGTCTCCTAGCCACACATCCAAAATATCGGGCAATTCAAAAATTAGTGGGATTCCAAGAATTGAGACAAGAAAGAAAACCATTTTTGAAAGAACATTTGATAGCCAAATGGTTCTTCCTCTTTCTCCTGCTCCTTCTGCTTTAACTATTTGTGGAGACATTGCATTTGTGATTGCAGTGGCCAGAGTACTTGCTGCCCCTGAGATTTGTACACCTATCCCTAACCCTGCATTTACAATTGTGTCAAAAGCTTTGTTAAGTACTATTGAGAGTCCTTGGTCACGCCCAATAGTACAGGCTGTACCGTAAACCTGCCACCCTGCAAACATTCCCATTTCCTTTACAAACTCGAACCGCAATCTTCCTAATTGTGGCAAGATACATTCCTCATATTTTTTGTAACAATATAATGAAAGTGCTAGAAAATTGAATAATTGTACCCCTAGCATAATTACGCCATAAAATATAAGCTTATCAAACGTGATATGTCTCATAAATAATACAAGTACTACTTTTAGCACTATGTCAAGCACGTCGATAAAAGATATATATATTATGTTTTCATGCGATATGAGTAAAGCTCGGAATGGAGATGTTGTAATAGTAACAAATAGTAAAGCGATAACAAAATGGTATACAACGGATGCAGCTTCTAATCGATCTAGTGGAATGTTAAGGAATCCATTGAAGAAAAATGGAGAAAGCGCCTCTAAAAGAATTACAACAAAAAAACCAATAAGAAGATGAACTACAAGGCAATTGTTAAACACATCCTTAAGCATCGCCACATCCTTTTTCCCTTGATAAAAAGACACGAATCTTTGAGTGGTTCTAATCAAGGAATTTGTTAAGAAGCCAAGCATCGCCACACAACCTGCAACTACAGTATATATTCCATAATCACTTTGTCCCAAAGTAGCTAAAACCACTCTCACTATATATAGTGTGAGCAGCATTACTATAACTGTACGAACGTATTGTGCTATTGTATTTACAAAAACACGCTGTGATGATTTCATATATTTACAATGCTATTTAGATAAGACAATGAATCACTACGTTTGGTTTCAAGTAGAGCATGAACCTTCACATAATCTATTTCACTTGGTATTCTTTCTTCATAAACTCTTATATAATGTGATTCTATACCAAATAGTGACAATATGTTCTGTATGCGGCCATTATCATACATATCGCCTTCGAATTTATCAAAAGATATCATCTCTTTTCCAAAATTAATGGCAAATATAGTACCATGAAATGAATCTGTCACGAGATATTGGCAATTATCTATGAGCCACAAAAACTCTTGAACGCCAACACCTTTAAGCACATTTTCACGATGGGCATGGGCAGGTCTTGTCAAGATATAATAAACCGGCAAACCCTTTTCCTTACCCAAGAACTCTGCATAGTCGCCTATACACTCTTTTTCACCTAAAATATAGCACAGAACATATTTCTGTGGCATAATTGGAATAGCTTTCATGTATTTTTGCCATTCTTTTCTATTTAATAGCAATGTAGGGTCAACCACATGACAAACTTTCTTACATAATACATCACATAATAATTCTGCATTTTCTTTCTCACGACAAGAAAGCATATCAAATGATTTCAATCTATATCGTAGATATTTTACAAAATCTACTGGTAAATTGGTTCTTCCCATGCTACATGCATAGGAGAATTTTTTACGGGTGTTCTTTATAAAAGGCAAATAATATGGTGAAAATTGATACAAATGGTCTGGTGTCCAAGTTTGATCGCTTCCAACTATAAATTTATCATATTTATTCTCTAAAGATCCTAATTCATCATACGTATATTGTACTGGATTCACAGGAGTATATTCGTCTACAAATTCTTTGTTCTTCTGTACAATACCAACATAATCTGGTGATGTCAAAAAAGAATAATGTAAATCAGCCTTGTTGTGTTTCTTGTTTTTGAAGTAGAGAAAGTAATAAGATGGATGCTTTAATATAAACCAAATTCTATTCTTAACTGATGGTTTACAGTGTCGCCAACATATATATTCGCAGTTAGCCCCAAGTTTTTTTATTGCATTTGATAGCGCAAAAGCTTGAAGCACGGTTCCGTAATTTTGTGAATTGAATGGTGAAAATAGTGCAATCTTCATATTATCCTAATTTGGTTAAATGTTTTCCTGCATCGCAGTGTATTACTTCTCCAGAAATACAACTTGATGCATCACTTAACAAAAATGCGGCGACTTCTGCCATTTCTGCGGGATGAAATATTCTTTTGTTAGGAGATACTTCGTAGTAATAATCGCCATCTATTTTGTTTCCAGTCATGTCGGAAGCTGTAACACCTGGCGCAATCGCATTAACCCTAATACCCTTTTCTCCTAATCTTTTCGCTAATGAGCCGACTAAACTGTTAATTGTAGCCTTTGATAATCCATAGGGTATATCTTCGCAAGAACTTCCTCTTTCTGACGAGATAAATAAGATATTCTTTCCTTCTTCGACTTTCAAACTTTCAGTCTTTTCGATGAAATACTTCGTTAAAAAGTAGGCTGCTTTAAAGTTTATATTAAATTGCTCGTCAAATCCTTTTTCTGTCACTTGTCTGAAACTGCCCTCATGATATGAAATACCAGCATTATTAACTAAGCAATCTATTTTGTTGTTATATATATCAAAGATGTCACTTATGAAAAATGGTATTGATTGAATATTATTAATGTCAAAAATGCGATATTGGCATTTATCTCCCAGATTGTTTTGTGCCTTTATCAAATTTTCTTCATTTCTTCCGCAAATTAGCACATTTGCACCTTCTTCTATGCATTTTTTGGCAATAGCATATCCAATACCTCTACTACCACCTGTTATCACAATATTTTTCCCTTTTAGCTGTTTCCCCGTAGTATTTGGCTTTATTTCTACCGTAATGCTTGTGCTAGGGATGCCGAAAAAGATAAATTTCGCAATTCTTTTAATTACTCCTTTATCCATAAACCATTTCCTTTATCTTATTTTTAATCTGAGGCCCCAAAAACTTACTTATTAAACCTGCTATTCTATTAGCGGCTGTTTTCTTCTGATTTCGACTAAACACCCCTCTTAATGATGAACCGTCCAATTCTGGATTAGTGAATACTTCCATCAAAATGGGGGAGGTACTATCACCTAAAAACAGTGGTATTTGTTTTTCAAGTTCCTCCTTATCACGCACTGATATATAATGCAAATTGGATAAGCTAATAGAATCACCTATTTTTGTCTGATGTCCTGCAGCAATGTGCTGATCGAGCGTTGGAATCTTTTGCTTACCAATATTAAAATGAAATTCGCCACCAGCGTGATTATTAATCAACAAAATTCTAACATTATTACCAAAACTTGTAATTGAGGCATTTAAATCATATAAGAAGCTTAGATCTCCCACAACAAGCAATGAAAGTCCTTTCAATATACTTGCTTGACCAATAAATGTAGAAAGCGCTCCATCAATGCCATCTGTACAAATATTACCAGTTGCTATGGTGTTTTTAGGAAGTGTACTCAAATTGGTGAACTTCATACTGTTAAGGACACTAGCATGAACATTGCAATTAGAAGGTAAAGATTCTAATACCCTTTTGGCTACATAATAATTTGTGAATTCATTAATACTATTATCTCTGGAAGAATTTACTTCTTTCCACTTATTATCATATAAGCCATCATTCTTCGACGCGTTTTCTGATATTTTCTCAAAGAATTCTTCTGGTGTTAACTCAAAAATCACCTTTAAGGAGTGAGTAGTATCAAAGAGCCGTCCTTCAGGATTGATATCCCAATGTTCTATTCCTCTTCCTTGGAACCGATATACAACATCAGAGAAGAATTTAGTACCATAGGTAATAATCAAATCTGGAAGTAGATCCTTCACCTCATTTCGATTTATTGTAACCGACAATAATGTTGATTGCACGAAATCTTTGTCAGAAACATTTGAGAAATTATCATAGCTTATAACACAATTATATGAGTCATGAAACTTTTTTAGTTTTTTGGTAAGATTACCTGTTAAATCTTGATATTGACCACATACTACAAGAATTCTTTTCTTCTTGGCAAGTCTTTTTTTCCAATCTTCTAATGAATCCCAATTATCAACTCTTTCAATCTTTCGACAAACAGGCATCTCTCCATCAGAAAAAGTCGCAAGGATATTTATATCTGCGGGCTCAAGAAAATTAATCTGGACAGGGCCTTTCCCATGATGATTAAGTTCCAATAGAGCTTCATTTAGGCATCGATTACAATACCACTCGTCTAAACCTGTTTTGACCTCAGGCAAATCTACAGAATATCTGGAATAAGGCTTATACATATCCACCTGATTGATTACTTGGCTTACGCCATGGAACCGCAAGTATCTAGATTTATCTGCCGTTAATGCTACTAACTGAATTCCTCTTTCATAGGCCTCCTTCATTGCTGGCATATAATTACAAGAGGCTGTTGCCGAAGTACAGGCAAATCCTACGGGTTCATCCAAAGCCTCAGATAATCCTAATGCAAAGTATGCTGCGCTACGTTCGTCTACTATAGAGTAGCACTTAAAATAATCATCGGTCTCAACTATATGTATTAAAGGAACATGTCTTGTTCCTGGTGAAAGAACAAGATGCCTTATATTATTTTGTTTTAATAAAGATACAATCTGTTGTATCTGCTTTATAGCTGTCTTCATCTTCTTTTTTACTTTAATAAAATTGCCACAGGAGTTTCCTTTAATGCCTTTTGTAATTTCTCTTTTTCTATGGGTATATTCATTTTTTCAACACGAATACCGTTTGCAGTCATCCAATTGGTAAACTTTTCCCAGTTCTGTGTATCGTCTGCTTTAACTATTAATTTGAAGTTCTGTGGGAAATTTCGGAAATTGAATATATTAGAGTCAAGAGATAACAATTCTTCTGGTATCACAAGTATTGAGTCCTTGCCGCTTGATAAATAGCCAACATACTTTGATATAACTCCATACTTATATGCTGAATCAATATTCACTATTTTATTATCAACATTTATGGCATTATAGCAGAATATTCTTGCGTCACCATCTATAATAGTCGAAACTATCTCTGTGTAATCAAATGGTGTTTCCTCTTTAATGGTTTCCTGCACTTTAATTAAAGAAGGTCCATGTAATGAAACTATCTTCCTGATTTCTGCATCAATAATAGTTTCCTCACTTACCACAATACTTAAATCTACACACCTATCCAAATAAAAGGACTTATCTAAAGATTTGCCATTATATGAGATAACGATCACAGGAACTCTTTGGAACCACGCTTCCGTTAAGCCAGTATAAGTACTTGGCAAATAAGATTCATCAACTAACACCACTGCAGGTACATGACTCATTTTTGATATACCATAGGCTGAAAATACTGCACTACGAACATCTTGAATATAATGCAATCCATCGTTGCTAAAAACGTTTAACAACAATGGCTCAACTGCCTTTGATGTATAGACAACATGGTCTACACCTTCAAATTTGATTTTTTTTAAAATACTCTCTATTTTCATTTTACTTTTTTTCGAGATGACGGGGGATAGATTCATGTCACCTTTAATAATAAATTGTTCTGACTGGCAGTATCGAACTGCATCGCCAAGCGACCACCTGTGCAGTCAGAATCCGTTTCATTTACACAAGGTTGTCCTTCTCTATATCCTTGAAGTACTTATAGGTTCCGTGTTTCAATTCATCAGTTGCATCTTCATCACAGACAATGATGGCATGGGGATGCTGCTGCAAGCAACTGATAGTCCACATGTGATTAACAGGCTCTTCAACGCCATGGCGAAGTGCACGAGCTTTGTTATGGCCATTCACCATAATCATCACTTCCTTGGCATCCATCACTGTACCTACACCAACGGTAAGGGCCGTCTTGGGCACCTTGTTCACATCATTGTCAAAGAAGCGACTGTTAGCTATAACAGTATCAGTAGTCAGAGTCTTCTGACGTGTGCGGCTCTGGAGGCTGGAGCCAGGCTCATTGAAAGCAATGTGGCCATCGGGGCCTATGCCTCCCATGAACAAGTCTACACCGCCAGCATCCAGAATGGCTTTCTCGTAGTTTTCGCACTCAGCCTTCAAATCCTTAGCATTACCATTGAGAATATGCACATTCTCCTTCTTAATATCGATGTGGCTGAAGAAATTGTTCCAC
>OCTW011615673.1_pt1 | contig 20765 bp, 18 predicted proteins | sample 1539671 | NCBI WGS metagenome assembly OCTW01 (sample SAMN02144230, study PRJEB22623) | gut metagenome | biome: sheep rumen | host: Ovis aries | place: New Zealand
CCAGAGCAGCCGCAGCCGCCGCATCGGCCCCTTCCGCCCTGCGGATCTTCAGTTCTTCCATCGGGCTTCTCCTCTACCGGCTGCGGAACTTCGCCATCTTCGCCGCCCTGGCCCGGGCCAGAGAACCGTCCGCCAGCTTCTGCTCCGCCTCGGTCTTCCGCATGTAATCCGGCAGTAGTTCTTCCACACTGCAGGTGTCCCCCTGTTCCCAGAGGGTCTTCGCAAAACGGGCTGCCAGTTCGGCGGTCTGGTACCGTTCCGCCTTCGGGGCGAAGGTCTTCCCCGCAAGCAGGCCCCCATATTTCGGAGAATCCCGGTATGCATCGATTCCGTCACCGTAGAACACCGGATTCAGACCGGCACTCTCTGCCGCTTTCGTCACATCCTCCAGCATATACGGACCCGGAGCCAGGACTTCCTGTCCCCCCGGTCCGTACACGGCGCCGTAGACCTGCCCCCGGCGGGCGTTGAAAATGACGGCGCAGCCTGTGTCCCCGGCCAGAGGCCGGAACATGGCCAGGGTCGGCACCTTCAGGCACGGAACCTCCAGCGCCTGGGCGGTCATCCGGGCTGTGGTGACCCCGATCCGGATCCCGGTATAGGAGCCCGGTCCTGCCGAGGCGGCCACCGCACTGATTTCCGATTTCGAACATCCGGTTTCCTGCACCAGTTCTTCCATCATCCCGGCAAGACGCCGGAGATGGGCCATCGGTTCCTCCGTCGTTTTCTGCCGGACGGCGCCGGTTGCCGGATCCAGCAGCGCACAGGAGCCCACCGGGCCGGTTGTGTCGATTACTAAAATGTACATCTGTATATCCGCTCTCCTTCCTGTGCCCCGTACTCCAGGAATATCACTTTCGTATCATCCGGCAGCACTTCCGCCACCAGATCTGCCCATTCGATGATGCAGACCCCACCGGCATCAAAGTATTCTTCTCCGCCGATCTCGAAGAGGTCCGCACCGGATTCCAGCCGGTACACATCGAAATGGTACAGCGGGAGCCGTCCGGAATGGTATTCGTTCACAATGTTGAATGTGGGGCTGGTGATGTCCTCGGTGACTCCCAGTCCCGCTGCGACGGATTTCGTCAGGGTCGTCTTCCCGGTGCCCAGATCGCCGATCAGAGCCAGAATGTCCCCCGCCTCAAGTTCCTCCGCCAGTTTCCGGCCGAAGGCCTTCGTATCTTCTTCATTTCGGATACGGATTTCCCTCATCCGATCGTCCTCCCTTCTTTTTTTGTCCTCCTCCGCAGAAAGCAGGAGGCCGCCTACCGGGACCGGTCTTCCGCCCGGTGGATCAGCTTCGATACCCGCTTATAGATGAGGAAGGTGATCAGAGAATTGATGCCCGCCTTGGACAGGTTGAACGGAATGATGGCCGGCACCAGCAGGCGGAGCACCGCCTCCCGGGGCGTTCCCCAGAAGATCGGATCCAGCACAAGGTTCAGGATGCACATCAGCACGGTCATGGCCAGCGTGCCCAGCACCAGGCCCAGAAGGGCGGCGTGCTTGGTCTTGTGATGCTTGTAAATGCAGCCCGCCACAATGACGAAGATGCCGGTGGCGCCCATATGCATCATGAATCCCATGAGACCGGCCTGGCCCAGGGCGAAGGCCTGAATGGCGCTGGCGATGGCCGTCACGATCAGACCGGATACCGGTCCGAAGGAAAAGGCGGTGATCAGAATCGGCACATCCGCCAGGTCATAGCGGAAATCCGGGAATAACGGGAACGGTACAGTGATCAGCATGATCAGGACGCTGGAGATGGCGGTCATCATGGCCATCGTGGCAAGCTGTACCATTCTGTAACGGTGGTTCTTGTTCATATCTTCCAAAAGTCGTTCCTCCTGTATTCCTGCGGGTGCAGGGATTGCGGTTCCATGCATCCTGTGTATTCTATGCGTTCTGTGCATCCCGTGCCTTCTGCGCATCCCGAGGGTCCTGCCGTTCTCCCGCCAGCCGGATCAGCGCTTTTCCATAGATACGGATCAGCTGCAGGTAGCGTTCTTCGGTGATCTGCTCATCCCGCATGTGCATGCGGTCCTCATCCCCCGGAAACAGTGCGCCGAAGGCCACGGTGCCCGGACAGTCCCGGGCGTAGGTTCCCCCGCCGGAAACCAGGGGCAGAGCATCCCTGTCGCCGGTTTCCTCCCGGTAAATTTCCATGAGTGACTCCACCAGAGGATCATCCGGCTCGAACCAGAGGGGCGGCTCCTCCTCCCGTTTCACCAGACCCATGCCGAACCGGTCCAGCACCGGCATCATGGCCCCATAGATCTGTCCGCCCCGGCAGGTCACCGGGTACCGGATGTCACAATCCACGCCGACCGCCTCCCGGTCGTAACGGAGCATCCCCACATTGAAGGTCAGCGCTCCGGACCGGCTGTCCCGGAAGGCGCACCCCAGCCCGGACCCGTCGGTGCGGAATCCGATATATTCATTATAGAAGCGGATGAATTCATTCACATCCTCATTCACGAAGGACAGCTCTCCCAGAAACGCCAGCAGAATGGAAATGGCATTCCGCCCCTTTTCCGGCACCGACCCGTGGGCAGCCAGCCCCTCCGCCCTGATTTCCAGGGACTTTCCGCTCCGCTTCGTCTGCAGCGAAAAACCGGATTTCTCCGAAAAGCGCCGGGCCTTCTCACAGACAGCGTCGTACCGGGAGGGCTGGGGGCTGTTCACCAGCGCCCGGGCACTTCCAGGCACCACATTCACCGCATCCCCGCCGGAAAGTTTCCGCAGATCCAGCCCCTTCCGGCTGCTCCGGCGAAGCTTCTTCGCCAGGCTGAACTCCAGGATTCCCTTCTCCCCGTGAATCACCGGAAATTCCGAGTCCGGGGTGAAGCCAAGGTCCGGCATCCCGGCCCGTTTCAGATAATATTTCAAACCGTCCCCCGACGTCTCCTCATCCAGTCCCAGAATGAGCCGGATCTTCCGGGCCGGCCGGAAGCCGATCTCCTTCAGTCCCTTCATGGCAAAAAAAACAGCCATCAGCGGTCCCTTGTCATCCTGCGCCCCCCGGCCCCGGATCATCCCCTCCGGGGAGATGCCCGCCGTGAAGGGGTCGAACTGCCATCCGTCCCCCGCCGGCACCACATCCAGATGGGCCAGCACGCCCACGGTCTCTTCGCCGTCTCCGAATTCGATGTGGCCCGCCCGGTGATCCATGTCACAGGTGCGGAATCCCGCTTCCCGTCCCAGGGAAAGCATGTACGCAAAAGCATCCTGCACGGCCTGCCCGTAAGGAAAATTCTCTCCGGGACGAACCGATACAGGATTCGCCTGTACACTCGGTATAGAAATCAGTTCTGACAAGGCTTCGGCCGCAGCATCTCTGCTCCGGCCGATCCATTCTTCCAGCTCTCCGGATATCCGTTCCACGTTACTGGACGTTGACAACGCCGGTCACCTCCGGAACCGCTTCCTGCAGAATCTGCTGCACAACCATGTTCAGCGTCATCTGCGCACCCGGGCATCCGACGCAGTGTCCCTGCAGCTTCACCTGCACCTGGTTATCCTCGGTGATGTCCACCAGTTCCAGATCTCCGCCGTCCCGCTGCAGAACCTTGCGGATTTCTCCCAGTGCCGCTTCCACTTTCTCTCTGGATACTTTCTCTGCCATATTACTACTTCCTTTCTGATACGGCTGCCCCGGGCAGCCGGTAAATTTCAATAATGAACGGTTTTCTTATACCCCCGGTCTCCCTTCCGAAACCGCATACCTGCTAATTATACCCTAAATTCCCTGTTCGTCCAGCACTTTCCCGGCGTCTTCCCCGGAATACTGCACCTCGCTGCGGGTCAGTTCCCGCACCGCATACTTGATGAACATCTTCGTGGCCGGCGCCGCCTGATCCTCGGACCGGAGGGCAATGCCCACGGTGATGCTCTGGGGCGGATCCACCGGAAGCCGGACCACGTTGAACTTGGAATATTCCTTCGCATATTCTGTGGACAGCTCGTTCATGATGCTCATGCCCAGGCCTTTCTCCACCATGGACAGAACAGACACCGACTCCTGGGTGGAGAAGCGGATCTCCGGGTGAATATGATTCTCGTGGAACAGCGCCAGCACGTCTTCATCTCTGCCCAGGGCCGGCATAATGAACTTTTCGTTGTTGCAGTAGGACAAAGGGTAACTGGTCCGGCCGGCCAGAGGATGGTTCTGGGGAATCACCGCCACCATCCGGTCTTCTGCCAGGGGAATCCAGTCGTAGGGCATGCCTTCCTTGTAGGTGAAGAAGGCGATGTCCGCCACCCCCTGATCCAGCCAGTCGGTGATTTCCTGACGCACTCCCTCCCGGACGTTGATCCGGACACCCGGATAATCATCCTGGAATTTCTTGATTACCTCCGGCAGCCAGTGAACCGACACGCTCGGGTAGGAGGCGATGACCACGCTGCCCCGCTCCAGTCCGTTGACCGCCTGGGCCTTGTCAAACACATTGCGTTCCAGGCGCACGATCTCCCGGAAGTCCGGCAGGAGATTCTCCCCCGCCTCCGTGAGACGCACCCCTTTTTTCCCCCGGTTCAGCAGCGCGATGCCCAGATCCGTCTCCAGGGCCTTCAGCAGCTGACTGATGCCGGAAGGTGTGTATCCCAGTTTCTCAGCCGCCTTGGAAATACTCCCCTCTTCCGCTGCTACAATAAATGCTTTATATCTGGCCGTATCCATATGTTGTCATCCTTTCTGTGTTGAACGGCGTACGATCCATCATGATATTCTTATTGTAGCACAGTACATATTTAAGTTTAACTTAATTTATGGTTCATTCATTCTATTTTTACATTCCCTTAGCTCTGCACTATAATGAGAACAGGATGACAGAACATTAACAACACACCACCATCTGTCATCTCAATGAGGGGAACGATGAGCCATAATGATATCAATTGAGCAGGATATCGGATCTTCATGTTAGAAATCCCTTGGAAGATTACCGGCATGCGAAACCGCATGCCGGTATTTTTTTCGTTATGTAAAAAAAATACCGGTCCCGGTGCGATGGGCACCGGGACCGGCCGTCTGCTATCTGTCTTCGATTACTTGCCGAAATATCTGTTGTACAGGCCCTGGAATGCCTTGCCGTGACGCGCTTCGTCACGAGCCATCTCATGAACTGTATCATGGATTGCATCCAGACCCGCAGCCTTCGCTCTCTTCGCCAGGTCTGTCTTTCCTGCTGTCGCGCCGTTCTCTGCTTCGATACGGACTCTCAGGTTCTCCGCTGTGCTGTCGGAAACGACTTCACCCAGCAGCTCCGCGAACTTCGCCGCATGCTCTGCCTCTTCATGGGCAGCCTTGTCATAGTACATACCGACTTCCGGGTAACCCTCACGGAATGCAGCTCTGCTCATCGCCAGGTACATACCGACTTCGGAGCACTCACCCTCGAAGTTCGCTCTCAGGTCCGCAATGATATCTTCACTGACGCCCTTCGCAACACCGATGACGTGTTCAGCAGCCCATGTCATCTCTCCGTCCTGTGCCTGGAACTTGGAAGCCGGGGCCTTACATACCGGGCATGTGAAATCTGCCGGGAGAGATTCACCTTCATAGACATAACCGCAAACTGTGCATACATACTTCATAATGTTACCCTTTCCTTTCTGTTCCGATCCGGTTTCATCCCCGGAACGGATCCTGTACTTTCCTATTATCGCCCGCCGCGCTGTGCGGCTGAATTGATTGACTTGTTATCAGGAAACCGCATCTTCCCGGTCCTCCTGCGCGAGACAGTCCGGACAGATTCCATAAAAGTAGGTCACATGTCCCAGGACTTTCCCCTGAAAACTCCTTCCGGCAATGTCGTTGATCTCTTCGATGCTGTCCATCTCAAGATCCAGGACTCTGCCGCAGTGCCGGCATACGAAATGGTTATGCGGCGCAGCGTTGCCGTCGAACCGGTCCGGTCCCTCCCCGGTACTGATCTTCTGGATCTCTCCCATTTCTGTCAGCAGGGAAAGGTTACGATAGACCGTCGCCAGACTGATGTTCGGAATCTCCTTCCGGATATTCTGGTACACCGTCTCGGCGGTCGGATGATCGGTTCGGGTCATCAGGAAAGCCTTGATACAGTCACGCTGTCTGCTGTGCTTGATCATATACTTTTCTGTCCTACTCCTTTCATTTCTACGCCTTCGCTTGGAACAACTATAATGTATCACGGCAGGGGAATTGTGTCAATAATAAAAACGATAATTATTGTTATTTTATCGAAAAATTTTTCCTGCAAAAAAAAACGCACGGAAAGATCGCTCTTTCCGCACGTTCTCTCGGTTATTCTTTGTCCTCTCCGGCGCCGCAGGAAGGCCTCTCCTCCGGGATTTCACTGATGGCCCGGTACCATGTATCGGCATCGTCGATCCGGTTGAGCATCCCCCGCATCTTCGCACTCCCCGGAACGCCCCTCAGATACCATCCGCTGATGCTGCGCATCTCCCGCACGGCGGCGTACTCGCCCTTCAGTTCGATCATGTCCCGGAGCTGCCGCTTCATCATGGCCTTCTTCTCGGCCATGGACGGGGCAGGATGGGGCGCCCGTCCGTTCCACCAGTCGTCCAGATCCCGGAACAGCCAGGGATTGCCCCGGGCGGCCCGGGCGACCATGACGAAATCGCATCCGGTCTGCTCCATCATGGCTCCGGCGGAGGACGGGTCCGTTATATCGCCGTTTCCGATGACCGGAATGCGGACCGCTTCCTTCACCTGCCGGATGATGTCCCAGTCCGCCCGGCCGGCGTAGTACTGCTCCCGGGTGCGTCCGTGCACCGCCACCGCCGCACCGCCGCCGTTTTCGATGGCTTTCGCCACTTCCACAGCGTTCCGGCTCTCATCATTGAATCCGGCCCGGATCTTCGCCGTCACCGGCTTCGAGGTGTGCTTCACCGCCGCCCGGATGATTTCCTCCACCAGGCGGGGCTGCTTCATGAGGGCGGAACCCTCCTGATTTTTTACGATTTTCGGAACGGGACAGCCCATATTGATATCCAGGATCACATGGTCCCGCTCATCCAGTTTCTCCGCCGCATAGGCGATGATGTCCGGTTCATGGCCGAAGATCTGGAATGCAGTGGGTTTCTCTTCCGGATAGCGGAAGAGCAGAAGGTCCGACTTCCGGTCCCCGTAGTACAGCCCCTTCGCACTCACCATCTCCGAATAGACGAGAGACGCTCCCATCTCACCGCATATGCGCCGCATGGGAGCGTCCGTCAATCCTGCCATGGGAGCCAGAAAAAACGGATTCTCCGGCTCGAAATTTCCGATTTTCGTGATCCTGTTTTCAGTCGGAATCACTATACCAGTCCCTCCTCGTTCTTCGGGGCCCGCCGGCCGTGATGCCGGTTTTTTTCATAGATGAACTCCAGGCCTTCCAGGGTCAGCATCTTGTCCACAACGTCGATGCATTCCACACCGGAACTGATCATGGTGGACAGTCCGCCGGTGGCGATGACCCGCACCGGCTGGCCGGTGCCGTCCAGCTTCTCCAGCTCCTTCTTCATCTTGCGGACAATGAATTCCACCATGCCCATGTGGCCGTAGATCAGACCGGACTGCATGCCCAGAATGGTATTCCGGCAGATGGTGTGTCCCGGGTCTTCCAGTTCCACCTTCGGCAGCTTGGCCGCCTTTTCGAACAGCACCTCGGAGGAGATCTTCACCCCCGGTGCGATGGTGCCGCCCAGGTATTCCGCCTTCGAAGAGATGGCGCAGAATGTGGTGGCCGTTCCCAGGTCGATGACGATCAGCGGACCGCCGTACTTCTGGTGTGCGGCAACCGCATTGACGATCCGGTCCGCCCCCAGCTGTTTCGGGTTGTCGTACTTCACGATCAGCCCGGTCTTGATGCCGGACTCCACGACAATGGGTACGATGCCGAAGTATTTCATGACCATGTGACGGATGGTGTACAGCACCGACGGCACAACGGTGGCGATGATGACGTCATCGATGTCCTTCCTGTCGATCTTCTGATCGGCGAACAGCTGCTTCACCAGCATTCCGTATTCATCTGCGGACTTGTGGCTGTCCGTCTCAATTCTCCAGTTCGTCAGCAATTCTCCGTCCCGGAACACCCCGAGTACAGTATTGCTGTTTCCAATATCAAATGCTAATAACATGCTGTTACCTGCTACTTCACTACCCTTTCCAGACGTTTCAGTGCCAGGGCCATGGTGAGACCCGGAATCACCCGGTTTCCGGTAATCTCCGCACCCAGTATTTCATTAATTCTTTTCAGTCTGTACTGAACCGTATTCGTGTGGATGCCCATGAAAGTACTCGTCTTTCCGCTGTTCATACCGGCGTCCAGAACGAAGGTCTCCAGGGTTTCCAGCAGCTGCTTGGCCTTGTTCTCTCCCATTTCCCGGCGGAACGGTTCCAGCAGGTCGATGTAGGTCTTCTTCAGGTGGCCGCCCTGTACCTGCAGATTGATGCAGTTGGACACCAGTGCCAGCTCGTACTTCGTGAACACCCGCTTATACGGGAAGACACTTTCCACAAAAGTCCAGGTCTCTCCGATCAGACGGAAGGCATCCCCCGCACCTTCGATGCCGTTGATGCCGGTGCAGTGGAAGATCCGCACCGTCTTCCCGATTTCCTTCAGACTGTCGAACATGGCGAGGCAGGCCATCTTCTGTGCGAACTTGTCCTTCTCCGGAGACTCGCCGTGCTTCACCACCACGGCGCTGGTTTCCTCCCCGTCCACAACCCGCATGACCTCCAGACTCTCCTGGCTTTCATAACGGGAAATGATCTCGTTCCCTTCTTCATTCTCAATGCCCCGGGCGGTGAACACGCTGAGGATCGTATCCGGATCCAGACCGATTTCGTCTTTCAGGGAATAAGCCAGGGACTTGTTATCTCTGACCATCGCCTTGATGAACTCCGCCTTGACGTCCCGCTTCGGCGTATACTTCCACATTCCCATGGCCAGCTCGATGATCTCGGCCAGCTTGGAAATCTCCCCGGCGGAGTAATTGTCTTCGTTGTCCACAATGAACAGGAAGTACTTCTCTCCGTTCACCGAGATCGGTCCCCAGTATGTCAGGACCCCGTTCACGTCGATGAAGGTGTAGATGCCGGACTGCTCCACATCGTGATTCTTCCCCATGCGGATGGCATCCTCGATGGTCACCTTCTGTCTGGTTTCAATGGCCAGGATCGGATTGAAATCCCGGGACAGGAGAACGACCTGGAAATTATTACTCAGGGCGGCTTCCTTCAGCGCAGACTGGAAGTTGCTGTGCTTCTCGAAATCCAGCAGATGGTAAATTGTGTTGTTGATCAGGCCGTTGCGGAAGTTATCTCCGTAACGGAGCTCGTCCATGACCTGTTCGATCACATCCCGGTACTGGGCCGGATTGTCGGAAGGAATGACAATCAGCGGCAGACCCATATTCTCGGCGGCCTTCACCACATCGTCTCCCAGCGTCGTCAGTCCGTTCTTCTGATGGAATACCACCAGGGCCGCGATGCCCGCTCTGGCCAGCGCATCCACGATATCCCGTTTCGTCTCGATGTCGTTGTCCAGTCCGACGAAGGATGTCAGCACCAGCTGCTCCTTCACACCATTCTCCGCCACCGCCCGCTCTGCGTCGGTGGCATCCATGACGGAAACCGAGCGAACCCGGTTCCCGATATTTCGCCGGCCTGCTGCCAGGATACTCGGTGTCATCTTCTCCAAACTGAGGCAATCATTCACTGCGATTTTCATGAATCACCATATCCTTTCGTATTGTCTATTCCCCGTCTGCATTATCTGCCTTGTCGGTCTTCCCGTCCTGGGTCTCCGGCGCATCCGGACTCTCCGGCAGCGGATTCTCTCCCCGGGTTTCTTCCGCCGGGGTTTCCTCCGCCTCCGGACGACCGGCTCCTTCCGCCGGTTCCTTCTTCCCGGGATGGGCGGAATCTTCAATGGCGAGTCCGCCGTTCTGATCGTCAATGGTGAGACGAATCACCCGCGGGCCCTGTCCGTTCTCATCCTCGGATGCTGCAGCCCTTCTGGCTTCTTCCTCTTCTTTCCGGATCTGCCGGGATTCCGCCGCTTCCTTCTCGTTCTCACGGCGGATCTTATCCTCATGTTCCCGGACCTGCTTCTCAATCCCCTCGGCATCGATCTTCCCGGTATACAGTTCTTCGAACTGTTCCCCGTCCAGAGTTTCCACACGCATCAGGGCTTCTGCAACGGAAACGACCTGATCCATATGCTCTTTCAGAATGCGTTCCGTCTCCTGGTAAGCTCTCTCCAGAATATCTCTGACCTCATGATCGATCTCGGATGCAACACTGTCGGAATAAGCCTTCGTCTTGCTGAAATCCCGGCCCAGGAACACGTCGTCGGAATCGCTGTAGTTGACCGGTCCGATCTTCTCGCTGAAACCGTACTTCGTGACCATGGAACGGGCAATGTCCGTGGCCCGCTCGATATCGTTGCTGGCACCGGTGCTGATGTCGTCCAGCGTCAGTGCTTCCGAGACACGTCCCCCCAGAAGGTGCATGATCTGGTGTTCCATGTCCTTCTTCGTCTCGAAGGAACGGTCCTCTGTCGGCAGCCACATGGTGAATCCGCCGGCCGAGCCTCTCGGAATGATTGTGATCTGGTGCACCGGATCGGAACCCGGAATACTGCGCATGACCACAGCGTGTCCCGCCTCATGATATGCTGTGAGCTTCCGCTCCTTCTCGCTGATCACACGGCTCTTCTTCGCCGGTCCCGCCATAACCTTCGTGGTCGCCTCTTCAATCTCCGCCATGCGGATCCATCTGCCGTTTCTTCTGGCGGTGATCAGCGCCGCTTCATTCAGCAGGTTCTCCAGATCCGCCGGTGTGAAACCAGGTGTGCGGCGGGCAATGATTTCCGGGGAAACCTCCTTCGCCAGCGGCTTATTCTTCGAGTGAACCCGGATAATCTCCTCCCGGCCCTTCACATCCGGAATGCCGATGACAATCTGACGGTCGAAGCGGCCCGGACGAAGCAGGGCCGGATCCAGTACGTCCGGACGGTTCGTGGCTGCCAGAATGATGATGCCGGAGTTCTCTGCGAATCCGTCCATCTCCACCAGCAGCTGGTTCAGGGTCTGCTCCCGTTCGTCATTGCCGCCGCCCAGGCCTGCGCCTCTCTTCCGGCCCACCGCATCGATTTCGTCGATGAACACAATGCACGGCGCATTCTTCTTCGCCTGGTCGAACAGATCCCGGACACGGGACGCACCCACGCCGACGAACATTTCCACGAAATCAGAACCGCTGATGGTAAAGAACGGAACACCGGCCTCCCCGGCTGTAGCCCGGGAAACATAGGTCTTTCCGGTGCCCGGCGGACCGACCAGCAGAATTCCCTTCGGAATTCTCGCTCCCACATCATTGTATTTCCGCGGATCCTGCAGGAAGTCCACCACCTCCTGCAGCTCCTCCTTCTCTTCCTTCAGGCCGGCTACCTGCTTGAAAGTGATTTTCTTTCCTTCATCGCCCCGGTAGAGCTTCGCCCGGCTCTTCCCGAACTGGAACGCCTTCCCGTTGCCCCCCTGATTCATCATCAGATAGAACAGGAATCCCAGTGCGATGACCATGATCAACGTCGGAAGAATCGACATGATCGTACTGGTATGGCTCGGCGGATCGGTCTCCATCTTCAGCTGACCGTTATCCACCATCTTATATACATATTTCTGTTCCAGCCATTCAATCTCCAGAGCCCCCGGCGCATAAGCATACACAGTCTTCTCCTTGCTCAGCTTCGCGGTGATCTTCTGGTTCGTAATATTCAGCGACTGGACCTTGTCATCCTTCAGGTAGGACGCCATGGTGGAGAAGGAAACCTCCTTCGTACTTCCGTCCGCAGCCCCCCTGTACAGCGCCGCAACTCCCAGCACAATGCCGAAAATGACGATGTATATGACAATGTTCTTCACGAATTTATTCAAAGTACGCCTCCTGCTTGTCACAATTTTCGTGTTTCATTACAACTTTCCGATACCAATCCCATAGTAACAACTAATTTTAGCACACGCTCTAAAATGATTCAACAATGAAGATAGAAACACTGTTTCAGGCAACAAAAAAAAATCGTGCGGCAGCCCGACCCCAAAACGAGGCCGGCCCGCCGCACTCCAATATCCGTCCGTTCTACCGGATATCATAGAACCGCATTGCGTTCCGGCAGGTAATTTCCGCCATTTCTTCGTAGGAAATACCCCTGAGTTCCGCCACTTTCCGGCAGGTGAATTCCACATAAGGCGCCAGATTCGGCCGGCCCCGGTAAGGCTCCGGCGTCATGTACGGCGCATCCGTTTCCACCGTCAGATACTGCTCCGGAATCCGCCGGACCACTTCCCGGGTCTTCCGGTTGTTCTTGAACGTCACCGGGCCGCAGATGGATATGGTGGCCCCCAGCTTCACATACTGCTCCGCCATCTCCGCACTGCCGGAATAACAGTGAAGCAGCACTCTGGCGTCCTCCGTCTCTGTGCCTTCCGGACCCGGCCGCTTCGGGAACCAGCTCTTCCTCTCCGGGGAGAAGGCCCCCTCCTCCTTCAGAATGTCCATGGTTTCCTGATCCGCATCCCGGGTGTGAATCATGATCGGCATATGAAGTTCGTTGGCCATCCGGATCTGCCGGCGGAACCAGTACCGCTGGTTCTCCCGGTCCGACAGATCATAATGGAAATCCAGGCCGATTTCCCCCACCGCCTTCACTTTCGGATCCTTCGTCATTTCCCGGATCTGCGCCAGAATCTCCTCCGTCAGATGATCCGCTTCATGGGGATGATACCCCACCGCGGCGTAGCACCAGCTGTAGGCGTGGGCATCTGCCAGAGCCTGCCGGGATGTGGCCAGGTCACTGCCCGGGTCCATGATATAGGCCACGTCAGAAGCGGCGATCCGCTGCGCCGCTTCCTCCCGGGCTTCCCTCGTGTAATCCTCGTCATTCAGATGTGTGTGTGCGTCGAACAGCCTCATTTTCGTCTATTCCGTCCTCTCCACATGAAAATCGCCGGGGCCGGAGCCCCGGACGATTTCTGTTCTTTTCGTTTCTTCCTGCCTCGTGCATCTTCATTATGCATCTTCATCGTGCATCTTAACAGGCCGCCTGCGCTACTGCACGCTGCTTCCGTCGTCGGCGTCGGTTGTGACGATGGAAAGTTTCTTCCCGTCATCTGCGAAGAGCAGCATGCCCTTGGACTCCAGTCCCCGCAGCTTCTTCGGTTTCAGATTCGCCACCACGATCACTTTCTTTCCGACCAGTTCCTCCGGCTGATAGTATTCTGCCACACCGGAAATGATCTGACGTTCTTCTGTGCCGATCCGGACCTTGAATACCAGAAGCTTGTCCGCATCAGGGTGCTTCTCTGCCTTCATGATCGTACCCACCTTCAGGTCGATCTTCCCGAAATCGTCGAAATCGATGGCATCCTTCTCCACGAACCGCTTCGCTTCCTTATCTGCCTTCTTCTTCGCTTCCGCCATGGTCTTCGCCTTGACAGCTTCCAGTTCCGCCAGTTCCTTCTCAATGTCAAGACGCGGGAACAGCGGATCACCCTTTGTCACCTTCGCCCCCCGGATCCGGTCAAACACAGAGGCATCTTCCCAGCAGGCACTGTCTTCCGGCAGACCCAGCTGTGCTCTCATGCGTTCGGACGTGGTGTGCATGAACGGGATAATCAAGATGGAGATGATGCGCAGGGACTCTGCCAGGTTGTGCAGACAGGTGTCCAGTTCCGGCTTCTTCTCCGGGTCCTTCGCCAGAATCCACGGTGTCTTCTCGTCGATATACTTGTTCGCCCGGCGAACCAGTTCCCAGATGTCCTCCAGCGCATAGTTGAACTGGAAATCATCCATGTGGGCGTCCATCTTCGGCACAACCCCCAGAGCCACTTCCTTCAGCTCCCGGTCGATGTCGTCCTCTGTCGCTGCATCCGGCGTGATGCCGTCGTTGTATTTCTCAATCATGGCAACCGTACGGGACAGCAGATTGCCCAGGTCGTTGGCCAGATCGAAGTTCATGCGCTTCAGCATGACTTCGTTCGTGAAGACGCCGTCCTGACCGAATGTGTACTCCCGGAGCAGGAAATATTTCAGCGCATCGATGCCGTAGCGATCGATCAGGAAAACCGGATCCACCACATTCCCCTTGGATTTACTCATCTTTCCGCCGTCGATCAGCAGCCAGCCGTGGCCCAGAACATGCTTCGGCAGCGGCAGTTCCAGGGACATCAGCATCGCCGGCCAGATCACAGAATGGAACCGGACGATTTCCTTCCCCACCAGATGATAATCCGCCGGCCAGTACTTCTCGAATTCCGCCGTGTCGTCCGGATATCCCAGGGTGGTGATGTAATTCGTCAGCGCATCCAGCCATACATAGATGACACTCTTCGGATCCCCCGGTACCGGAATACCCCAGTCGAAGGAAGAACGGGAGATGCACAGATCATCCAATCCCTGCTTCACGAATTCAATCATCTCATGTCTTCTCGTATCCGGCTGCAGGAACTCCGGGTGCTGATCGAACAGTTCCAGGATCCGGTCCTGATACTTCGAAAGGCGGAAGAAGTACGCATCCTCCGACGTCCATTCCACCGGGCGGCCGCAGTCCGGACAGCAGCCGTTCACCAGCTGGCTCTCGGTCCAGTAGGATTCACACGGCGTACAGTACCAGCCTTCGTACTTTCCCTTATAGATGTCCCCCTTCGCATTCATCTTCTCGAAGATCGCCTGCACCCTCTTCACATGCCGGGGCTGGGTGGTACGGACGAAGTCATCATAGGAAATCTCCATGGTCTTCCACAGATCCTGAATTCCGCCGACGATCTCATCCACATACTCCTGGGGTGTAACCCCCTTCTCCTTCGCCTTCTGCATGATCTTCAGGCCATGCTCGTCGGTTCCGGTCTGGAACCGGACGTCATATCCGCAGAGACGCTTGTACCTGGCCATGGCGTCCGCCATGACGGTGCAGTATGTGTGTCCGATATGGAGCTTGGAACTCGGATAGTAGATCGGAGTCGTGATATAAAACTTACCTTTCGGTGCTTTCTCTTCAGCCATTCTTCTAAATCCTTCCTTCTGTCTTTATTACTGGTCCAGATCCTCATCCGCCCAGTCATCACTGGACCACTCTTCATCCGGCCATTCGTCATTCACGAAGATATCTTTCATGATCTTGTTCATGCCGAGAACCAGTGTCGTTCCCGCAACCATGCCAACGCCGACGATCGCCGCCGCTGCCTTCAACGCTGCCTTCACAGAAATGTCTTTCTCGTTCTTCTTCATGTCATACCTCCTGACGTGATCCTGCGCCGATCCTCCGATCAGTGCTTGTTATTCCGCTTCGTAATGTACTCCACGATCAGATCCGCCGCACAATCCTCATCCACATGACTGGTATTGATGGCCAGATCGTAGTTGACATAATCTCCCCACTTCTGGGACGTATGGTAGTTGTAATAGTTCCGTCTGGCCTTGTCATAGGACAGGATCTCCCGCTTCGCCTTCGCCGGGTCCGTTCCGTAAACCTGAATGCAGCGCTCCATCCGGTCCTCCAGTCTGGCGTGAACGAACACATTCGTCACCCCCGGCAGATCCCGCAGAACATAGTCTGCGCAGCGGCCCACGATGACCCCTTCTCCCAGCTCGCCGATCTGCGTGATGACGTCGAACTGCGCCAGGAACAGTTTCTCGTTCATGGACATGGTGTCCGCCACAGCGCCTTCCGTGAAATTCACTGCGGAAGACAAGGTATAGGAGAATTGGCTCTTCGCCCGGAGCTCCGCCTTCTCGATGATCTCCCGGGACAGACCGCTCTTCTGAGCCGCCATGTCGATGATCTCCCTGTCATAAAACGGAACACCGATCCGCTCGGCCAATTTCGCCCCGACGATTCTTCCGCCGCTGCCGTACTCCCGGCTGATCGTGATCAGTTTCTTCATTGCATACCTCCAATTTAAATAGTTATTCATTATTATATAACATTTCCGGTGCAAAGGAAACACGTATCACCGTGTTTCCCCGCACCGGAAAGCAGATTGCAACGACCGGGCGGCCCGGAAACTGCCTTGGATTTTTTTGTTATGAGACTACGCTTCCGCCTCTTCAAACTGGGAGTTGTACAGATCAGCGTAGAACCCTCCCTGGGCCAGTAGTTCGTCATGGGTTCCCTGTTCCACAATATCCCCGTGGTTCATCACCAGAATGCAGTCCGCATCACGAATCGTGGAAAGACGATGGGCGATGACGAAGCTGGTGCGCCCCTTCATGAGGTAATCCATGGCTGACTGGATCAATTCCTCCGTCCGGGTATCTACCGAAGAAGTCGCCTCATCCAGAATCAGCAGCTTCTTGTCCGCCAGAATCGCCCGGGCGATGGTGAGCAGCTGTTTCTGCCCCTGGGAAACGTTGGAGGACTCCTCATTCAGTACCATGTTGTAGCCTCCCGGCAGCGTGCGGATGAAATGGTCCGCATGGGCCGCCTTCGCCGCCGCAATGACTTCCTCGTCGGTAGCGTCCATCCGTCCGTACCGGATATTCTCCATAATCGTTCCCTGGAACAGCCAGGTGTCCTGCAGAACCATGGCGAAGTTGTCCCGGAGATCGCGGCGCCGGAAATCCCGGATGTCATGGCCGTCCAGGCGGATCGCCCCGCTGTTCACATCGTAGAACCGCATCAGCAGCTTCACGATGGTGGTCTTTCCGGCACCGGTCGGACCGACGATGGCAATCTTTTCGCCGGATTTCACATCCACGCTGAAGTCGTGGATGATGGTCTGATCCGCATCATAGCCGAAGCGTACATGATCGAAGGTCACGTTTCCTTTTGTCCCTTCCGCTAATGCCGGGGAAGCCGGATCTTCTGACTCCTCCGCCTCGTTCAGGAATTCAAACACCCGCTCCGAGGCTGCCGTCATGGACTGCACCTGGTTCATCACCTGGGCAATCTGCGACAGCGGCTGGGTCAGGTTCTTCACATACTGGATGAATGCCTGGATGTCTCCCACACCGATGGTTCCCCGAATCACCAGGAATCCGCCGGAAATGGCCACGCCGGCATACCCCAGGTTTCCCACAAACATCATCATCGGCTGCATGATGCCGGAGATGAACTGGGACTTCCAGGCCGATTCGTACAGAACATCGTTGGTGCGGTCGAATTCACCGACGGTCTCCTGCTCCCGGTTGAAGGCCTTGATGACCTGCTGACCGGAGAAGCTCTCTTCGATCTGACCGTTGATCCGGCCCAGCGCACTCTGCTGTACTTTGAAGTACTTCTGGGAAAACTTCACGATCAGGGTCAGAAGGCCCGCAGACACCGGCAGAATAACCAGGGAAATCAGGGTCATGAGCGGTGAAATCGTGAGCATCATGACGATGACGCCGACGATGGTGCAGACCGCCGTGATGATGGCGGTGATGCTCTGGTTCAGTCCCATGCCCAGGGTATCCACGTCGTTGGTGATCCGGGACAGGACTTCGCCGTAAGGACGGCTCTCAAAATACTTCATTGGCATCCGGTTAATCTTTTCCGAAATCTCCCGGCGCATGCGGTAGACGACTTTCTGGGTGATTCCCGTCATAATCCATCCCTGCACGAAGTTGAACGCCGCACTGGTCAGGTAGAGGCCCAGGGTGAACAGCAGGATTCTGCCGATGGCGCCGAAGTCGATGCCCCCCGTTCCGGCGATCTTGCGCATGAGACCGTTTGCCAGCTCCGTGGTGGCATGTCCCATGATCTTCGGTCCGATGACCTGGAACACGGTGGCCGCTGCGGCGAAGATCATGACGAAAAACACGCCGATCTTGTAACGCCCCATGTAGCGCATGAGGTCTCCGGCGGACTTCCGGAAGTTTTTCGGCTTTTCGCCCGGGGCCATGCCGGCGCCCGGTCCGTGGTGCCGGGGCCGGTTATATTTTTTTGTTGTTTCGTTCTGTGCCACTTATACCGCCTCCAATTCTGATTTCGAAAGCTGTGACTGGGCGATTTCCCGGTACACTTCGCAGGAACGCATCAGTTCCTCGTGGGTTCCCTTGCCCACGATCCTGCCCTCATCCAGCACGATGATCTGCTCCGCATGCAGAATCGTGCTGATCCGCTGGGCCACAATGATTTTCGTCGCCTGCTTCTCTTCCTCCGCCAGCACCTTCCGGAGCTTCGCATCGGTTTTCATATCCAGCGCAGAGAAACTGTCGTCGAACACGAACAGCGCCGGCTTCTTCGCAATCGCTCTGGCGATGGAAAGACGCTGTTTCTGACCGCCGGAAACGTTATTGCCGCCCTGGGCAATATAACTGTCGTAGCCTTCCTCCTTCTCGTCGATGAATTCGGATGCCTGGGCGATTTCCGCCGCCCGGCGGATCTCCTCGTCCGTCGCATCCGGTCTTCCGAACCGCAGGTTGGAGGCAATGGTACCGGAGAACAGAATGCCCTTCTGCGGCACGAATCCGATCTCCTCCCGGAGCGACGCCAGCTTCAGATCCCGGATGTCCCGGCCGTCCAGAAGAATCTCTCCCTCTGTGACGTCATAGAACCGCGGAATCAGATTCACCATGGTGCTCTTCCCGGATCCGGTGCTGCCGATGATGGCCGTCGTCTGTCCCGGCTCCGCCGTGAAATCAATGTCGGTCAGAACATTGTCCTCTGCCCCCGGATAACGGAAGCCCACATGCCGGAATTCGATCCGGCCCTGCTTCGTTTCAACGGCCTCTGCATCCGCCTTCTCCACAATGGACGTCTCCGTCGTCAGAACTTCGTGGATCCGGTCCGCCGCCACACCGGCCCGGGGCAGGATGATGGACATGACCGTGATCATCATGAACGCCATGACAATCATCATACTATATGTAATAAAGGCAGTCATCGCACCCACCTGCATGGTGCCGTCGTTGATCCGGTGGGCTGCCACCCATGTGATCAGGACGGACAGACTGAACATGACCAGCATCATGGACGGCTGCATGAACGTCATGACCCGGTTGGTGAAGAGCTGGGTTTTCTTCAGTTCCACATTCGCCCGGTCGAACCGCTCTTCCTCCGTCTTCTCTCTGCCGAAGGCACGGATCACCGGAAGACCGGTGAGAATTTCCCGGGACACCCCGTTCAGCCTGTCCACCAGCGTCTGCATGATCTTGAACTTCGGCAGCGCCAGGGCCATCAGAATCAGCACCAGGAACACAATCGCTCCCACACCGGCCAGGATCACCCAGCTCATATGCGCGTGGGTGTTCGCCACTTTCACAATGCCCCACACACCCATAATCGGTGCATAAAGCACCATTCGGAGCATCATGGTGCTGACCATCTGCACCTGCTGCACGTCATTGGTGCACCGGGTGATCAGAGACGAAGTGGAGAACTGATCCATCTCCGCATTGGAATAAGCCATGACATTCCGGAACATGCCCCTGCGCAGATCCCGGCCCACATTGGCGCCTACCCGGGAAGCAAAGAACGACACCATGGATGCCGCCAGCATCATCAGCAGCGCCATGGCAAACATTCTGCCGCCGCACCGCCAGAGGTAGGACTTCTGCATCCGGTTCACATTGATCCCCGCCGCCTTGTTGCACTCTGCAGCATAGCGGATTCCCATGGCCTTCAGGGTCTCGCTCCCGACGGAGTCGATGGTCTTCTGCATCTGACGCTTCGCCTTCCGGATCTGGGCATCGTCCATGGTTCCCTTCCGGATCATATCTCCCATGATGCTTCGCATATCCACATACGTCTTCATCCGGCCGTTTTCATCCTTCGCCCGGAAGGAACGGATGTCCATATGGAACGTCTTCTCCATTTCACTGAGGGACATGGCGTCGATCTTCTTCAGCATCTCCTCCTGTGCTTTCTTCTGTGCCTTCTCCCGGGCTTCCGCCATCGCCTTCTGCCGGGCCGGGGTCATGGCTGACCCCCGGGTACCGGCGGCAAAGGAAGACCGGCCGGCGGTCCCATTACCTGCGGCGGCCCCACTGCTGCCGGCGGTCCCATTCGCCCCGGACGAACCGGCAGCTCCGAAACCATTCTGCTTCAGGGAGCGCTTCACCGTCTGCTTGAAATTCTTCACACTGGTGTGTCCCAGCTGATAGGTCAGCACCACCGGCGTCATGAACTTTTCATCCAGTTTCTCCAGACGCTTCTCATCTGTTACTTTCAATTTATAATAAGTTCCGGATTTCTCATAAATACTCTGCCATTCCTTCTTCTCCCCCTTCGTCATGAAGATCTGAACAGCCCGGTACTCGTCCGCCGGCTGCCGCTCCGGCAGAATATGCTCAATGCCCTTGTTCTGAATGCCGGTATCAATGATATCCTGCGTATACTGCGGCAGTGCCATGTCACAGTATGCCTGCACCATCAGAAGGGCGATCAGAAGAATCACCGTCTTCCAGTATGGCTTCAGATTCCTGAGCAGATTTCTCATCGCATTTCTCCTTTCTTCTTCCCGTTATCCGGTGCTTCTTCCTTTCGGTTTCTTCCGGCGGACATCCAGCGGCCTTCTTCTTCCTCCAGAATGTGACGCAGCCGGCGAAGCAGCCGGATCAACTCTTCCATGTCCTCCGCGCCCATTCTCTCGTATACGCCTCTGGCGAACTCATTCAGGTACGCCTCCATCTCCTTTGCCTTCGCAATCCCCGCATCCGTCAGAGAGACCAGCGTATTCCGCCGGTCTTCCGGATCCGTTTCCCGCAGAATGAAGGACCGGGATTCCAGACTTTTCAGCTGGCGGGATACCGCCGGCGCCGGACAGTGCATCATCTTCACCAGCTCACTGAC
>OCTW011586367.1_pt1 | contig 20754 bp, 16 predicted proteins | sample 1539671 | NCBI WGS metagenome assembly OCTW01 (sample SAMN02144230, study PRJEB22623) | gut metagenome | biome: sheep rumen | host: Ovis aries | place: New Zealand
GGGTTCAGGTGTGAAGCGCATCATGGAGGCTTGCCAAAAGAGAGGTGTAGCTGCACCTACATGGAGTATCAATGGCGGTTTTGTTGTGGTGACATTCATGAGACCTGCAAAGGGTGTTACTCAAGATGTTACTCAAGGTGGCACCCAAGGTGGCACTCAAGATGGCACTCAAGGTGGCACCCAAGGTGGCACCCAAGAAGAGATTCTTGATAAATGGATCGAAAACCAAATCAGAGAGAATCCTCAAATTACAACGGAGGAATTGGCCAAAATGAGTAAAAAGGGAATTAGAACCATCAAGCGCCATATTGCCAAAATGCCACATATCCGTTATGTGGGTAGTGGCTATAGCGGTCATTGGGAGGTACTTGACAAAGAATAAAGCCACCATCGCGATTTGCGACAGTGGTTTCAACGTTTGTCTATATTAGACAAGACTCGATTAGCACTTCAACCATTGAAGAATCAATTGCAAAAGACACCAAAGTGAATATAGCGAGGTGAGATACGAGATGCCTGCCCACCAACAGAATACTTTGGGGGGCAGGTATACCCCTTTGCCCGACTTTATGAAGGATTGCATTTCTTCATTCTGATTACGAATTTGTTGTAACATCATCCTTCTATGGTTGGCAAGAAGTGTGGTCTCAGCCTTGATTAGTTCCTCTCTTGCAGATTTGATGGCATTTTGGCATTCATCGGTCATTTCAACCTTTAGCACAGTTGACTCAGCTCGTGTAACTGCTCGACAGAAAGCGGAAACAGCAGTGTTCATGCTGTCTTTGGCTGCATTCAATGCTTTCACCATATCCGTTCCATCTTTGGCTGCCTTCTCAACTTTTTGAACGTTATCGTGCAAGTCGCTTATGGCTTGTTTCAGAAGTTGAATATCATTGTCAAGGTTAGCCTTTTGTTCCTTGACTTCTTCCTGTTTGTTGATTTCCTCAACAAGGCTATCATATTTATTTCCCATAATTTGTGCTTTTAATGTCTATGTCCTTTATGTTTCCTGATTGGCTTGCACAGCCAGTTAGCGAGTTGGGCGCAACGTCGTGCCCAGTCACGTTCATCATCATCCTTGTCTTTTCCCCAGTTTGATGGGGTGGAACCACCGCCACCACAGGATTCTGACATGGATGTGGCAGCATCAACGTAGTTCATGAACAACAGCATAGCCACATTCATGACGTTCTCGAAGGGCACAGATTCATCAGGCGCTTTGATGGCATCCTTCATAGCCGTGTATGCTTCCATCGGCATTGCGATGGAATAATGCTTATCGTCAACGAGCAGTGTTTTCCTGAAGATAGGTGATACTTCCGGCTTGGTCTGGACAACACTCTGACGCTCTGAGTTGCGTTCAACAATGGACCTCCTTTCAGTAGTTTGGGAGGTGCCCACGGTAGAGCTGGATTTCATCACACTTGGAGCGACTGGGTGAAGTTTCTTCCATGTGGATTCCAGTTTGGGAACGGTAAGGTTACGGCTTTTACCAAGCTTGGATGACTTGAAACGGGAGTTACCACGAAGTACGGTGTACCCATGCAGGACTCCTTGCTTGTCACGTTGTTCATGGACTTTATAACCGCGACTTTCAAGACCGTGCTTATAACTGTCCCAATCATAACTTGGCATTCCACGAAGGATGTCATAACAGGCTTCCGTTATCTCCTTCTGGTGAGCCTCATGAATGTCTTCGGGCAGCTCCCACCCACGTTCAATGTTGATGGCATGGGCAGCCTTGACAGCACTATCCCCGATGAAGGAGTCATTCATAAGATTCCCGTCAAGGTCGATGCGGTTGATGAGGACATGAAGGTGAGGAATGCCGGACTTTGCGTCAAAGTGAAGACAGGCGAATATCTGTGCCCTGTCCAGATTGAACTTGCCTTTACCTTTCTTCTTGCCTTCCTTGGCTTGGACATCCTTCTGGAGCTCATCGAGGAACCGTAGCGCATACTCGAACCAGTCATTGAGCGTCCATCCCTTTGTCTCTTCAAGGGATGGGGAAACCTCCAGTCGAAGGGTCGGATTCTTGACGGGCTTACGCCTGAATTTGGGTTCATACTTTTGGTGAATGGTTTCCATCGCTCCCCACATGGCGAGAGGAGTAAGCCCCTCGTCAAAGTTGCGTGTCAACACAATGTCTGCACGGTTATGCTTGGTGGCATAATTCGTCATGGCAGAGCCATGCGATATAGACTTTGCTTTTGCTATCATACTATCATCTTTTGAACATTCCTTCTATTTCTACTAATCTGCGGATAAGGCTGTTTACGCCTTCTATCCATTGTCGCATAAACTGTTCGTTGCGGAAGTACTTCTTACGCTGTTCCTGGGTCGTTCCATGAAGGGCGTTCTTAATCAGAATCAGCTCACCTCGGGCAGCTTTCAGCGACATCAAGGCATCAGCCTCCTTGTCGCTCATCATCACCTTTGGCTCCTGCCCAAGGGAAGTGTCATGGATATACTGGCTTTTCTTTAGTCCACAGGCTGTAGCCAGCTTTACAATCTTTTCGTTCTCGTCGGGCGTATAGCACACGGTGATGCGTGGATTTCGCCCTTTGCGTTCTATGTTCTGTCTCATTTTTTATTGTTTTATCTGTTAGTTTATAGCTGGGCATGGTCAACCCAATGCGAGCCTGCGAGTATTGCAAGAAGTCAATAAGCTGGGCAAGTAGCGGAGCGGATTGTCAGACATTGACACTTCTTGTTTAGAGAGTACGAAAATTCAGGCTCCCTTCGGGTCGTCCCAAACCCTTGATTGAGTTACACGGCATCGTTGGTAATTGTTTCGACTGGTGCCGTAGCGGTAGCATCCGTATTGCCCTTGTCCGAGAGTCCAGAGGAAGGCTGCGCCACGTACGCTGTGCTGTTGGTGCCAGAAGCAGTTTCTGTCAAGGTAGTGTACGGGGAAAGGCTTCCTTCATTCGGGATGGTTGTCTCGACACCATCATTGAATAGTTGCTTTTCCCTATCGTTACTATCATTAGAATTGTCACGCCTAACGGGGGCAGTATATTTGGAAGTTACTCATCCCTTTGTTCAATGGTTTGCCCATCTGTTTGATGTGCGGTTCGCCCCATATCAATCTCAGTTGAAGAAAGGGATAAAGAATTGTCCTTCAAGTTATCTTCTGTAGCATTTTTATTGGAAGTGAATCCATCGGTAGCACTACCTTCAGCAGAAGTTCCATTGGCTACAGTTTCGTTGTCAGTGATTCCATTGGCAGCGTTCTGGCATTTGTGGTTAGCCTTGATGCGCTGCTCGACCTGAGGATGGCGTGAGTAATGTGCATTGCGGATAACTTGATTGTTGACATACCAGCTGGCAAGGCAATGGACTGTGAATAGTGTGGTGCGGCAATTCGGAACAGATGATACTAGTCTCACCTCATGGAACATGTCAACCATCTTGGATGCAGTCTTGCGATTACACTTCCAGAGCTTGGCAAGTTCCACTTCCGAAATAGCAAACTGGCCTGGGGTTAGGTCAACTGAATACTCTTTCTTTTCATAGTGCGTCGGCTCCTTCACTGCCAGTTGCAAGAATGTGGCAAAGCACTTCATACGGTCAAATCCCTGCGGATAGTTAGACAGGAAATCCAACTGTCGGTCTGATAGAAACAGACCATAAGATAAATTTTCTTGATACATATTCTTTTACTTTAATTGTTATGGGCATGGACACCCTTCATGTTTATTTCTCATTCTTGGGCTTACTCATCTGTCAGCCCCAGGCGTGTAGATTTTTGTTTCTCTTTGTAAGAGCTCTTTTTATAGAGATACCATATTGATTATTACCATTGTAGAGATTGTAGAAGATGTATGTGGACTTTACGAATTGTGAACCAAGTCAAATGCCATGTAATCAGAATAAAGACTGATTCCATAGGCAGCTTCCACAGCTTCAAAGTCAAGGCAGAATGCCTGTACTGGCTTTTCGCTGAGACGTGGTTGGCATTGGAAACACTTGGCTTCGAACTGCCGTGGCCAGTCCTTCACATTCTCAACAGAGGCAAACCTTACACTGTTTACCTTACCTATATACTCTGGAGAGTTTTCAAGATAATACTTCAGCGTGTTTTCGGGAATAACTTTCTCACGGGTCTTTTGAAGGTGGAGCGCATAGAGAGCAAATATACGACTGTTGGTAGGAATCATAAGAATTTTCTTGGCATTGCCGTATTCTCGGGTTACGGTCTGCCGTCTGCCATCCATCTTGATGTCAACCTTCAGACTGGTATATTCGTGAATGCGGTAATCGCAAAGTCCGTATATCTGATTGTCATGTTTCAGATAATCAACGGTCTTCCAGAAAATGCTCAGTTCGTTGCTATGCAAGCATTCCTCATTCTGATATTCTACACCATTGAGCACAGTCTTGAAGACTTCCTCATAAGTAAAAGGAAACTGAATATGATGCTGCACAGCCATATAAGATGCCAATACAACAGACCAGTTGTGAAGGATTCGCTCATCAATACAGAATGTTAAGGATGTGCAGATGCGCTTGACGGCCAGCTCATAGCAGTCTTTATAGGACTGTTCAAACTGAGTTCGAACCTGCAATAGTTCAAGAACAACATAAGATGTCCCTTCATACTCCCAATCTTTCAGGACACGGAAGTTCTCTTTCTCCTCAGTAGTATGTGTGTCCTTGTGGAATGGTAAAACACATTGGCGAGAATACAAGGCAATATCAACAGTCGGTTTCTCCTGTCCACTGACAATGACACCACTAAGAACTTTTGACTGTTCACGCTTGCGAGTCTCTATGTCAAGTTTACTGCGTCCCTGGCAATCCCAAAGTCCTTTCAGTAGCTCAATCTTCTCTACATCAATGTCGTTCTTGTATTCGTCAAGGTGCATGATGGCATCTTCGGCCTGTGACAAGACAGTAGCAAGACTCGGCATCGTAGATGTACGAAGATTGGGATGATCACCATTATAGACGAACACACTTTGCAGCAGTTCACCAAAGGCAGTCTTTCCAGTTCCCTTTGGGCCAAACAAGAAAAGTGTGGGGAACTCTCGACGATGACGAATGATAATGTCACGAAAGAGGCAAACCACGATGAAGCAGACACCAATGATGGCATTGTCGCCATAGACCAACCGCATTTGTGTGGCAAACTGGAAAAAACGTACTTTGCTCTCTGGCAGATGAATGAACTTCTGTTCAAAGAGGAACTTCTCGCTATTATCTTCATTCATCTTGGAGAATGCAGGGAGATAGAATGAACCTAACGGACTTCCCAATCGCACAATGCCTTCTTCGTTTACAGGGTGCCATTCACCATTGAGAATGATCCCGTTTCCAAAAGCGAAGAAGCCAATCTTCTGCCATCCAAGAGTGGAAATCTTAGTGATGACCTCCATACTGGAGTAGAGAATGCCACGTAACTTGTTAAACTTGGCCGATGTGCCGTACCACATGAAGTTTACTTCACGTTCAATACGATTGCGAAACTTCTGCAACACGGTCATTTCCTCTATACTGAACTCTATACGAACTTCAAAGCCCATGACGTTTCGGAGAATGAATACACGGGAAGCAGATGCACCATCACGAATCAGGTAGAGGGGAATCATGATGAAGTTGGAGATTTCCTTCTCGCCCTCCTTGGTATACCCATAATAGCAGTTGTTGCTAACCTTAATCTCTGTGCCTTTGAAAAGAGCAGCATATTCTTCATCACTTATGGCAGAACTGATAACTGGGGCTGGCATGGATTGAATTCCCAGAATTTCACGTTTCCACATATCTTCATGTCCATATACACTAATGAGCTCGTCAGTGTATGACTCCTGAAGGACTTTGTCAGGAATTGTCTTTACAAGTTCCACGACCTCATGGATAGCTTTTGCCTGTTTGGGGATGTCTTCTCCATTATAATCTATAGATTTTGCAGCATACCACATCACAAAGTCTTGTCTGGTTAATTCATCCAGCTTGTCTTTTGAAACCAGGTATGAATCAGGGTCATTTTTCCAATCACCGATTGGAATTTCCTGTATAGTAACAGAAAAGCCCAAGTACAATGCCAGTTTTCCGGTGCGCATAGCACTCGCAAATCCAGCTCCAAAGTGTTCTCCTTCTTTAGGAACATCACTATCCGGGATAATGTTGAGTCTGCTCGTTATGCGTTTCAACATACTGAGTTGTGCCTCTGTCCACGAGGAACCAAGAGGTGCAACCGTATTAGAAACACCAATAATCTGCAAGCGCATTACATCAGGCGCACCCTCTACCAAGTTCATCACACCTGCTTTTGATGCTGCGTTCCATGCCACATTAATACCGAACAGACTATTGCCCTTATCATATATAAGAGATGTAGAGGAGTTAATATACTTGGGTGCATTAGAGTCATAGGCAAGAATGTCGGGCAGGATTCTTGCAGTGAAAGCTATAATTCGATGTTGCTTGTCACGGATGGGAATCATTATGCGACCACGAAACGTGTCATAAACATCATCGCTCATGCTTTTCTTCTTGACAAGTCCTAATTCAAGCAAAAGGTCTTTGGCGAGTCCCTTCTCCTTCGCCCACTGAAAAAAGGAGTCCCAACTATTGCTGGCATAGCCGATACCAAATGAACGGATATACTCAATTGGCCATCGACTGGCAGCATAGTCTAAAGCCTTGCGCGACTCTTCTGTGTCTTTGAATAGAGTTTCGGCAAAGAACTTGGCTGCATAGTCATTGATGATGAGCATTGACTCTCGCTTGCGTTGGTCTGCATCATCAGCCATAGAGCATGAATCCTCAGGAATCTCTACACCATACTTCTTTGCCAACATCTTCACGGCTTCAACGAAGGAGATTTTAAGATAATCTTGCAGGAACTTAATCACGTCGCCAGAGGCATCACAAGCGAAACACTTGTAGATGCCCTTAGCAGAACTGACGGTTAATGACGGTGTGCTGTCATTATGGAATGGGCATAGTCCTATATAATTCTGCCCCTTCTTGGTCAAGTGAACATATTCACCAATGACCTCAACGATGTCGGCTTTTGCTTTTATCGTATCAATGATGTTAGAAGCGATTCTCATACCTTATTACTGTGTAGGTTGTTTTCTCCGATTGTTCACATATTCCTCAGCTTCTTCACGCAAGTCCTCCTGAGACTTGTGCTGCTCCTTTGAGAGCCAAGCATCAAGTTCTGACTTGACGAAATAGATGCGCTTGCCAACCTTATGATATGGTATCATATTGTTGGATGTCCAGCCATAGATGGTCTGAACTGCGGGATGACCAGGAATGTACTTCTGTGCTTCGTTTACATCCATGCGCTGGTCATCGTCCTTACTATTACCTACAGATGCCGAAATTTTTCTGTTGAGGGCATCAATCTTTGCTGACAGAATCTTGTTGTCTTCGAGAAGATTCGCCATCAGCATGGGAATCATGTCAAAGGTGGGAACGCCACTCGACGTATGTTTTCTATCTTCCATATTAAATGACATTTGATGTTAATACTTTGCGACTGCGCAGTCAGCGTTTATTTGAATTCGGCTGCAAAGATAGTGCGATAAAATGCCCTTCGCAAGGGCAGAAAAATGGGCGAAAGCTTCCCGTATGCTGTTCCGTATTAACAACAATCAATAAATAACCGAAACCACTTGAAATCAGACGGTTTCAGAAACATCATTTAACAATAGAAATCGAAAATAATTGAGATACGGAATGGCTTACGGAGCACTTCCGTAGGCTATTCCGTATGAATGAAAGTTAAAAGACAGGTCAAGCCACCTTTGCTATTGCATAGATGGCTTAACCTAAGTAGAGTATCTGATGTATTTATATCACATCGCTTTGAAGATCGAGCTTGATGGCTTGTGCTGCCTCCTCTTTCTTTGAGTCAACAACCTTGGCATATATCTGTGTGGTTCGGATGTTAGTATGACCCAACATCTTTGATACGGTGTATAAGTCCGTGCCCTCTGTAAGTTGGTTTGTTGCGTAGGAATGACGAAAACAATGGAATGTGATTTTCTTCTTGATACCAGCTGCAGCAATCCAAACCTTGACAGGGCGATTGATGTAAGATGGGTCTTGCAGCCCTTCAAAAACAAGTCTGTCTGGGTCGCCTGGCTCACCACAGATGAGGTAGGCCTGTTCCGAGATAGGCATGTACTCCACACCTCCTGTTTTTCTCTGAGTGAAGTTAATGCGGTAGCGGTCTCCTTCTTTTGACAACTCACTCCATTTCAACTTCCGTATATCACTATGCCTAAGGCCAGTCAAAGCACTAAAGAATGCTGCTTTTTTCAGCATTGGGTAATCACAAGGAGTAGCTGCGAGTTTGTTCAGTTCCTCGATAGTAAGGTACTCACGGCGACTTTCTACTCCCGAAATGCCTTTTACCTTAGCAGCTATGTCAACGTCGAAATAATTGTCAATGAATGCCTGATGTAGAGCTGCCTTGAAAAGAGTGAAATAGGTGGAAGCTGTATTCTGAGAGATGACACCTCTTTTGTTGCCCCCTCGCGGAGCTTTTAGCAAGAAGTCTCTGAAACTCTCTATCAAGTGCATATCAATCTGAGCAAACGGTAAAGGCTTATTCTTGTTAAATATCTTCAGCAAGTCGTGGGCTCTATCCCAATTGACACCGACGGATTTGGTGTCATTCTTGTAGCGTTTAGCTGCCTGCTTTCCGAAATATTCAATGAAGTCTTCTTGTCCTCTGGCTTTCTTCTCCACCATAGCTTGTTCGGTGTCAGAATAAAGTTCCGCATTGTCATATTCACGCTGGCGGAGGATACGCACATTGTCGGCAAAGACACACGTTTCGCGGTCTGCATTTGAACGACAAACGATGATGCCGTTCACATCCCGTTTGGGCTTATAGGATTGGTTGCCGTATTCATCCATACGAGCAGGACGAGTCTTGTCCCACAAAGGAGTTCTGATGATACGGTTTAGATACTCTCGTTCACGGCAAGGCTTGTCATGCCCAGGCTTGAACACAGGATAGGCTTCGAGGTAAAGATACCACTCGTCACGAAGCTCCGACTTTCGGAGTCTGACGGACACTTTGGTGTGGAGCATTGCTTTCTTCATAATATATCGGATTTATAGAGATTATCGATTTCGTCTTTGGGGATATAGACATAGTTGCCTATTTGTCGTGAGGGGATAGAATACTTCCGTACATGCGCCCATACGGTGCTGTCGTTGATGCGATACTTCTTACAGATCTCTCCAACGGTATAGCAATTCTCTGGTTCGAGGTTGTAGAGCTTTGGGATTGGCTTCTCCTTCTCTCGTTTCGCTTTTTTGCGAAGCATAAAGTTGGCTTCCAGTTCCGAACGTTTGATACGAATGAGATGCTTCCCAAAATTCATTGCTGGAATACGGCCTAATCGTATGAGACGGTACAACGTACCACGTTCAATATGGTACAAGGCTACAGCCTCTCTTACCGAGATATATTCTCGGATGTCTGGCACTTGGGCTGCTATCTTTGCGAGACGAGCCTCTTTTACTTCTGCATCGCGCCTACGTTTCAAATCGACTGCGCTGCATCTTTTCGAGCAAAACTGTGAGTCAAGTTTCTTCACAAGGAAGACTTTTCCACACACTTTGCATTTTCTCTTGATTTCCAATGCAATTCCTGGCATAATTTTTTGTTCAAAATTAGACTTTGTTTTTATTTATAATTATTTGTTTCAAAACTTCTACTTTTTTGTTAAGGTACAAATATGGAACACGTCTGAGATAGGAAATGATAGAAATCGATAACGAAGACCAAACCCCTTAAAACGGCAAATCCGTGTAACTCGGTGAGCTACACGGATTTGGTTTCCGATTGTTATTGTTTGTTATCTTTGAACTAGTGGACCTCCTCAAAGTCGGCGTCCTGGATGTTGTCATCACTCTTTGGCTCTTGCGGACCGGCTTGCTGGCCGCCGAAGCCTGCGCCTTGGCCTGCGCCGGGCTGAGGACCGGCTTGGCTGTACATCTTGGCACTGGCGGCTTGCATCACCTGGTTGAGGTTGTTGATGGCGTTGTCGATGGCGGTGATGTCGCCGCTCTTGTGGGCGTCTTTCAACTGCTGCACAGCTGCCTCCACATTGGCCTTGTCGCCACCCAGCTTGTCGCCGTTCTCTTGCAGGAAGGTCTCGGTCTGGAAGATCATGGAGTCGGCCTGGTTCATCTTGTCGATACGCTCGCGCTCGCGCTTGTCGTTCTCGGCGTTCTGCTCGGCTTCTGCCTTCATGCGGTCGATTTCCTCTTTGCTCAGGCCAGAGGAGGCCTCAATGCGGATAGCTTGCTCCTTGCCGGTGGCCTTGTCCTTGGCCGAAACCTTCAGAATGCCGTTGGCGTCGATGTCGAAAGTGACCTCGATCTGAGGAACGCCACGGCGTGCGGGGGCGATGCCGGTGAGGTTGAACTGGCCGATAGACTTGTTCTGGGCTGCCATCGGACGCTCGCCTTGAAGCACGTGGATGGTCACCTCGGTCTGGTTGTCGGCTGCGGTAGAGAATGTCTCACTCTTCTTGCAAGGGATGGTGCTGTTGGCGTCGATCAGTTTGGTCATCACACCACCAAGGGTCTCGATACCGAGGGTCAGCGGAGTCACGTCGAGCAGCACGATGTCGCCCACGCCACTCTCCTTGTTGAGGATAGCTCCCTGGATGCTGGCACCTACGGCCACCACCTCGTCGGGGTTGACACCCTTAGATGGCTCCTTGCCAAAGTAGTTCTTCACCAAGGTCTGCACGGCGGGGATACGGCTCGAACCTCCCACGAGAATCACCTCGTCGATGTCGGCTGTGCTGAACTTGGCATCAGCCATGGCTTTCTGACAGGGTGCCAGGCAGGCCTGGATGAGGTGATGGGCGAGCTGCTCAAACTTGGCTCTCGTCAGAGTCTTCACCAAGTGCTTGGGCACTCCGCCGACAGGCATGATGTAAGGCAGGTTGATCTCTGTGGATGTGGTGCTCGAAAGCTCGATCTTGGCCTTCTCGGCTGCTTCCTTCAGACGCTGCATGGCCATCGGGTCCTGACGGAGGTCGGCGCCCTCATCATTCTTAAACTCCTGCACCAGCCAGTCGATGATGGCCTGGTCGAAATCATCACCACCGAGGTGGGTGTCACCATTGGTGGATTTCACCTCAAATACTCCGCCGCCAAACTCCAGGATGGAGATATCGAATGTACCACCGCCAAGGTCGAAGACGGCGATCTTCATGTCTTTGTTGGCTTTGTCGACACCATAAGCCAGGGCTGCGGCTGTAGGCTCATTGACGATACGGCGCACGTTGAGACCTGCGATCTGACCGGCCTCCTTGGTGGCCTGGCGCTGTGAGTCGCTGAAGTAGGCAGGCACGGTGATGACGGCTTCTGTCACTTCCTCGCCCAGATAGTCCTCTGCGGTCTTCTTCATCTTCTGAAGCACCATGGCTGATATCTCCTGAGGGGTATATTTGCGGCCTTCAATCTCCACACGGGGATAACCGTTCTCGTTCACCACCTTGAATGGCACGCGCTCAGCTTCCTTGCGGCTCTGCTCATAGGTCTCACCCATGAAGCGCTTGATGCTGTAGACGGTGTTCTGGGGGTTGGTGATGGCCTGACGCTTGGCAGGGTCTCCCACCTTGCGGTCGCCGTCTTTCACGAAACCTACCACGGATGGAGTGGTGCGCTTTCCCTCACTGTTTGCAATCACTACTGGCTCGTTGCCTTCGAATACCGATACGCACGAGTTGGTTGTTCCTAAATCTATTCCAATAATTTTTCCCATTGTTGTATTGTTTTTTTGTTATTATTATTCGGTTGAATGGATCGCTTCATTGCAGAATCCGATGCTAATACAACAAATGGCGTGCCAAAAGTGATACTTTCGGAAAAAAGTGACATTCTGTCAGTGCGCAAAAAAGATTCCATCCGCTTTGAATGACAGGCGGATGGAATCTTTTCTGTAGTGGTTGAAGGTATTATCCTTGCTCGGCTATAGCTTGCATGATCTTGGCTTCGATCTCTTCGCAGAGCTCAGGATTGTCGTTGAGCAGGGCTTTAGTGGCATCGCGGCCTTGGGCCAGTCTCGACCCGTCGTAGGAGAACCACGACCCGCTCTTCTGGATGATGCCGTGCTCCACACCGAGGTCGACGATTTCGCCGACTTTCGAGATGCCTTCGCCGAAGAGTATCTCGAATTCTGCCTTGCGGAAGGGTGGAGCTACCTTGTTCTTCACGACTTTCACGCGCACTTGGTTGCCGATGGCTTGGTCGCCGTCTTTCAATGTCGACACACGGCGGATGTCGATGCGCACGCTGGCGTAGAATTTCAGGGCGTTGCCGCCAGTTGTGGTCTCGGGGTTGCCGAACATCACGCCGATCTTCTCACGCAACTGATTGATGAAGATACAGCAGGTGTTGGTCTTGCTGATGGTGGCAGTGAGCTTGCGCAGGGCCTGGCTCATCAGGCGGGCGTGGAGTCCTACCTTGTTGTCGCCCATGTCTCCCTCGATCTCGGTTTTCGGAGTCAGGGCGGCCACGGAGTCGATGACAATGACGTCGATGGCCGATGAGCGGATGAGCTGATCAGCGATTTCCAGGGCTTGCTCGCCGTTGTCGGGCTGCGAGATGAGCAGGTTGTCGACATCCACGCCAAGGTGGGCTGCATAGAACCGGTCGAAAGCGTGCTCTGCGTCGATGAATGCTGCGATGCCGCCGCGCTTCTGGGCCTCGGCGATGACATGGATGGCGAGCGTGGTCTTACCTGAGGATTCCGGACCGAAAATCTCGATGATGCGTCCGCGGGGCAGACCTCCCACGCCCAAAGCGGCGTTGAGGCCGATGCTGCCGGTGGGTATCACTTCGACGTTCTCCACTTGTTCGTCACCCAGTTTCATGATCGACCCCTTGCCGAAGTCTTTTTCTATCTTGGCCATGGCGGCCTGAAGCGCTTTCAGCTTGCCTTCTTGTGTGCCGTCTGACTGTATGGTTTCTTTCTTTGCCATAGTGGTTTCTGTATGTTTTTTTGGATTATTCGTTGGGATTTTGCCGCTGTGCGCCTTACAGTTCCAGGTCGCCGTCGAAGACCTCATGCCAGGGGAGGCCTTTCTCGTTGAGCAGGGCCATGAAGGGATCGGGGTCAAACTCCTCCACGTTCCACACGCCGGGCTTCTTCCATACTCCCTTGAGCAGCAGCATGGCTCCGATCATGGCTGGCACGCCGGTGGTGTAGCTCACGCCTTGCATGCCGGTCTCCTCGTATGCGGCTTTGTGCGAGCAGTTGTTGTATACGTAATAGGTGCGCTCCTTGCCGTCCTTGATGCCACGGATGCGGCAGCCGATGCTGGTCTCGCCTTCGTAGTTCTCGCCCAGGTCCTGTGGATTGGGCAGCACGGCCTTGAGAAACTGCAGGGGCACGATTCTCACCTTGGCGGTCTTCGTGGGGTCATCGGCGAGTGGGGCTTCATAGACGACTTCGTCGATGCGGCTCATGCCGATGTTCTGGATCACGTCGAGGTGCTTGATGTATTGCTCGCCGAAGGTCATCCAGAAACGGGCCTGGCGGATTGTCGGGTAGTTCTTCACCAGACTCTCCAGCTCCTCATGGTGCAGCAGATAGCTTTCACGCGGACCGATGTTGGGATAGGTGAGTGGTTTGTGTATCTCCAGCGGCTCGGTCTCGATCCATTGCCCGTCTTTGTAATAGAGGCCTTTCTGGGTGATCTCGCGGATGTTGATCTCGGGATTGAAGTTGGTGGCGAAGGCCTTGTGGTGGTCACCGGCATTGCAGTCGACAATGTCGAGGTAGTGCATTTCGTCGAAGTGGTGCTTGGCGGCGTAGGCGGTGTAGACGCCGCTCACACCGGGGTCGAAACCGCAGCCGAGGATGGCGCAAAGGCCGGCTTGCTCGAATCGCTCCTTGTAGGCCCACTGCCACGAATATTCGAAGTGGGCTTCGTCTTTGGGCTCATAGTTGGCGGTGTCGAGATAGTGACAGCCGCAGGCCAGACAGGCCTCCATGATGGTGAGGTCTTGGTAGGGGAGGGCGAGGTTGACCACCAGCTCGGGCTTGAAGTCGTTGAGGAGGGCCTTGAGCTGCTCCACGTCGTCGGCATCCACCTGGGCGGTCTTGATATCCATGTCGTAGCCGGCCTTGTGGATCGACTCCACCAGTTTGTCGCATTTGGCTTTCCTGCGGCTGGCTATCATGAAATCGGTGAACACATCGGGATTCTGGGCGATCTTGAACGCTGCCACGGTGGCCACGCCACCTGCTCCTATCATTAATAATTTTCCCATGGTTTGAAATATGTTATTGATGTTTTGTCTTTCAGTCTTTCAGCTCGTCTCCTTTGATGCCGAGGGCACTCATCAGCGAGTAGCCGAGGATTTCCTGGCGGAAATTGCCGCCAGGCATGGGCTGCATCGCAAGCACGGTGACACGCTTCTCGTCGCCGCCTTTTCTGAGGATGTCGCGCACGCTTCCATAATAGTCTTCTCCAGGCACCACGACGATGCGTTTCACTTCCGCGGCCGACAGGCCTAGGCGCAGGGTGTCGAGAAGCAGGTCCTCGCGGCTGATGATGCTTTCCTCGCTGAGGGTAGAGATGACAAACTCGCCGAGGTTGTCGCTGAAGGCCTTGCCGTCAAGTTCGGCTTTGAAATCCCCGGGGGTGAAATAGTCCATCCGGGGCTTGTCCTTGCTGTGCACGAGGGCCACTTGGGTCTGCTCCTTTCCTTCACGGATTCCTCCGTCGAGGGCCAGGCAGTCGATCCATCGGGCAATGTCGGCATTGGGGATGGGGCGTCCGATCATGCGCTCGAAGTTGACGATGAGGTCAAAAGCCACCCGGTCGGCGAAATCGGCATCGACGATGATCAGGTTGTCACAAGTCACTTCTGTACGTTGAGTGTCGTTCATAGGTACAAAGTTACGCAATATTTTGAAAAAAAAGCCAAAGCCTTGTGTTTTTTCTTTTTTTTGTGATGGTTTCGGGTGAATCGGCTGTCATTGATGAAAAAGAGACGTCACATCGTGGCGTCTCTGTAAGCATTAGTCTGGTGAAACAATTCCGGTGGCTTGGGAATCAGAAGCGGAAGTCGAGTTCCACGTCCACGAAGTTGTAGTCGTGCTTGTTGAGCGTGCGGTCGTTGACCCTTGCATACTCAGCGGTGATCTCGAGGTTCTTGGTGATGAAGTAGTTCGCGCCTACCTCATACATGGTCTTGGCAGAATCCCATTCCTTGGTCTGACGATAGCACTGGTAACGGGCCTTGGCATGAAGCTTCGACTTCACCACTGGCACGATGCCGAAGACATACCAACCGTCGGCCTTGTCGCCCTTCGAGTAGTCGATCTCGTTGCTGCCGATACTTTTGGCTGCCAGTCCCTGGCTGTGGAGATACTCTGCACGGAAGGTGAACTCGTCCTTGTCGTACTCCGCGGAGAGACAGTAGCGGTTGAGGGGCACGCTGACATTCTTGTTGGCCACAGGGTCGAGCATGTCGCCATGGCTGCCGGTCCATCCGAAGGCACCGATGCGCACGCCGCTGATTGGCATCACCCACAGACCGCCGATGATGTCTTTGCGGTTGTCCTTGTCGCTGCGGTTGATTCCCTCGCCGTTGTAGACGCCCACCTGATAGTGCAGGTAGCGGTGCCCGTCGCTGGCCGGGAACAGGTCGCCCTGTAATTGCACGCCGATGTCACGGCCGCCAGAGGATTTCTCACCGGCGCGGTCGCCGAAGCCGGAGAGCCTGTTGATCACGTCTGCATAGGCATACCATCCCTGGGTGATGGGGTGGGTGGGGTTCTCAAAGGTGAAGGCTCGCTTGAATTGTCCCACTCTGATGCGGGCTTCTTTGTGCTTCACCCATTCTGCATAGAGGTCGACGAGTTGCACGGTGGGTTCGCCGGGGCCTTTGGCGTTCGTGCCTTGGATCTGGACTCTCCAGTCGAAGTCGCTGATTTTCCCGTCGAGGATCATACGGAGCAGGCGCAGGTTGAACGAGTTGCTCTGCGTCTCCTCCTTGTCTTGCCATTGATATTGCAGCATGCCATAGCCGCTTAACTTGATGTTGTCATACCATTTCTTCTCTTGCTGGGCATTGGCGCATACGACCGCAAGCAGCAGCAGGCAGGTGGTCAATAATTTCTTTTTCATAGTTTTTGGTATTTTAAGGGTTTGGATAGTCTTAGAGGGCTCAGGGGCGCTCTTCCAGAAGCACGACGTTCTCCACGTGTGGGGTGTGGGGGAACATGTCGACTGGCTGGACGGCCATCACCTGATACTGGGCATCGAGATCGGCCAGGTCGCGCGCTTGGGTGGCGGGGTTGCAACTCACATAGACGATGCGCCGTGGGCGGGCGCGGAGGATGGTTTGTGTCACGTCGGGATGCATGCCGGCGCGGGGCGGGTCGGTGATAAGCACGTCGGGACGGCCATGCTCGGCGATGAATGTATCGGTGAGGATGTCTTTCATGTCGCCGGCGTAGAAAAGGGTGTTGCTGATGCCGTTGATGCGGGAGTTGACTTTGGCGTCTTCGATGGCCTCCGGCACGTATTCGATGCCGATGACCTGACGGGCCGAACGGGCTACGAAGTTGGCGATGGTGCCTGTGCCGGTGTAGAGGTCGTAGACGAGTTCGTCGCCGGTCAGCGCCGCAAACTTCCTGGCCACGGAGTAGAGCACGTGGGCTTGGTCGGTGTTGGTCTGGTAGAAACTCTTCGGGCCGACCTTGAAGCGCAGATCCTCCATAGTCTCGAAGATGTGGTCGTTGCCTTTATAGGTCACTATCTCCAGGTCGCCGAATGTGTCGTTGCATTTCTGGTTGTCGACATAGACGAGTGAGGTGATCTGCGGGAACCGCTCTGCCAGGTGGTCGAGCAGGCCCTCGGCACGCTCCTTGTCGCCTTCGGCTTCAAAGTGGAATTGGATCAGCACCATCCATTCACCTGTGTTCGAGTTGCGGATCATGATGTCACGCAATAGGCCGGTCTGCTGGCGGAGGTCAAAATAGGTCATACCTGTGCCATTGGCGTAGTCGCGCACGGCGTTGCGTATCTGGTTGTTGAGGTCGTCCATCAGCATGCATTCCTCGATGGGGAGCACCTTGTCGAAAGCTCCCGTGATGTGCAGGCCGATGGCGTTCATGTTGTCATAGGCTTTGCCGCTGGCAATCTCCTCACGGGTGAGCCAGCGCTTGTTGCAGCATTCAAACTCCATCTTGTTGCGGTATTGACGGGTCTTCGCCGAACCCAGGATGGGGGAGATCTCGGGCAGCGCCACTTTGCCGATGCGGGTCAGCTGGTCGTACACCTGCCGCTGCTTCATCTTCAACTGCTCCTCATAGGGCAGGATCTGCCATTTGCAACCGCCGCACACACCGAAATGACGGCACATCGGCTGCTGGCGCAGCGGACTGGGCTCTATCAGTTTGATTACTTCGGCCTCGCAGTAACTCTTGCGCTTCTTCCTGACTTGAAGGTCGACGATGTCGCCTGGCACCACGAAGGGCACGAACACCACTTTGTCGTCGATGCGTACCACGCACTTACCTTCGGCAGCACAGTCTGCGATGGTCACATGCTCATAGATGGGCAATGGCTTCTTGTTTTTGGCCATGATGATTCGGTCTTGGATTTGTTGGGTCTTGGGTGTTTTTTCCTCTCTCCTCCTTCCACCCATCCAGGATGGCGGAAGGATGCACCTAAACTGATTTCTGCAAAAATAAGGCATTTTTGCTGATATACCAAATATTTTCGTTTGTTTTTGTTTAAAATGCCTTTTCTGGTTTCCCGAAATGTGAAGCAGCATAGTTCTCGAATATGAAGAATGTAACCTCGACATGACAATTTTTTATCCAAAAGTTTTGCCGTTACATGTTTTTGCAGTATATTTGCAACTCTGAAAAGACACACATTAATTATTTATTGATAACCATCAACTAATTATGAGCGAACAGAAAAGAGTTTATACCTTTGGCAATGGTAAGGCTGAAGGTAATGCTAAAATGCGTGAACAGCTCGGTGGTAAAGGTGCTAACCTTGCCGAGATGAACCTTATCGGTGTGCCCGTTCCGCCGGGATTCACCATCACTACAGACTGCTGCAACGAATATTATGAGGTGGGGCAGGAGAAAATCAAAGAGGTGCTCAATGACGACGTCACCGCTGCCGTGAAGCATATCGAGACCTTGATGAACTCCAAGTTCGGCGATTCTGCCAACCCGCTGCTCGTCAGCGTGCGTTCCGGCGCCCGCGCTTCTATGCCTGGTATGATGGACACCATCCTCAACCTCGGTCTTAACGACGAGGTGGCCGAGGGTATGGTTCGCAAGACTGGCAACCCTCATTTCGTCTACGACTCATATCGCCGCTTCGTGCAGATGTATGGCGACGTGGTGCTCGAGATGAAACCTGTCAACAAAGAAGACATCGACCCGTTTGAGGAGATCATCGAGAAAGTGAAGGCTGAGAGAGGCGTCAAGCTCGACAAAGACCTCTCCGTCGAGGAACTCAAGAAACTGGTGGCCCTCTTCAAGGCTGCTATCAAGGAGCGCACTGGCAAGGACTTCCCCAATGACCCGATCGAGCAGCTCTGGGGCGCTATCTGCGCTGTGTTCCGCAGCTGGATGAACGAGCGCGCCATCCTCTACCGCAAGATGGAGGGCATTCCTGACGAGTGGGGCACTGCTGTGTCGGTCATGGCTATGGTATTCGGCAACATGGGCGACACCTCTGCTACTGGTGTCTGCTTCAGCCGCGATGCTGCCAATGGCGAGAACGTGTTCAATGGCGAGTATCTGGTCAATGCTCAGGGTGAGGATGTCGTCGCTGGTATCCGCACTCCCCAGCAGATCACCAAACTGGGGTCTCAGCGCTGGGCTGAGCGCGCTGGCATCTCCGAGGAGGAGCGCGTTGCCAAGTATCCTTCCATGGAGGAGGCCATGCCTGCCATCTATGAGGAGCTCAATGGCATCCAGGAGAAACTCGAGAATCACTACCACGATATGCAGGATATGGAGTTCACCGTACAGGAGGGCAAACTCTGGTTCCTCCAGACACGTAACGGTAAGCGCACGGGTGCTGCTATGGTGAAGATCGCTATCGACCTGCTCCATGAGGGTAAAATCGACGAGAAGACCGCTATCATGCGCTGCGAGCCCAACAAACTCGATGAGTTGCTCCACCCGGTGTTCGATAAAGTGGCTCTTGCCAAAGCAAAAGTCATCGCTCAGGGACTTCCGGCTTCTCCAGGCGCCGCATGTGGTCAGATCGTGTTCCACGCTGATGATGCACAGGCTTGGCATGAGGATGGCCACAAGGTGGTGCTCGTGCGTATCGAGACCTCACCCGAAGACCTCGCAGGTATGTCTGCTGCAGAGGGTATCCTCACCGCACGTGGCGGTATGACCTCTCACGCTGCCGTGGTGGCTCGTGGTATGGGTAAATGCTGCGTCTCTGGTGTCGGTTCTCTCAACGTCGACTATAAGAAGAAGACGGTCGAGATCGATGGCGTCACTTATAAAGAAGGTGACTTCATCTCTCTCAACGGTACCACCGGACAGGTCTATGCTGGCGAAGTGCCCACAAAGGCTGCCGAACTCTCAGGCGACTTCAAGGAGCTGATGGACCTCTGCGACAAATACACCAAACTGCAGGTGCGCACCAACGCTGATACGCCGCACGATGCACAGGTGGCCCGCGCTTTCGGTGCCAAGGGCATCGGTCTGACTCGTACTGAGCACATGTTCTTCGACGACCAGAAGATCATCGCCATGCGTGAGATGATTCTCGCCAAAGATGCTGAGGGACGTGAGAAGGCTCTGGCCAAATTGCTTCCCTATCAGAAGGCTGACTTCAAGGGTATCCTTGAGGCTATGGATGGTTGCCCGGTCAACATCCGCCTGCTCGACCCGCCACTCCATGAGTTCGTTCCCCACGATCTCGCTGGTCAGGAGACGATGGCTAAGGAAATGGGCGTGAGCGTCGAGGACATCAAGCGTCGTGTCGACTCCCTCGCTGAGAACAACCCGATGCTGGGACACCGTGGCTGCCGTCTGGGCATCACATTCCCCGAGATCACTGCCATGCAGACACGTGCCATCCTGAGCGCCGCCTGCGAGCTGAAGAAAGAAGGCAAGAACCCGATGCCCGAGATCATGGTGCCGCTGATCGGTATCCTCTATGAGCTCAAGCAGCAGAAGGCCATCATCCAGCGTGTGGCTAAAGAGGTGTTTGCTGAGTATGGTGTCGAGGTGAAATTCGAGATCGGTACGATGATTGAGATTCCTCGTGCTGCCCTGACCGCCGACCGCATCGCCACCGAGGCTGAATACTTCTCATTCGGTACCAATGACCTTACACAGATGACATTCGGCTACAGTCGCGACGATATCGCAAGCTTCTTGCCTGTCTACCTCGACAAGAAGATTCTCAAGGTTGACCCGTTCCAGGTGCTCGACCAGAATGGTGTCGGACAGTTGGTGAAGATGGCTGTCGAGAAGGGACGCGCTATCCGTCCTACACTGCGCACCGGTATCTGCGGTGAGCATGGAGGTGAACCGAGCTCCGTGAAGTTCTGTGCCAAGATTGGCTTGAATTACGCCAGCTGCTCACCGTTCCGCGTGCCCATCGCACGTCTGGCCGCCGCGCAGGCTGCAGTGGAAGAGTAAGTCTGAAAATCTGGAAAAATCAATTGGGTGCAACACTCTTATTATAAAGGGTTGCACCCAATTCTTTTTTAAGATTCACGATTTTGGCTCTGCGCCTCTAATCA
>OCTW011583055.1_pt1 | contig 20746 bp, 16 predicted proteins | sample 1539671 | NCBI WGS metagenome assembly OCTW01 (sample SAMN02144230, study PRJEB22623) | gut metagenome | biome: sheep rumen | host: Ovis aries | place: New Zealand
GACAGATATTGCTCGCTACCGAAATAGTGATGATCCGCGTTTTGCCATACAAAACTGGATGCGAAACCGCAATACCATTGAGTTTCTGGGCTTATGGGAAACATTGCATAACCCGAATTTTAACCGTGTGCAATTCGACACGTTTAAAAATGAAGCCGGATTGAATCGCTTTGTGATGACGCCATCCAAGTGGATTGACTTAACAGGAGCCATAGGTATTATTACAAAGGCAGGGCGGTACGGAAGTGGCACATATGCACACAGCGACATAGCAATGGAATTTGCTTCGTGGATTTCATCGGAGTTTAAACTCTATTTGATGAAGGATTATCGCCGTCTAAAATATGACGAGAATTCGCGTCTTTCGCTGTCATGGAATCTCAATCGGGAAATCTCTAAACTCAATTATAAGGTGCATACTGATGCTATTCAGCAGAATTTATTGCCTTCTGAATTAACAAAGGAACAACAATCTTATGTTTATGCCGATGAGGCAGATGTGCTCAATGTTGCTTTGTTTGGTATGACAGCTGCTCAATGGAGAGCACAGAACCAAGGCAAAAAGGGAAATATAAGAGATTATGCGTCAATCCAACAATTATTGGTATTAGCAAATTTGGAATCGTATAATGCTCTTTTAATAGAACAACATCAACCACAATCAAGTCGTTTGCAATCATTGCGTGATATGGCAATAAAGCAGTTACAAACCTTGTCTGCTCTTGATATCTCTGGGCTACCTCAATTGCCCAAAGCATAAAATACCGTCACTCACTGACGTTAAACAGGAACCCAGGTCTGACCTCACCGACAGCGTAAAAAAGCGGCAAATACTAAAATCTGCATTCAAAGTGCAGATTTTTTTTGTATGAAGATCCTCTATCCGCCTCTCTGTATCAAATCTCTGTATCAAAATTTGCAAAAATCATAAATTCTTTCTGATATATTTGCATAAATCAAAATTTATTACTAATTTTGCAGCGCAAAATGAATCGTGCCCTGTGGCTAAGAAAGTTTTGCGGTATTTAGCTCACGTCGGTGGGAATGTAGTACGGGCCATCCGGCAGTCGATGCCCGCCGCGAATCAACGGTCACCATCATCTCACCCTCTTTTGGTCCCGGTATTAAGATCCCTTACCGCTCTGCCCCCGATGCCCAATGCATTGTTCGGTAAAATTGAGTAAATACAAGTCTGGCAATATGGAATCATCTTTTATCATCGTACCCCCTTCATCCGATTTCACGGATGTATGGTCGGAATCGGAGCTATTGTCTGCAGAGGGACACAATGCCTTGTATGTAGCTACGCGATTCGGTCGCAAGTATGTGCTGAAGGCTTTGACAGAGTCTTATCGCGAATCAACTCCGCATATAGAACTGCTTCGCAAAGAGTTTGCTATCGGTGTTGGAGTGGATCATCCGAATATCGTCCGGCTGCTTGATTTCGGGCATATGGATGCCATCGGCTGGTATATCCAAATGGAGTATATCGATGGCATTACGCTGGATCAGTTCCTTGAAACGAACCCGCCTGCAGCGATCCGTCGCCGCATTATTGAGCAACTCCTTGACGCCCTTTCTTGTCTGCATGAGCGACAAATCATCCATCGGGATATCAAACCGTCTAATATTCTCATTACCCGTAACGGCTCTACAGTCAAACTGATTGATTTCGGTGTATCCGATACGGATGATTATGTGACCTTCAAGCAACCTGCCGGTTCGATGGCATATATCGCGCCGGAGCAATTGGAAGGAAAACCTATTGACAACCGCGCGGATATCTATGCCGTGGGAAAAATCATCACTCTTCTTTTCCCGCATCGTTATAAATATATTGCTCGCAAATGCACACGAGTGAACCCCGCAGATCGTTATTCTTCCTGCGCACAAGTGTTGCGGGCTATTCATAGAATTGACCGATTGCGTCTATGGTTGCCGATATCGCTAATGGTATTAGCCATATTATGCCTTGCAGGATGGTTCATGTATGCCGAATACAGGCAAGCCGAAATCAAACATAGCGAGCAGGAACAGAGTCTTTCAGCGGACATTGATTCGCTTCTCAATGTTAATAACGAACGTCAAACCAAGGTGGATTCTCTGAACCGCGTTGTGAATAATTTGGAGAAACAAATCAATGCTCCATCACCTAAAGTTATGTTAGATGCTAAAGCGCGGCAATTTTATTCTGATTATATCCGCGCTACGCGCATAGCGATTTCCAATAGAGACACGGCAACATTATTGCACAACCATCCAACTCCCTCCGAATTGTTCGATCTGCGTATAAAAAAGGTATATGATTCTATGTCTGATGACGATGGTGAACTTAAAAACTATTTTGATAGACGTTTACGGCATTATCATTATAAAATGTACGCGCCGTTTATCTACGAAATCGCAGAAGAGCGGGCTCAGTTTATGCCTTCTCCGCATGATTGGCATCAAATGGGAATAGATATGGGGTTGGGAATATGGTAAAAATGAAATACTATGAATAAGAATGCACCGGAAATAATCCAGCTACGCTTGGATGTCGAGCAACGGGCTGGTATTCGTCCTTCTTCTCCGGCGGACTTTGAGACGCTGATTTTAAAGATTTGGGAAGTCCTTCACGAGAATATAGCGCTCAGTACGTTGGAGCGACTATGGGGCTATGTGGCTGGAGCAGAAAACACGCGTCAGTCCACGCTTGATCTCCTTGCCCGTTTTGTCGGTCACCGGGACTGGAGGGATTATCTGGAACAGCTGACCAAGAAAGAGCAGGGTAGCAGCCATAGTTTTATCGGAGAAGGTGTCCATACTCAGGATTTACAGCCGAATCAACGAATAGAGGTCACATGGCTTCCTAGCCGCCGTTGCGTCTTCCGTTATTTGGGAGATATGCGTTTTGTAGTGGAGGAATCAATTCACTCCAAACTGCAAGTCGGCGACACCTTTATCTCGACCTTTTTCCTCATAGGTCAGCCGCTCTACATAGACCAACTCATTCAAAATACTCATCCACATGTATCATATATTGCAGGCAATAACGGTGGTCTTCAGTCTGTCACACTGAAATAAGATATAAAAAGAAATCTTTGTATATCAAAAAAAAGTTATACCTTTGCACCCGCAAAGCGGTACATACCGAAAAATGTGTGGTGCAAAGGTTAGTTTTTTACCTTAAATGGATAAAAAACGAAAATTTTCTTCATGAAAATTTGTATATGTTGGAAAATTTTTATACTTTTGCAAGCGATTAGCAGCGGCTGATTGTTTCGCGCACGCGAACATAAATATATTATTACTGACGAGTCAATCATCTATGCAATAAGTCTGGCAGCTTATAATCTTAGGATACGATTGAAAGCGTCAGTGCATACTTTGGTATGTACTGCTTTTGCTTTTGTATCCTTGGGTTATGCCAGACACCCTTGCATAGAGAAAGCATAAGCAGTATTTTTTTGTATGCTGTTTTTGAGATAAAATATGATCTTTGAAATATTGGATTACCGTAAAAAGGTCGAAAGTTGAAACAATCAGAGCAAAAATACAAAATTATTCGGAGTGAAATTATTAAAAAGTTCGGAATAAAATTACAAAAATCTTCGGAATTATTTGCGTATATCAAGTTTTTGTTGTACCTTTGTAGCGATTTTTAAACGATATACGTATGGAATACCTTGAACGAATTGATGACGAGTTGCTCAAACGCAAATTACGCAGTAGTGCAGCAGTGCTAATTGAAGGTCCCAAATGGTGTGGAAAAACCTCGACAGGTGCTCAGTTAGCTAAGAGTATCATATATATCCAAAATCCGGACCAACGCGCCATGTATCGCAAAATGGCAGATACGCAACCTTCGCTGTTATTGGAAGGCGAAACACCACGCATGCTCGATGAATGGCAGACGATTCCGGTTCTGTGGGATGCAGTACGATTTGCAGCCGACCAACGGCAACAGATGAATCAGTTCATATTAACCGGTTCGGCAACACCTCTGGATGAAGAAGAGAATGAAGAGATGGAACATACTGGTACAGGACGAATCGCACGTCTGCGTATGCGACCAATGAGTCTCTGGGAGTCGAAGGAGTCGCGCGGACAAGTGTCGCTCAAAGCACTCTTCGATGGTACACAGCAGATGGGACTCTTCGAAAGTCCGCTTACGATTAAGGACATCGCTTATGTCATGTGTCGAGGCGGCTGGCCGGGTGCTTTGTCATTGGACAAAGAGGACGCTTTGGAGGTGGCGGTTAACTTAGTGGATGAACTGGTGAACACGGATGTCAATCGAGTGGATGGTTCCGAAAAAGATCCAGACCGAGTGCGTGCGGTGTTACGCAGTTATGCGCGAAACATCTCCACTATGACAACCGCTACTACGATCATGGCTGATGTGCGCGCGAACGATATCTCTATCACCGACAAGACGCTTACCAGTTATTTGAGAGCGTTGCGTCGACTGTTTGTCATCGAGGATGCTAAGGCATGGCAACCGTCGTTACGCAGCAAGACAGGCATCCGTACATCCCACAAACGCCATTTCGTAGATACAAGCCTGGCAACAGCGGTATTAGAACTGAATCCGACAAGCGTGTTAGAGGACTTTAATCTGTTCGGATTCTTGTTCGAGGACTTTTGTTTGCGTGACGTGCGTGTCTATACTGATGCACTACGCGGAACCGTCTATCACTATCACGATAACTCTGATTTGGAGTCTGACTTGATCATCCGTTTGCACGATGGTCGATGGGCTGCGGTGGAAGTTAAAACCGGTAGCAAAGAGATTGAAGATGCCGCACAAAACCTGACGGAGTTAGCCAAGCAAGTAGATACATCCAAGATTGGTCAACCGGCATTCTTGATGGTTTTAACCGGCGGACAATACGCCTATCGCAGAGACGATGGCGTATATATCATTCCCATCGGTTGTCTAAAGCCATAAATAGAATAAATTTAGAGCATCAACTTAATAAAAGCGGTAATCCAATCAAGCGGACTGCCGCTTTTTGTTATATCCCGCCGCCGAGCAATGAGCGGGAGAAGAGCGGCACAAGACCGACTGACAAATATTTGAAATATTCCGGCGAAACCTCCTGCCGAATAATAAAATGGAGGAAAATTTAAAGTTGCGCCCGACACGAATGAGGGAATATATCATGAAGAAACTTGTTACTCTTTTCCTTGTGCTTGCCACAACGATTGAGATGGTATTAGCATGGGACTATGAACGTGTGCAAATCGGCGATTTGTATTACAACCTCGATGCCACCAACCAGACGGCAGAGGTAACGAGTCAATATGAAAATAATCCCAATAATTATAGTGGACTCACATCAGTCAGGATTCAAGCAACAGTGGTATACAACAAAGTGTCATATAGTGTAAAAAGCGTTGGAGATGGAGCATTTATGGGGTGCAAGAATATAACTTCCGTAACAATCCCCAATAGTGTTACAAATATAGGAAGTACGTCTTTCATTTTATGTAGTATATCTACCATCAATTTTATTGGAAGTATAAATGAATGGTGTAATAAGACTTGGTTTCCAACTAGTATTTCTACAAACTATGAGCTATTTATTAATGGTGTACCACAAAGAAATGTTATTATTCCCAAGAATATTACCGGCATTGGGAATGACGCTTTCCATGGTTGCAACAGTTTGACCTCTATAACGCTGCCTAATAGCGTCAAAAGCATAGGACGTTCAGCATTTTCTACATGCACAGGATTAACTTCTGTTGAAATTCCTAATAGCCTTACAAGTATTGAATTTCAAGCATTTTCTAATTGTAGTAATCTGACCTCTATAACGCTTTCAAACAGCGTAAAAAATATAGGAATGTTTGCGTTCTCTGGATGTACTGGTTTGACCTCTATAATTTGCAAAGCTACAACACCCCCTACATGTACTTCAATTACGTTTAATGGAGTACCTAAGTCAATTGATGTATATGTACCTTCTGCATCCATTGACGCATATAGAGGAGCAGATATATGGAATGAATTTACTAATTATTATACGTTGAATGATTAAGTGATAAATATAACTATTATGAAAAACAAATTTGTACTTTGCATTGTAGGCGTTCTGATGAGCCTGAATGTATTGGGTGCTTCGCAGGGGAAGAAGCCCACGTTAATGATCCTGCCCAGTGATCATTGGTGTCAAACACGCTTTTTTATGACCATATGGGATAACCAAGGTGTCAAAGTGAAGACTGCTGATTACCAAAAGGCTTTTTTACAGGACAAAGAGCTTAATCAAGTTATCAGTAAGATCGGTCAACTGCTCACAAAAGAAGGGTATTCTCTTAAAGATGCAGAGCAAGAAACCAAAGCCGTGTTCAATCGAATTGCTGAGGATAATGTAACAACAAGTACCACTTCCGGCTCCGCGATTGCAGAAAGTCCGTTGGACATGATTAAGAAACGTGCAAAGATGGATATTCTTATCCAAATAGATTGGACTATCAATAGTGACCGCAGTGTTACATTTACATTAGAAGCCTTCGATGCTTATACAAGCAAGCGAATCGCGACTTCAACAGGAACGGGTAAGGCGAGTGATGAGATAATTCCTGTGCTTTTGGAAAACGCAGTCAAATCCAAAATCAAGGCGTTTGACAAGCAGATGGACAAATACTATTCCGATTTGCACAAACGCGGTCGCGAGATAGTCCTCACGATTAAATGCTGGCAAAATTGGGACGGCAACCTCGAAACAGAGAATGAAGATGGAGATGAATTATTGGATGTAATCCAGAAATGGCTGAAGAAAAACACCATCAATGGAGCATTCAATTTGAGCGATGCCACTGAGAATTTCGCTCAGTTTGAACAAGTGCGTATTCCTTTGCGAGACAAGGAAGGTGATGCATTGGATGCAAGAGGATTTGCGGTCATGTTACGTAAGTATATTTCTAAAGAATGTGGCATTAGCAGTAAAGTAATGACACGCGGATTAGGAGAAGCAATTATAGTACTTGGAGAAAAATAATAATCATATGAAACGGATTCCCTTAATTATGGTATACCTGTTATTCTCCGGTATACTATGTGCGCAAACATTGGACGATGTGGGACGCATGTCTATCAATGTGCAACGTCCGGTTAATCGGTCTATCCCGACAGAAGCAATGGATCAGTTAGAGGACAAAATGCACCAAATCATCACAACTGCAGGTATATCGGATAATGCTATCAATCGTCGATTTGCACTCACATCAACAGTTAGCGTAATTAAAAAAGATATTATAAACGGCTCGCCTGCGCGTGTGAGCCAGACATTGGAAATAACGTTCTATGTAAAGGATGTTATTGACCGCAAAGAGTATGGCCATGCAACACTTTCTTCGGTGGGTGTCGGATTAAATGAAAACAAAGCATTCATTATGGCTTTTGCTAATTTAAAGCCCGGTAATCCGAAAGTGCAAAAGATGATAGAGGACAGCAAGGAATTGATAGTAGCCTATTATCGTACAAATATAGATAACATCATTGCCGATGCCTATTTACTTGTGCAACAAGGTGATTTTGACAAAGCACTCTATCAAATAGCACAAGTTCCGGATGTGTGTACCGATTGTACAACCAAATGCCGGCAAGCAACTATTGATATTTATCAAAAGAAGATAGATAGTGCCGGCGAAAAATTGCTTCAATCAGCAAAAGCCGCTTGGAATGCCGAACCTAATGCCGATGGAGCAGTTAAAGCATCTCGATACTTGGCAAAGATTGATTTGTTAGCTGCTTGTCAACCGCAAGCCGATGCGTTAATGGAAGAGATGAAGGCAAAAGTGCTTGACGACGAGCGTAAGGCATGGGAGTTCGAAATGCAGCAATATGCAGATGAGAAAGCTCGTGAACAACGTGACTTTGAATTCCGCGTGCAGCAATACAAAGATCGTCAAGCACGAGAAGACGAACGTCACAAAGAAGATGTCGCTCGTGAACAACGAGACTTTGAGTTCTCACGTGACAAGTATAATAAAGAGCACGAACGGGATATGGCTATGATTGAAGCCAGCCGTCAAGTCGCTCTTGAAGTTGCCAAACAAATACCAAATATTAAATAATTATAAGGAAAATCATGAAAAAGTTATTATCTATTGTTGCCGCAATATTATTTGCCGCAACTACATTCGCCCAAGTGGACGAAGTTACATTAACAACTATCGGTAATGGGCGTACAGAGGATGAAGCGACGCTAAGAGCCTTACGTAATGCATTGGAGCAGGCTTTTGGTACCTTTGTCTCCGCGAATACCTCTATTGTTAATGATGAATTGGTAAGAGATGAGATTGCTGCGACTTCCAAGGGGAATGTTAAATCGTATCAAAAATTGTCAGTTGTAAAACTCCCGGATAGAACTACTTCTGTGACATTAAAGGCTACGATATCTATTAATAAACTCATCTCCTATGCGCGCAATAAAGGTTCACGGGCAGAATTTGCAGGTCAAACTTATGCAATGAATGTAAAACTTCTCAAACTCCAACAACAAAATGCAAACAAGACGTTGGATGTAATGCGAGATAATGTTATTGCACTTTGCCATGGAGTTTTTGATTATGACATAAAATTGGGAGAAGTAAGAAAGGAAAAACTATACAATTTAGGCAACTACAGTGTGGAATATAAATATGTTCTCCCATTTTCACTTGATGTGTATGCTACGGATGTCACATCCAATATATACTCTTTAATAACAGAAACTTTTGATGCAATTCGGTTAACACCTACTATGGTAGAAGATTTTAAGAGAAATAACCTTATATATTATGGTAACTTCCCTGTGTCAGAGTCAAGAATTGAAGAAATATGCGATGCCATCGTTCTAGCAATAATGGATGATTTTTGGAAGGTTAGGATAAAAAAAATAAATGATAACGAGTATTTTTCTCTAAAACGATATGATAGGAATTCTGCTGTGTATTCATCAGGAAATGGAGGAGATTTGAATTGGGAAAGATATAGGTGGTTATATAGCAATAAGCAGCAGAGTACAATAATTGAATATATAAATAGTGCACGAAGTATGCCAAGAAATGCAATCGAATTTGGGGTGGCAAATCAAAGGATGCGTAATCATCCAGATATACCAGGATTGATAAGCATATCTATTTTAGAGGGAAGAACAATAGATAAATCATTTTCTAAGTGGAATACAAATGTTAATGGCCAAATATATCAACAAAAATTGGCTTCATTTAATCTATGTATTCTTTTAACTGATGAAGAATTAGAACGTTTTAATGGTCTTGAGCTAGACGGGGTTACATCTCCTAAACATACTTCTGCTCCGAAACCAGACAAGAAAAAAGCTGCAATAAAAGGATATAAAAGGATGAGTGATTTGGCACTTAATACCCCATTGAAAATAAGTCAAATAAGAATTTTAACAGCAGGACTCCCCAAAAAGACGTACACAATTTCAATGACTCACAAAGAACCAGGCTCTGGTACACAAACATATAAAATCAATGTTGGAGCAAAAAAACAAGAGTGTCAATATTGGGAGTTTACAGGAGATGTTTTTACATCTACACTCCCCAATTCTATTGAGGGGAAGAGGGCTCAGGAATGCATTTCTTTTGACTTAATCAGTGGAGATTACACTATTAAAAAGTTCCCAAAAGAACTAAGTGATTTTGTGTATGTAAAATGAAACTGAAATAAAGAAAGTATAAATCCTTAATAAAAAATATTAAATTATGACAGCAAGGGAACATTTTACTGAAATATTAAATGGGATGGAAGATATTGTTAATAATCACCCATACCATGCATTTGCTTTGAATGCAATCTTTATTGAAGTGTTGGGAAAATGTCTTTCTTCTACAGCCTGGCAGCAAGGCGGAGCAAGTAGTACAGATTTTAAAAATGCATTGAAGAAATATCCCTCTTTGCAGAAGTATCAGAGTATCTTTGGTTTGTATAGTATATTACGATGTGGATTGGTTCATGCTCTATTACTGAAACCAGGAGCCATTTTAGCGCCAGACAAGAACGATTTATTAAACTGTACAATAGGGTGTAAAGACTTATACCAAGACATCTGCCAAGCATGGGAAGACTTAAAATTGGGACATGTAACCTCTCAAAAAGATCTTGATGCAGAAATCATGTCTGTCATAGGAGAGAATTCCGGCACAACAATAACAAAAAATTAACAAAAATGAAAAAACTATTCTTATCTTTCGCTATTATCGCGATAGCGATGATTGCATCTGCTCAATCGTACAATTCTGACCTCAATGACTTAGGTCAGTATGTGCAGCGTATGTATATGAACGAGCCCTTTGAAGGTGCGCGAGTGGTTGAAAACGTGGATAACTGCTACCTCATAACCGTTGTGGCGGAAAAGCCCGGTAATAATGATTATGCCACTAACCGCAAAGCAGAAGTCAAAGGCTTGAGTTACGCAAACAAGTACCTCAATGGCGAAATGAGTATGCAGAACACCGTTCTTCATACGAGAGAAGATTCACGTGGTTATTCTTATGAAGAGATTGAGGATTTCATCGAATCCCGCTCTATGGGCTATGTACAAACGATGCAAGTCCTTTCTACTTTCACGCATGGAGGCAAAAAAGTGTTTGTTTATTGCAAGCAACTTCCTATGCCGGAGAAACCGCAAGGCAAGAAAAATCGCAAAAGAAAATAAAAGTTGCTGAAATTAACCTTTTATAACATTTATTTAAAGCGCGGCATTGTTGTGCCGCGCTTTTGTGTTCGTGAGACAATAGTTCACCTCTCGCCATCAACACCGAGTGGCTCGTGCGTTATTTAAATAACTGCTCTATATGATCGTATTTCAGAAGCCATATATCGCCGGCTGTATTCTCGAAGTCTCCGCCATAAACCACAGCACGACGTTTGATAGGAGTACTCGTCCATTCCGGTAAACGCTGCAGCGACTTGGCGAAATCCGGATGATAAGTCATGGAAGATTGGCAGCGCTGAGTAAAAATCAGACTCACAGCTAATCCTTGCGGCCACGCTGCTACAGAGCGTTCCCCTCAACTCATGGGGAGCGCTTTTTTATGCAATTTCGGAATTGCGGTGCAAAATTACATAAAATTCTGATATATGCAAGTAAATGAAAACTTTTTAATATTTTATGGCCAATTCCTTTCTTCTTCCATTGCTCGGCATTCTATGCTGATTGTTATTTTTTTATTGCCGCGTACGACTCGCTTATGTGGAGAAGCCAATTGACTTTTGGCTTCGAAAAGGGAAGGCGGTCGGGGAGACCAAGCCGACCGAGAATAAATACGGAACGATAACTCACCTCTTGCCATCAACATCAAGCAGTACTAGTGCTGCGTTTTCTTCTTTTGTCAATGTACGGCATTATATGCAGGTATATTAAAATCTGTACTGAGAAAAGTGAGAAATCTGAGAATTCTCACTTTTCTCACATTTCTCATATCATTTTTTTTGCATGACAAACTTGACAAAGTTGACCAAGTTCTGCTTCCGGTTTGCCAAGTTTGTCAACTTTGCCAACTTTGCCAATGCATTTTTTTACATCGTCAATTGTTCCGGATGATATCCGAATCCTCCTCATTTTTCATTTCTGTTGCACACTTGCAACAGCCAACATGCTTTCAATCGTTAGTGATTAGTTGATGATACCTTAATTATTTGTTATTCATTACCGGTATAATCTCTGTTCAACTTCATCGCAATCTGTATTAGTGCTTATCATTCCTGCAATTTGGCATTATACAAAAACAACGCACCATCATGGCGCGTTGTTTTTATTCACTCATTCATTCACTTATTCCATCGTGTCCTCCATCGAGTCACCGACGATCTTGCGGTAGAGCTCTTTGGGGTCGGTGGCCTTGCGGATGATTTCGTGCAGGTCCTCGATCTTCACGCGGTCCTGGGTCATGGTGTCGCGGTAACGGACAGTGACGCAACCATCATTGAGGGTGTCGTGGTCGATGGTGATACAGAATGGTGTGCCGATAGCATCCTGGCGGCGGTAACGCTTGCCGATAGAGTCTTTCTCGTCGTAAGCGACCTTGAAGTCGAACTTGAGTTCGTTCATAATCTCGCGTGCCTTCTCGGGCAGACCGTCTTTCTTGACAAGCGGCATGATACAAGCCTTGACAGGAGCGAGTACCGGCGGTAAATGAAGAACGACACGGGTGTCGCCGCCCTCCAGTTGCTGCTCCTCGTAGGACGAGCACATCACAGAGAGGAACATACGGTCCACACCGATAGAGGTCTCAATGACATACGGCGTATAGGACTGGTTGAGCTCCGGATCGAAGTACTCGATCTTCTTTCCGCTGTATTTGGCGTGCTGCGAGAGGTCGAAGTTCGTGCGGCTGTGGATACCCTCCACCTCCTTGAAGCCGAACGGCATGAGGAACTCGATATCCGTAGCAGCGTTGGCGTAGTGCGCCAGTTTTTCGTGGTCGTGGAAACGGTATTTCTCGTCGCCTAAGCCCAGCGCTTTGTGCCAGCGGAGGCGGAACTGCTTCCAGTGCTCGAACCATTTGAGCTCCTCGCCCGGACGAACGAAGAACTGCATCTCCATCTGCTCGAACTCACGCATACGGAAGATGAACTGACGGGCTACAATCTCGTTGCGGAAAGCCTTACCGATTTGCGCAATACCGAAGGGCACTTTCATACGCCCGGTCTTCTGTACATTGAGGAAGTTGACAAAGATACCCTGTGCGGTCTCCGGACGGAGGTAAATCTTCATCGCACCGTCTGCGGTAGAGCCCATCTCGGTTTGGAACATGAGGTTGAACTGGCGCACGTCGGTCCAGTTGCGGGTTCCGGAAATAGGGCATACGATCTCCTCGTCGAGGATGATCTGCTTCAACTCCGCCAAGTCGTTCTCGTTCATCGCCTTAGAGTAACGTGCGTGCAGTGCCTCGCGTTTAGCGATATGCTCTTTCACGCGCTCGTTCGTGGCTTTGAACATCTCCTCGTCGAAAGAGTCGCCAAAACGCTTGCGGGCTTTCTCTACCTCTTTGGCGATCTTCTCGTCGTATTTAGCGATTTGATCTTCGATCAGCACATCAGCGCGGTAACGCTTCTTACTGTCGCGGTTGTCAATCAGCGGGTCGTTGAATGCGTCCACGTGTCCCGAAGCCTTCCAAGTAGTAGGGTGCATGAAGATAGCGGCATCGATGCCGACGATGTTCTCATGCAGCAGCGTCATGGAATCCCACCAATAACGCTTGATATTGTTCTTCAACTCAACGCCGTTCTGACCATAGTCATATACGGCACCCAGACCATCGTATATCTCACTGGACGGAAAAACAAAGCCGTATTCCTTGCAGTGCGCTACGATTTTCTTAAATGTTTCTTCTTGTGTTGCCATACAAATATTAACGATTTCACTTTTGCGAGTGCAAAAGTACTGCTTTTTTCTGATATATGCAAGTTTTTTGCGTAAAAAAATTAGTCTCTAATCAACCAAGCCACACCAAAACCGAGGAAAGAATCGTTCTTAGGACCGCTCAGCATGGTTTCGGAGTGGAAGCAGTTGAATCCCGCATAGAGGTCCAGTTGCACCCGCGGATGGACGAGGTAGGTTACACCGAAATTGAGATACACCATATATACATTGCTGTAACCGACAAGAATTTCATCTGCGTCGCAGTCAAAGATATTGAAGTTCTCAATGTACAGCCCGAGTTTGTCGATAGGGGAGAAATTAAGACCTAATGAGGCGAATATATCCGGCATGGGTGCCCATTCCACCCAGTGTGCGCCGACATCATAGCCGATAGAGAACCAATCTGTTACTTCGTTTTCGAAGAGCAGATCAATATTTCCGGATATAGGCATGTGTTTCGCTATCTCTTTTGTAACAGGCAGACCTATCTCCGCCATCACGCTCACTTTGGGGATCCATTTCAAACGTCTCTCTTCAGAACCCTCCCATAGCATTATTTTAGACCCGACATAGATAGGCGACGGAGCGTATAAATGCTCATCCGAAGTGGAGGGGTCGGTGTCCGGATGGTCGCTTACTGCCAAAACCCCTCCGTAATCCAAGCGCAATTCCGCCCTCCGGTCCACCCCGAAGCGCAAAGAGGTAGTGGGGAGAGTAATTAAATGCGTTCCCAAGTAGTGCTCCACATCGAACCCCAACTCCCATTGGATTACTCCGCGGTCCAGCACGGTTGTACCCGTACCGAAGCCCGGCCGGTCAGGCTGGACAATAGCGGTTTCCGATTGTGCAACCGCTTCTCCCGGTGCTTTTTCCTGAGCTGCCGTCCGGACAGGCAACCAAAGAAGACCGGATGCTATGGCTAATACTATGAGGCGGGTAGTTTTCATTGCAAAAAAAATACACCTTCCGATATCTTCAACGTGCAAAGGTACGAAAAATATTTCATACAGGCAAATAAAAGTACATTTTTTCATGAATTTGCTATCTTGCAAGCAGAAAACTTCTCTGGCATAGTATTTGTTGCTTAGTGAAAAAATCATTTTTGTTATGAAACGAATATTATCTGTCATTCTGACTGCTCTGCTGAGCTTTGGCGCAGCGAGCGCGTGTATGAAGAAGAGTAATCAGCCGTCAACAATCAGTCTTCAACCTCTGACGGTTATTGTGATGGATACCACACAAGCCCTGTTGGACGGAGTGGAGGTACGGGTAGGAAAGACGGTTTACAAGACCTCCTACGACGGACGCGTTATTCTAAAACCGGAGGCCCTCAAAGGTGTGAAAAAGTTGGTGATAAGCCGCGAAGGATTCGAGAGTGCAAAATTTACACTGGACGGTTCCCCGCTGGCTATTGTCAGTCTAACTCCAAAGCCATACAAACCCGGCCGCAACGAAAGAGACGAGATGGTAACATTGGGTATGACCAGAAGCGGTGCGAAAGGCGGAGTTATGTATATGAAAGCAACAGCTATGCCTGAGTCCGCTGACTATGCCGTAGCGGAAGAACTCATGGAAACGGTACCTTTGGCGGCAGTGGAAGAAGATGCTGCTGTCGTTGGCTATAGCGCGGCAAACAACGCTGTCTCCGCCGGCAAACTGACAGCAGGCGAAGTGAATGACTTTACCAAATGGTACTTCTGGCCGAGCGTTTTAGACGGCAGCCACAAGCAGTTTGTCAGCGAATGGAAGATCGCTCCCCGGCACCGTTATACCGTACAGGTGCGCAATAAAGAGGGTTTCCCTGTCGTTTCCCGTGCTGTGAGTCTTTTAGATAACGCGGGCAACACATTGTTCCAAGCCGTGACGGACAACACCGGCAAAGCGGAGCTATGGTATCAACTCGTAGGTAATAATCTATGCGGCAAGCACGCTGATTTTCAGATCCGTGTGGACGACCAAATACAGACAGCCAGACAATGGAGCGAGGGTTTGAATACTTTTATCATTGACGAGCCATGCGAAGCCAACGAGACGGTAGATGTGGTGTTTGTATTCGATGCGACAGGTTCTATGGGTGATGAATTGCGGTATTTGCAGGCAGAGATGAAGGATGTGATCTCCCGCGCCAAGGAAGCTACGGGTGGGTTGAATATCCGAACGGGTGCAGTCGTTTATCGTGATCACGGCGACGAATACCTGACCCGTATCTCCCGTCTGACATCGGATATCAAAGAGACGCAGGCTTTTATAGACAAGCAGCAAGCCAACGGCGGCGGCGACTATCCGGAAGCAGTACCGGAAGCATTGATGGCCGCGATGAACAGCGCCGGATGGGATGATGGTGCGCGTGCGCGCGTTGCGTTCCTTATTTTAGATGCGCCATGCCATCAAGACAGCGCCACTATCGCCCTGTTGCATGAACAGATACTGAATGCCGCGGCTTTAGGCGTCCGCATCGTGCCGGTTGTATGCAGCGGTTTGGGCGAGAGTGGGGAATTACTACTGCGGTCCATGGCACTTGCCACCAACGGCACGTCCTTCTTCCTGACAGACGATTCCGGTATCGGTCACAGCCATCTCAAACCGACTACTGACAGTCTGAAAGTAGAGCACCTGAACGACATGCTCGTCCGTACTATTATCGAGTTCTCGTCCATGCCGAGCTGCGATCCTTCCGAGATGAGCGAAGATGTTTCTGATAACGTAGAGCAGTTCCTGCCGAATCCGTTTAAAGCAGAAGATATAGAGAAAGACCCGTCTATCCCGCATGGTGAAGGAGTTCATTACCTGATGGACGTCAGCGGAAAACTGATTACCGTTTTTGAAGGGGACATTTCGGATCTGAATGCTAAATTTGCTACTCTCGGTCTGCCTATAGGAGTGTATTTTGTTAAGACATTCCATGACGGACAGTGGTTTACAGACAAGGTGTTGATACGTTAAAATGTTAAACTGTTAAATCGTTAAACCGTTAAAAAGTGGGCTTCGGCTCACTTTTTTTTGTATAAACTCTTGCATATTCAAATAATTTGTAGTAATTTTGCGGCTGTTTTTGAAATTCGATCCGATTGAAAGTAAAAATCAATGTCAAAATTGCGCTGAATATTTGTTTTAAAGCGATACGAAATAAAAAATAGCATATTTTATTGATTTGGATTTATGCAAAGTCTTCCTTTTATAAAAATGCACGGTTTGGGAAACGACTATATTTACATAGACTGTTTTCAGGAAAGTACTGCCGCTCTTATAACCAAGACAGACATTCCGTCTTTATCAAGACGCATTTCAGATCGTCATTTCGGAGTGGGATCCGATGGATTAGTGCTTATGTCTCCGAGTAAGGAAGCAGATGCAGAGATGCGCATCTTTAATGCAGACGGGTCTGAAGCGGAGATGTGTGGTAACGCCATCCGGTGCGTAGGTAAGTATCTGTACGAAAGCGGATTATGTCCATCTACCAGTATCGCAATAAAAACCTTGGCAGGTATTCGAATTTTAACATTGTTGGTCCAGAACGGCGTGGTGTCACAGGTCAAAGTAAACATGGGAATGCCAACTGTCAAAACAGATACATTGCCATTAAAAGGAATGGATATTTTAGGATTCACGTCAGTTAACATGGGAAATCCCCATGCTGTGTTTTTCCGTAATTGGGTCATTTCTGATGCAGAAATGGCAGAGATGGGTGAACACATAAGTATCCATCCGCATTTTCCGGATGGTACTAATGTGGAGTTTGTGTATGTACGCAATGCGCATGAACTGGATGTCCGTGTATGGGAACGAGGAACAGGAGAGACATTAGCTTGTGGCACCGGAGCATGTGCGGCGGCGGTTGCGGCTAACCGGCTGGGGGAAACAGAGAATGAAGTGGTAGTGCATCTCAAAGGAGGAGAACTCTTTATTCAATATGATCCGATCTATAAAATAGTGTATATGACAGGTCCTGCAACAGAAGTATATCGGGGACAATATATTCTATAAATTCATTCGCTTATGAAAATCAATACCCACTATACAGGCTTGTCACCTCGTTATCTGTTTCACGACATTGATTTAAGGGTTAAAGAGTATTTGACTCATCATCCGGATGAGCATTTGTTGCGTATGGGGGTAGGGGATGTAACTCGTCCTTTGCCGCGGGTGATAGTTGATACCATGCAGGCTGCAGCAGAAGAACTGGCCCATGCAGATACATTTCGCGGATATTGTCCGGAAAACGGATATGAATGGTTGCAGCAAACAATAATAGACCACTATTATCAACCTCGCGGAATAAACTTTCAGACCGATGAAATCTTTATAGGAGAAGGAGCCGGAAGCGATTTGGGAAACCTCAGCGAGTTATTCGACTCGGACAATACGGTTGCTATTCCGGATCCGACTTATCCGGCGTATGTGGATGCTAATAGGATGGCGGGGCGTGAGATAGTCCTTATGCCATGTCTGAAAGAGAATAATTTTGTACCGGAACTACCGAAAGAAAAGGTAGATATTATCTATTTGTGTTTTCCTAACAACCCTACCGGCGCTGTATTGACGCATGATCAACTTCGTCTTTGGGTAAATTATGCCAGGAAGAATCATAGTATCATTATTTTTGATGCTGCGTATGAGGCATATATTTCTTCGCCTGACATACCGCATAGCATCTATGAAATCGAAGGCGCTAAAGAGGTGTCCATAGAGGTGCATAGTTTCAGTAAAAGTGCAGGCTTTACATCTGTTCGTTGCGGTTATACCGTAGTACCTTATGAGACGGGGCTGCAAGGCATGTGGATGCGGCGTCAATGTACCAAATACAATGGAACATCTTATATCTCACAACGTGCGGCGCAAGCCACTTATACCCCGGAAGGACGTACTGCAGTGGAAGCGAACGTGGCGTATTATATGGAAACGGCGCAAATGATTCGTGAAGGGTTGCAGCAAGTAGGACTACAGGTTTTCGGCGGCGTTAACGCTCCTTATATATGGTGTGCTACTCCGCATGGCATGGGGTCATGGGAATTCTTTGACTTATTGCTTAACCGATGTAAAACAATATGTACTCCGGGGGTGGGTTTTGGACATAATGGAGAAGGATATGTGCGCTTCTCGGCGTTCTCACGGAGGGAAGATGTGCAGATAGCTCTTAAACGTATTAGAACAGAAATATCATTATGAATAAGTGTCATTATATCTTTGTTACCGGAGGCGTTGCTTCTTCGTTAGGTAAAGGTATTGTGGCGGCTTCGTTGGGTAAACTGCTGCAAGCACGCGGTCTGCGTGTAACGAATCAGAAACTGGATCCTTATATCAATGTGGATCCGGGAACGCTCAATCCCTATGAACACGGAGAATGTTATGTGACGGTCGATGGTCACGAGGCGGACTTGGATCTGGGGCACTACGAGCGTTTCTTGAATGTAGAAACACATAAAGTAAACAATTTGACAGCCGGACGGATTTATCACTCCGTCATAGAGAAAGAGCGGAGAGGGGATTTTTTAGGCAAGACAGTGCAGGTGATCCCGCATATTACCGACGAGATCAAGCATAGTGTGATGGCATTAGGTGAAAGCGGTAAATATGATTTTGTGATCACGGAGATAGGCGGTACGGTGGGGGATATTGAGTCCTTGCCTTTCATAGAAGCCATGCGTCAAATGAAATGGGAGTTGGGGCGCGATTGCCTTTCGGTTCACCTTACATATGTCCCATATCTGGCGGCGGCTCATGAGTTGAAGACCAAACCGACTCAGCATTCAGTCAAAGCATTGCAACAAAGCGGTGTGCAGCCGGATATTATTGTGCTTCGTACGGAGCACATTATTCCTGAATCTATGAAGACCAAGGTGGGGCTGTTTTGTAACGTGAACCCCAAAGCGGTAGTGCAGTGTGTGGATGCGGATTCTATCTATGAGGTGCCGGAGAACTTGCATCGTGAAAACTTGGATGAGATAGTATTGACACATACCGGAATTGATCCGCAAACGCTTCCTCCATTGAACATGATAGAATGGGACCATTTTCTGGAACTGCGCAGACAAGCGACCACACCTGTCCGCATTGCGCTGGTAGGAAAATATGTACAGTTGCACGATGCGTATATGTCTATCCGCGAGTGCCTTTCCCATGCGTGCACTTATAACCGCTGCAAGTTGGAACTGACTGAAATATTGTCGGACAAATTGACAGATCAAAATGTGTCGCAATGTTTGGACGGATTCCAAGGTGTCGTCATTGCACCGGGGTTCGGCGGCAGAGGAATAGAAGGCAAATTAGCAGCTATCCGGTACGCACGCGAAAACAACATCCCCTGCTTTGGAATATGCCTTGGTATGCAATGTATGACCATCGAGTTTGCACGTAATGTTTTAGGTCTAACCGACGCCAATAGTACTGAGTTTGACCCGGAAACAAGGCATAAGGTGGTAGATATGATGGAGGAGCAAAAGCAACTGGCATACAAGGGTGCAACTATGCGACTGGGAGCGTACGAATGTCATTTGTGCGAGGGCTCCAAAGTGAGGGCTATTTACGACAAAGAACAGATCCGTGAGCGTCACAGGCATCGCTATGAGTTTAATAATGCCTATAGGGAGTTATATGAACAGCACAACATGCAATGCGTAGGGATAAACAAGGAGGCGGATTTGGTGGAAATAATAGAGTTAAAAAATCATCCATGGTTCATAGGAGTGCAGTACCATCCTGAGTTTTCAGGTACTGTGCTCAGCCCTCATCCATTATTTATGGATTTTATACGTGTTGCAAAATCTCAATAACAAATTTTCAAATCTTATGTGTGGAATAGTAGGATATATCGGAAAACGGAATGCGTATCCGATTTTGATAAAAGGATTGCACCGATTGGAGTATCGCGGCTATGACAGTGCCGGTGTGGCGCTCATCAATGCGCAAGGACAGTTGAATATATACAAAGCGAAAGGTAAAGTAGCAGAACTGGAAGCCTACGCATCGGACAAAGACACAACCGGTACAATAGGTATCGCTCATACGCGTTGGGCTACCCACGGCGAGCCGAATACAGTCAATGCCCATCCGCATTACTCCGAGAGCGAGCGGCTGGCAATCATTCATAACGGTATTATCGAGAACTACGCAGTTCTTAAGGCGGGGTTGCAAAAGGAGGGATATTCGTTCAAATCAGAGACGGACACCGAGGTGCTTATACAGCTGATAGAATATACTCAGGTAAACAAGCACGTGGATCTGAGGACGGCTGTGCAGCTGGCATTGCAGCAGGTGATCGGAGCCTATGCAATAGCTGTGCTGGACAAAGACCATCCGGACACGCTGATAGCAGCGCGTAAGGGTTCTCCGTTAGTTGTAGGAGTAGGACAGGAAGAGTATTTCATTGCATCCGACGC
>OCTW013375311.1_pt1 | contig 20736 bp, 22 predicted proteins | sample 1539671 | NCBI WGS metagenome assembly OCTW01 (sample SAMN02144230, study PRJEB22623) | gut metagenome | biome: sheep rumen | host: Ovis aries | place: New Zealand
ATCAACTGGTGGAAGCTGCGGGAGTTGAACCCGTGACCTCCTGCATGCGACGCAGGCGCTCTCCCAACTGAGCTAAGCCCCCAGCACGCGTTCTATTATAACACAATGCCCAACACATTTCACTGTTTTTCTTCATTTTTCGTAGTGCCTGAAATGCAAACGTGCTTACTTTTTCAAATAAGTATGTTTGCATCAGATATTTCATGAAGCATTTCTTTAAAGATCACACTTACAAATATGCATTTTAAAAAGATGATCAAAGAGATAAGCCGTCATTCGTAAGGATAATGGGATTCCCTTTTCTTTCAAAGGAACATAGCCGGTCAGATAGTATTTCACTGACCATGACGTTGGGAAATGATCCAAGTAAAAGAGGCCTTCTACATCTTCAATTCCCATATTATGCAATGTTTTCTTCATTAACACTTTCATGCCAAGTTTCCCTAAGGTATCAAAGACAAGGACACCAGCAGGAAAAAGTGTTTTAAGCGCAGTAATAAAATTGTAGACTTCTTCCTCATGCCAGTAGACTAAGACCCCTGCCGCAAAAAGAAATACGCCATGCGAGGCATCAATAGCTTTTGCCCATGATAAGTCTTTTAAATCACCGGCAATATTATGTTCATGAGCATCCGCTAACAAAGCATGGCGTAAGGCAATAACTTCTGGAACATCGACATTATAAATCGTGATTTCCTGATCTTCTTTAATAAGCGGTGTCACATCTAAACCACAGCCTAAGTTGACGATAGCGGCACGGGGATGGGCTTTAATATAAGCATCCATTTCTTCTAAGACATCACAGGAGCGAAGAATACCTTCCAAAGCGCCAAAACGATAAAAGAAAGTGTGTTTCTTTTTCTCTAAGGCGGTCAAGTCATAGTCTAAAGATTTGATCATTACCTTTGTATAGGGATCCTGATAAAGCTGAGGAAAATAAGCAATGCCTAAACTACGTCCATATAAGGGGATTATTAATGTTTCTGCAATAGTATTATGAGTTATTTTCATCTTATCGCCTCCGATAGTTGGTTTTAACTAACTATAGATTAACATAAAATGTCTCCTTTTCTAGAGACATTTATGCATCAAGTATAGCCATCACTCTAGCTGGCGCTCCATCGCTTGCTTTCATCTTTAACGGAAGTGCATATAAGGTAAAAAGCTGATGACCGCATTGACTTAAGTTCTTGAGGTTTTCGATCATGATCTTATTTGTCTGCAAAATCTTCTTATGACGATAGAGTGTTTCATCATCTATTGGATCTATGCTCATGACATCAAAACCAATGCCTTTATAAGGGGCATGAACAAGATAATCAAGCACCTCTTCATCTAAAACAGCATAATCCTGTAAATACTGACCATCACTTTGATGAAATAAAAGAAAATCAGCCTGCTTATATAAATCACCAGTGGCATATAAATCATCCATCGTAATAGGTGATTTATTGTGGTAGTCTATGACTAAAGATGCGCCAATAAACGACTCGGGCAAAAATGCATCAAGAGTTTTACCGTCTTTAAAGACATGTGCCGGGGCATCAATATGCGTTCCTGTATGGGTTACAAACTGTAACAAGGTCTGCTTGAAACCATCTTGTTCAACGGTATTGATAATTTGTAACTGGGGCGTCGGATCACCAGGAAATACTTTACTCTCTTCTGATATTGTATAGGATAAATCAATGACTTTCATAAGACTCCTTAAAAGAAAAACGCACTAATCATGTGCGTTAATGTAATCCTGAATCGTATTTTCTACGTAATTCGCAATTTCGGTGGAATTCATATCTTTATAATCTTCATAAGTTAATGGTTTAAAGAAATGAATCTGACAATGGACTTTCTTTAATGAGTTATAATCTAATACTCTAAAGCAGTCAATCATCGCGCAAGGAACAATTGGCACTTTCGCGTCAATAGCTGCTTTAAAACTGCCGCCTTTAAATTCATTTAAACTATTGCCTTTTTTTGAACGGGTGCCTTCAGGGAAGATGACCGCCGGCATGCCTTCTTTCATTTCTTTACTGGTTGTCCGAATGACTTTCATCGACTGTCTTAAGTTATTACGGACAATCGCATGATATTCCATAAAGTCTAAAACATCGGCTGCTAAACCTACTTTTCGTAACTCTTCTTTATAGACAATCTTAAAAGGGACATCTAAAGCATTAAACAAAGCAAGAATATCAAATAACCCCTGATGGTTAGGCGTAATCAGATAACCACCTTCTTGAGGTACGTTTTCGACCCCTGAGATCTGTAAATCTACTCTTGCGCGTTTGGTAGCTTTACGAAGCAGTTTACGAGTCCAGCCAATACGTTCTTCTATAGAATACTTTTCTGGATGATTTTTATATTTTTTGATCTGTACTAATAAAAATGGTATTTCAAAGATAAAACGAATAACAATAAATACAAGTCTTAACATGTTGCTCCCCTACGATATGTTTCCAGAGTAAATGTTTCATACGGTGTTGTCTCTACTAATGTATAACCATACTCTTTAAAATCAGGGAAATACGTTTCCCCTTCATGTTTTCCCGGAATCCGCGATAATAATAACGTATCAGCGACCGGTAAAGCCTGTTTATAAATACCGGCACCGCCGCAGATAAATAAATCTTCCTGTTTATTTTTATATTCCTGAATCACTTCATCAAAGTCATGACGCACTTCCACTTTGTCATTTTGGTAATCCTGATGCGTAATTAAAATGGTATGACGTTTAGGAAGCGCGCGCATGCCCATCGCTTTAAAAGTATTCATTCCAAATAAAACAGTATGATTTAAAGTTGTCTTTTTAAAGTGCGCTAAGTCTTCTTTATTATCCCAAGGCATACCATTACGGGTGCCTGCTTTCCCGATCAGTAAATCCTGATCGGCGGCCACAATGATTGTAATCATCTTGTTCCCCTTTCTTTAGATGGCAATTTCGATCTTATAATCGAAATCATCATATTCATAATGATCTAACTTAAAGCTGTTTTTATTAAAGTCATAGAAGTTTTTAACACTTGGATCGACCCATAGCTTTGGTGCTGGATGTTCTTTCGCCGCTAATAAATGTTCTGCTAAATCTAAATGATAAGGCATATAAATATGACAGTTGGCAATGCAGTGAACCAATTCTCCAACTTCAAAGCCATACGCGCTCGCAAATGCATAAACTAATAAAGAAGCCTGTACGACATTCCAGTTATTCGCCGTAATCATATCCTGTGAACGCTGATTTAAAATCGCATTGAGCTTATTGCCAATGACATTAAAAGTCATTGAATAGGCACATGGATATAAAGCCATCTCTGATAAATCATGAGGATTATACATCATTGTCATAATACGTCTAGATGCCGGGGTATTGACTAACTGATAAATCACACGATCGACCTGATCCATCATCGTGATCCCATTTTCTTTCATTTCAATAGTGCGGTTGTTGAGATCATCACCAAATGCTTTCTTTAAGCCTTCAGCTGTCACATCCTTATAAGCAGATAAAGCGCCCATCTGATAGCCATAGGCTTTGCCTATACTGCCATTTTCATCCGCCCATTCATCCCAGACATGGGAATGAAGATCATGAATATTATTGGACTTCTTCTGCCAGATCCAGCTGATTTCATCCCAGGCTGACTTCCAGTAAGTACGACGCAAAGTCATAATTGGAAATTCTTTGGCTAAATCGTAACGATTGACTACGCCAAAGACCGCTTTGGTATGAGCTGGCGTGCCATCGCTCCAATGGGGACGCACCTGCATGTCTTCATCACTGACCCCATTTTCTAATATATTTCTTACATTATCTTTAAAAACCTGATCGGCATAACTCATTGTTTTTCCTCCTCACACGTTTCTTACTTTACCATTATCATGACTTGCGTACAATAAAAAAGATCAATTGAGAAGATTTTAATCTTCCCAATGATCCTTGATTTTCGCAACCATATCTTCCACGCTGCCATCATTGATGAGCTGCACATCGGCCGCTGCTTCATACAGGGCGCGCCGCTCTTTATCTAAGGCATAAAGCTTTTCCGCTCCGTCTTTTAATAAAGGACGACCAGAGGTATCGACATCATTAACGATATCTTCGATCGGCCGATCCAGATAAATAACCTTACCGATTTTTTTGAGTTTAGGATGATTTTCTGCTCTTTTGATCACCCCGCCGCCCATTGCGATGACGCTGTGATCTTTTGAGACAAAGTCATCCAAACAGGCACTTTCCCGATCACGGAAGTAATCTTCTGAGATCGCAAACATATCAGGAATACTCATCTGATATTTATCTACCAGATAATCATCCGCATCAATAAATTGATATTGTAAAGCTTTAGCTAAGGCTTTTCCCACGGTCGATTTTCCGCAGCCCATAATCCCAATTAAGACAATATTACTCATGCTTCTTTCCTCTCATAATTTCCAAGTAATCTAAATGAATCAGTAGTAGCCTTTAATTCCTGTAAAGCCGCTAAGACATTATAGTCGCCTAAGTTACCATCGATATCGACATAGAAATAATATTCCCATGGATTGCCAGGCAGTGGTCTTGATTCCACGCGGGCCATATTAATGAAGTGGTCTTTGATAATACGCATCACTTCATATAAAGAACCGACTTCATGGCGTAAAGTAAAGACCATCGAAATCCGCGTCGCATCAATAGGGGCTTCCAAGTGTCTTGCAAAGACAATAAAACGGGTATGATTCGATTTATCATTTTCAATTGAAGGCGCTAAAACATCTAAGTCATAGAGCTCCGCCGCTTCCGTTGAAGCGATCGCCCCGATCGCTTTATCGCCATTTTCAGCGACGAGCTTCGCTGCCGCAGCGGTATTAAGATAACGATGTTTACGAATGTGATGCGCATCTAAGAACTGCGATGTCTGCAATAAGCCTTGCGGATGTGAATAAACTTCTTTAATGTCTTCGACCTTAGCCCCTTTGATGCCAAGTAAGTTTTGGGCAATTGAGATTGACTGTTCTCCAACAATATAGAAGCCATATTTATTAATAAGGTCATAGTTATCATTAATCGCTCCAGTTGAAGAGTTTTCTAATGGTACTACGCCATAATCAATCTCTTTATTTTTTAAAGCGATGAAGACATCCTCAAAACGTTCATAGTTTGTCGATGCCACATCTTTTCCAAAATAAGACTTCATCGCCTGCGATGAGAAGGACCCCGGCACACCCTGATAACCGACCTTAATATGCTCACGTTTTGGCTGTTCAATCTTTAATGGGCTATTGGGCATTAATGACGCCTGATAAGCGCGTGATAAGTTCATATTGTTTAAAATAAAGTTACGAACATAGTTAATCAGCACTTTATTTTTTACCCGGGCTAAGTTTTTATTAACGACCTGAATTTCTCTTTCTCTTTGAAAAATCTTCATGCCATGCGCGGCTTTATATTTCACCACATCCCGGGCAACGCCCATTCTCTTTTCAAAGAGATCGATGAGCTGGGCATCAATCTCATCAATCTCTTTACGACATGTTTCTAAATCTTTCATTTGATATCCTCCATCATATCCAGGATGCCAATAGCCGCCATCGCTTCAACCACAACAATCGCCCGCTGGACAATACATGGATCATGACGACCAACAATTTCCAAGGTATCATCCTGTTTCGTTTCCACGTTAATCGTCTGCTGTTTGAGAGAAACAGATGAAGTTGGTTTCACTGAGACATTGAAAACCACTGGCATGCCATTAGTAATGCCGCCTGTAATTCCGCCATTATGGTTTGTTCTTGTTTTGACAACATCACCATCGTAATAATAAGAATCATTAGCTTCAATACCAGTATACTGCGTAATATCATCAAGATCCCCAAAGCTGACGGCTTTCACTGCCGGAATGGAGAATAATAACTGTGATAAATGCGCTTCTACACTATCAAAGAATGGATTGCCTAACCCCGGTTTTAACCCCGTAATGGCACATTCAATCTTCCCGCCGACACTGTTTTGTCCTTGACGGGCTGCTTCGATCACATCGCGCATTTTTTCCATGGCCTCATCATTAATGACCGGATACTGTTTTTCCCCTAAGGCAGCTAAATAGTCTGGCGTAATATCTAAAGGATAACGTTCATCTTTGACATCTTTGATACTTAAGATATGCGCGCCGACATGAATCCCGCGCGTCGCTAAAATTTGCTTAGCAATCGCCCCGGCAAAAACAATCGGAGCTGTTAAACGGCCCGAGAAGTGACCACCGCCGCGGACATCGTTAAAGCCTTTGTATTTCACATAAGCCGGATAATCACTATGACCAGGACGCATCTTTGCTTTTAAATAAGAATAATCCTTAGAATGCTGGGAAGTATTATAAATCATCCCGCATAATGGTGCCCCTGTAGTGACGCCATCTAAAAGTCCGCTCATAATCTCAACTTCATCCGCTTCTTTACGCTGGGTGGACATTAAGTTCTGCCCTGGCGCCCGGCGTTTCATATCTTTCCGAATCGCGTCCATATCTAAACGGATCCCTGCTGGCAGATTGCCAATGACAATGCCTAAAGCTTTGCCATGACTTTCGCCAAATAATGATAATTCAATATGGTGTCCCCAATTAGCACTCATCACATGAACCTCCTAATAATGCATAATGTTCAAAGAAATTTGGATAAGATTTAGCGACGCATGAGGCATCATCTAAAATCAGATCGCCGACACTGCGCGTAGCCATAATCGCTTCCATCATCGCCATGCGATGATCATTATATGTCTGTAAGCGAGCGCCTCTAAACAGATCCGTGCCGCGAATAATCATCGCATCTTCTAATTCGATGACATCAACGCCGCAGGCTTTAAGCACTTCAACAGTCGCGGCTAAACGATCGCATTCTTTAATACGTAAACGTTTGGCATTCATAATCTGACTAGTGCCTTGCGCTAATGCGCAGGCGACCGCAATAACCGGAATAATATCCGGGCACTGCGAAGCATCTAAAGAGATGCACTGTAAGTGACTTGGCATCATTTTAATACCTGCCGGAGTCTCTTTCATCTGAGCGCCCATTTCTTCGAGTAAAGTAATTGCCGCGCGATCCCCTTGCTTGGAATCTAAATTGAGATTGCCAATCGTGACATCATTGCCAATCGCCCCAGCGACTAAGAAGTTCGCTGCCTGCGAGAAATCCCCTTCTACTTCATAATCATGAGCTTTATACTGCTGGCTGCCGCGAATATGGAAAACCTGATCCTCATGATCAATGACAATGCCAAATCTTTCCAACATATCTAATGTTAAATCGATATAAGCTTTTGACTGCAGCGGCGAGGTGACGACAATCTTGGAGTCTCCTTCTAATAACGGTAAGACAAAAAGCAAACCTGTAATAAACTGGGAAGAGATATCACCTGGCACTGCAAATGTGCCAGATGTGAACTGTCCTTCAATAAAAAGATCTAAGACCCCTTCTTTATGCTTATAGGCAATCCCTTGCTTGTCAAAGATGTCATAAAATACATCTAACGGACGCTGACCTAATTTTCCACCGCCAGTGAAATGAACCTGACGTTTATTTCTTAAAGCGACCGGTACCATAAAACGCAGCGTTGAGCCGCTTTCGTTACAGTTGATCGTTACATGATCTTCTTTAAAAGTATCATTGCCATTAATATACAGAGTGGTCCCCTGGGTAATAATTGTTGCTCCTAAGGCGCGCATCGCGCCAATCGTCGCTTCAATGTCTTTGGACATAGAAATATTCGTAATGACACTTTCTCCCTTAGCGAGGGCTGCACAAATAATTGCCCGATGCGCTAAAGACTTGGATGTTGGAACGTTGATCACGCCTTGTAAGCGTGCTGGATGTATGGTTAAAGAATGCATTTAAACCTCCTTGAGCTGTAAAATATAATCACGATCACCCTTATAAATCTTATAAGAGCCAATTTCGTCTAATAAGACAAAAGATAACTGAGAATCGAAATTCTTCTTATCATGAGAGATCGCTTCTAATAAGACATGCGGATCAAGATGTGCGGCCAATGGTAAATGATAATGCGTTAATACTTCTTCGATTTCTGCCGTAGTTCCTTCTTTCGTCTGCTTGCTTGCTTCCGAAATCTTTGTAATGGCAACCATCCCGATCGCAACCGCTTCGCCATGAGAATATTTAGAGAAGTTATAGTACTGTTCAATGGCATGACCAATCGTATGTCCGAAATTCAGACAGAGACGATCGCCAAAGTCGAATAAGTCTTTCTCAACAACATCTCTTTTGATATCGACGCATTTATAAATGATTTCATCAATATCCTGATATAAGTCTTTAAAGTCTTTGTAGCCTTTGAGCTGATCAAACAAAGCGCGATCTTTAATACAGCCGTATTTGATCACTTCGCCCATCCCATCCGTGATGAAATGAGGATCTAAGGTTTTTAATGTTAAAGGGTCAATTAAGACGAATAACGGATGTTTAAAAGCCCCCACTAAGTTTTTGCCTTCCGGTAAGTCCACTGCGACTTTTCCGCCGACTGAGGAATCCACCTGGGCCAAGAGCGAAGTTGGCATCTGAATAAACTTCACCCCACGTAAATATGTACTTGCCACAAAGCCAGCCAAATCACCGATGACCCCGCCGCCTAAGGCGATAATCAAATCGCTGCGGGTGAGTTTAGCGTCTAATAATTTAGAATAAATCGATGGCAGAATCTCAAAATTCTTTGAAGGTTCGCCATGAGGAATAACGATCGATGTCACATCATAAGATGCTAACTGATTTTCTAAACTGATGCCATATAAAGGAAAGACATTATCATCTGAGATAATGGCAATCTTACGCCCTTTAAAGACATCTTTAATATAGTCTCCGGCATGTTCAAGAGACCCTTTTTCAATAATAATATCATAGCTGTCTTTGCCTAAATTCACGTGTAACTTCATAGTGTTTCCTCCTTTTATAAAAAAACTCTCACCCTAAAAAGGACGAGAGAATCGTGTTACCACCTTTATTTACTGATCTATCACTACATCAGCCTTATTAGGTACTATCATACCTGTTAGTGTTAACGGACATCGCCGAAGACGCCTACTTATCAGCATCCCTACTCCAAGATGAATGCAACATCAATTTCTCATTCCTTTTCACCACCCAGGAACTCTCTTAAGAGTACTTGATGTCTATGTTTCTTTTCACTGTATTTATCTATGCATCCATACTATAGTTAAACGATTTTAAAGTCAACGATTTCTTTCTTTTTCTCATTTTTGTATGTCTTTTTTATAAATTATCTAATCATATTTTCTATTAAAAAGAAAAGAGAGGTCCCCCTCTCTATGATCCTACCGATATACGTCCATATGATGAATCCGTACCGCTTAATTTATTCGCCGCTTCAGACGTCGTCTTAATCTTATAAGATTTAATCACTCTGGTTTTCGTATCAAAAGCATGATCCATCGCTTCATAATGATCACGATCATTTTCATTAATAATCATTGCTTTGATTTCTCCATCTTTTAAAGCGTAATACGTTTCCTTTTCCGTTTCAAAGATAGTTGGTTCAACACTGGCATCGTTACGTACAGCAATGCGTGAAACCACATCCGCTAAATTCCGGACATCTAATTCATCATAGCCTCGCATATAGCCGAAAGTGTAGTTCTTTGTATCATCAATATACTTTGCAGGATTCTGATCAAGCACAATCACACTATAAGTATTCTCGACAATCCCACGTCCCGTAATCATTCGCCCTAAGGTCGTCTGTTTCATTAAAGACGCATCGATAAATACTAACGCTAAACAAATATTAAACTGCGCTAATTTCCCCACAATATTTAAGCCAATAACCTTCTTTACCTTACGGCCATGACGTTTGACAATTTTACGTTTCTGCATGCGATATAAAATACTATTTAATAGACTAAAGCCAATTCCTACTAATAAAGCAGTAAGAATAGAAAAAGAATGTGTACTGATTTTGGTAATAATATAGATAATGCTTAAAAGCGCCTCAACAATATATAATACGCGCCTCCTGAGCATGATTGGTATAATTTTTTTCATAGCGGCGTTTTCCCCTTGGTTCATTTATCATTATTATATCGCATATACAAGTATTGTGTACAATAATTTTCGCTTTTTTAGAGTATTTTTGCAGTTTTGTGCGAAACACCAATAATGTTTCTTATAAGGTTTTATAGAAAATATCTATATTCCTTTATTTTTGTAACTTATTATTCATTCATTACATATATATTACAATAAAACGCACGATTTCACGCGCGCTTTGATGCTAAAGGAATCCAATCTCCTTCTTTCTTTTATCGCGGTCATCCTCTCTTTTCATATGATCATACATTCCTCATTTATTAGAATGTTTCCTATTTTAGAAACTCTTTACCTTTTAAACACCTGTACTCATTTCATTTTTTTATTGCAATTTATAAGCAGGCATAATATAATAGACGAGCAAGGTTGCCTGCCCTGGTGGCGAAATTGGTAGACGCAGCAGACTCAAAATCTGCCGGCTTCAAACCCGTGCCGGTTCGAGTCCGGCCCAGGGCACCATCTCGATAATGACTCTTTAGGAAACTAAAGAGTTTTTTTAATGAACGAATCATGTATAATGGAAATGGTGAAAATTATGGACAAATTTTATACACGCATGAAAGACCTGCTTCAGGATGATTATGAGCCTTTTATTGAGGCTTTATCGGAAAAAGAAGTGAAAGGTCTTTATCTCAACACAAATAAAGATGGCTACAAAGCCTTAGATCATAAACATATTAAACCTCACCCTTTAGTGACTGGCGGTTATCTTTATGATGATGAAGCTTATAGCCCTGGTAAGTCGCCTTACTTCCTTTGTGGCCTTTATTACATTCAGGAACCAAGTGCGATGTTAGTCGCTAATATGATTGATATTAAAGAAGATGACTATGTCTTAGATATGTGCGCTGCTCCCGGCGGGAAATCGTGTCGGATCGCCAATCGTTTAGGTCCTGATGGCTTACTGATCGCTAATGATATCTCTGCTTCAAGAGCGAAGATTTTAAGTGAGAACATTGAACGTTTTGGCATTGACAATACGATTGTCACCAATACGGATCCCCTGCGCTTTGTTGGAGTCTTAGATGGCTTTTTTGACAAGATCATCTTAGATGCCCCTTGCTCTGGTGAAGGGATGTTAAGAAAAACGGAAGAAGCCAGCAAAACCTGGTCGCCGGATAAAGTTTATGAATGCGCTGCTATTCAAAAGCGTTTGATTGAGGCCGCTTATACTTTATTAAAACCAGACGGACAGATCATCTACTCGACCTGCACGTATTCTCTAGAAGAGAATGAAGAGATCGTTCGATATGCTCTTGATCATTTTGATTTTTCTTTAGAAATGCTGCCCCATCGTGATGGCTTAATGCCAGGCATTGATATGAACGAAGCTATTCGCTGTTATCCGCATCATTTTGCCGGTGAAGGTCAGTTTATGGCCTTATTAACAAAACGCGGGGAAACCCCGATCAAGAAACCTAAAGTCCTGAAGCCGAAGATCTCTCCGGAAGCTTTAAAAAATGTGCAAAACTTCTATAAGGAAAACCTTAACATCAAAGTGCCAAAGCTGCTTTACGAAAACAAAGGTCATGTCTATGCTTTAAAAAGACAGTTCCCTGATTTAGGAAAGATCCGTATTTTACGTAATGGCCTCTATTTAGGTGAAAGCCGGAAGAATTACTTTATTCCAAGTTATTCTTTAGCCTTAACGCTGCGTAAAGATGATGTCAAACGCTGCTATGACTTCCCAGAAGACTCAAACGAAGTGGCGGCATATATCCGCGGTGAAACGTTAGAAGCGATCGGGTCTAAAGGCTATGGCGTCATCTTTGTCGACGGCTACCCACTTTCCTTCTATAAGGAATCCAATGCCGTAAAAAATCTCTTCCCGAAAGGATTAAGACGCTCATGAACCGATATTTCGAAATCCGCGATCTAGCTCTTAAATGTTTAGAAGAGAAAGCCCATGGCTTTTATAAAAGACAAATGCTGGAACATATGTTTCAGGTAGAGACATTATGTATCCTTTTAGCGCAAAAAAGACAGCTCAATTTAGAGCTGTCAGCGATCATTGGTGTCTTGCATGATCTTTCCATTCCTTTAGATTGTAATGATTTCAATCATGCGGCGCGCTCAAGCATGATCGCAAAAGACTTTCTCATGCAAAGCGGTTTGTTTACCGAAGAGGAAATATCTATCATCACCTCAGCGATCGCCAATCATTCTCATAAAGAGCGCGAAGATGATGCCTATAGTGAATTAATCAAAGATGCTGATGTTTTATCGCATGTCTTACAAGGTGAAATCTTAAAAGAACCGGCCCAAAAACGTTATCAAAACATCCAGCTTTAGAAGCGAGCATTCGCTTCTTTTTGCATATATGAAAAAAGAGTATACTCTTGTCACTGAAGGTCGAGAAATCAGTAGGTATTGCATAGTGACAAATTTTGATACTCTTTTCACAATAATCTGTATGGATTTGATTACAAGTTTATTTTAGCACAAACATTCTTCGAAAGATATACCAATTTTGTATTTAGGTTAATACAGAATTCATTTATAGAATAAAACTTTCATCAACAGACTTTCTTAAAGCATAGATGGTCAGATCCATGTTATCAGTATGGGTATAGCGGTTTTCCCTAATTGTTGGATAAACATGAGCGGTAAAAGTATAACGACCATCATTAATGAATAATTCTACTGACGAATAATCAATAAAGATACGCATATTCATTAAGTCTTCATCAAGCGGAATATCGAGTTTTTCAAAGACTTCAGTATTAAAGCGCTGATCCATATGCGCTTTATTGACCGTAATCATACGATACATCGCATCATATTCAATCGTTAAGCCATCATAGCCATTAGGTTTCGTAAATAAGTTGATAGCTGCATCGCCGCCGGTAAAGGTAACGTCCATTTCCATCGCGCCTGACATATGTCCGTCATCTGCTAACGTTTGCGTGCGTAAGTTTTCAATTTCTTTTACTGGGGTCTGAATTAAGCGATCCCCTTCTACGCTGATGCGTCTTGGCAGCGTCATCGAACCTTCCCATTCATCTTTTTCACTTGGATAATGATTATCAGGTAAACCCATCCAGGCGATCATCACCGGATGATGGGAGGCATTGGCAGCCGTCTGGGCGGCATAGAAATCAAAGCCATAATCCAAATAGCGGAAATGGGATTCTGGCGTAAAGGTTAAGGTTTCATAATCCATATGTCCAACAATGTAAACATTATGGTTCGTACAGTCACCACGTCCCGGCAGTTTGGTAAACTGCGGGGAGAAGATCAGAATATCTTTGCCATCGATGTTTGTAATACATGGACATTCCCACATACCACCGAAATGTTCATAACCGACAACATGTAATTCTCCGGCGAAAGACCATCCCTCTAATGGTTTTTCCGAAGTATATACAAGAGCGCACCCGCGGTCATCTTGAGAGCGTGCACCAATGAAAATAAAGTAACGTTTTAATTCTTTGTTGTAGACAATCATCGGATCACGCTGATGCTCTGAATAATCCTCTCTTGGCGCAAATAACGGCGTGGCTTTTTTCGTTAATGAGCCATCGTCTTCTAGTTTGGCTACGCAGGTATAAGCGGTGCGCTCCCAGTCTTCATTACGATGGTTCCCAGTATAATAGAAATAGACCTCATCTTCAATTGCAATAGCACTGCCGCTATAGCAGCCTTTGTTGTCAAAAAGTGTATCCGGCGCTAAACCGATGCCTTCATTCGTCCAATGGACTAAATCCTTCGATGTCACATGGTACCAATACTTTAAACCATGTACCGGTCCCCATGGACACCACTGATAAAACAGGTGCCATTTGCCCTGGGCATAAATAAAGCCGTTGGGATCATTGGATAACCCGGTAATCGGCTGGATATGGTAATCCTGACGATAGACGGATCTGGTATTTATTTCATAAAGATGGTTCAATTCACTTTTACTTTTGAGAACACGATAACGTTCCTCTCTTGTCCATTCTTTCATTTTATCACCTCATTTGTTTGTGCCATTATATGTGAAAATAAGATAATAGACAAATATGGCTTTTCTTTCACAAAGTGATATTTATATTGAATGAATCACTTCTTTTTTGATTTGTGAATAGTTTATGAATTTTCAAAATAAGGAAAAATTCATTATTGATACAATAATAAAATATATTTTACATACTTTTAACATTTTAATATTATTTCATGATATAACTATTTCATGAATATAAATCTCATGTAAATTCATTACGTCTCATGGACATTTAAAAAATCAAAAAGATTATTGCTGTAACACCAAAAAGAAGGAGTATCTCTACTCCTTCCCATCATAGAGCTGATGGATACGATGATCGATTTTATCCACCGAGATCCCCATCTCGTCTATTTGTTTTTGTAAAGTGGCGCTGCTTTTTTGCACCTTGCTGTAACGTTCCATCATCCGCTCACTATCATCTTTCATCGCGATTAACAGTTTCTCAATCTTTTCAATATTTTGGGACCGCTGATAATCTTTCGTAATATTCACAAGCGTCATGCAGACGCCCATTAAAGTAGATGGTGATGTCATCAGAACATGAGCACGATGGGCTTCTTCCATTAAGGAAGGTTCATTTTGACAAATATAAAGATAGATTGCTTCACTGGGAATAAACATGATCGCTTCTTCACTAGTGATGCCAGTGAGAATGTATTTTTCACTGATATCTTTGATATGTTTCTTTACATTCTGACGAAATTCATTAACGGCATGGATATCCTCGGGATCGTCCACTAAACGTAAATAGTTTTCACTAGGGAATTTAGAGTCAATAATCATGACTAATGAAGAGCCTGGTAAATGTAAAGCTGCATCCCCAATCTTACCATTAGATAAATGATACTGCTTTTCATAAATGGCTTCATTTTCCCCTAAGTACATCGATAATAAGTAATACAGCTGATATTCCCCAAAATTTCCACGTTTCTTGGTATTAACCATAATAGCATTCATATCATGAATATTATGACTGATATCCTGCAGCTGATTAGCATTCACTGCTAAGGATTCTTTGGTCTTCATTAACTCTTTTAACATCATTTCATAGTTTTTCGAAAGCGAAGAACCAACCGCTTTATTTTCGACCAATTCATGACGGTTATTAAGTAACCCTTGCTCTAAACGATCAAAGCGATGACCATCATTCATCTTTTGTAAGATCGTATAAAGCATAAAGATAATGAGCACACAGGCAATGATCAAAGCAAATAAGAGAAAGTACATCATCTTAGAGACGCACCATCTTTACAATACCGGTCACTAATGGGGTATTCGGATCCATATCTACCCCGCTGACATAAGCAATCGTATAACGCGCCTGCAGGGCAGCGATCGCTTCACCTAACGTAGACATATTTTTGGCCGTAATAATGACTTCTGGAATCTTTGATAAGATAATTGATTTGGCAATTTCTTCAGACATTTCATCATTAAAAAGCTGTAATAAAGCAACATCATAATGATGTTTCTTACAGAAATGGGTGATCTCTTCATCGACATCCCCTAACTTAAATTTCTTATTTGTCTCTTTCAAACGATCCGCGTTTAAACGAGCATCATCGACGCAGTTCATATCCCCTTCTAAAGCTCTGACAGTATTTGGTAAAGACATTTCTAATAAACCATAACGGGGATAAACAGATAAGACTTCCGCCTCTTCTGGAATTAATGATTTCACGACATCATAGTAAGCTTCTTCCATTTCTGGATTGATCACCATCGGCGTTTTCACTGAGAATAAGAAATCACGATCATCATAGTGATATGTCATGCGGTTATTGCCATAGATTCGTTTAAAGCCTTTTTCATTAAAACTGCTGTGGCTAGAGGTATTGATCGTATAATAAATAGAGGCCACTTCATCCAATGCGGCAATCTCCTGGGTAACTTCTTTGGCGATGCCATCTTTCCCCGTCACAAAGACTAACTGATAAGCGTCGTCAAATTTACGGACCATAACATAACGTAAGCCTTTTTTGACTCTTGGATAATAGTCTTTGCATTTATGTTTGTTTAAGATATCCTGCACTTTCTTTAATAAACGGTTAATGCCGTGATCCTGCAGGCGATAGAGATCATCAACGGATAAGAAGGATTCAACCCCTTCTAATTCCCCAAACGCTAACTGACCATGACGATAAATGATTGGGAAGCCGGCATACTGGCGATAGTTTTCTCTCGTCTTCGCTTCTAAGACTGGTTTCACATTGAGGGCATCGACATTAAATTTGGTGTATTTACTGATGGCATCTTTGATTAATCCTTTTTTATAAGGCAGCTGATCTAAATAGTTCATATGGAATAAGCTATAGCCATACTGCGCTTTAGCGTGATTCTTCTCATGGCTGCGGGCAGAAGATTTCTTTAAAATCTTTACCACATGACCAACCATATAATTACGTTCATTACGATCGATCGCGCAAAGCACTTCTTCGCCGGTGAGGGCCCCTTTGATAAAGACAATCTTGGAATCAATATAGGCAATGCCTTCGCCATTGATCCCCATTTTTTTAATTGTGACGGTTTGATTTTTCATGTTTAAGTCTCCTTATGTATTGAATATGGGTGACATACATGCCAATGTAGAATACTTCACTCGACCAGTTAAAGACAAACAGTAATAACACTAATGAAGCTAACGGGCCATAGACGTTTTCATAGTTGGCAAAATGCATGTAGATTTTGAAAAAGATATAAAAGATGACAATCCCGCTTGAGCCAACAATCGCTCCAGGATAAGCTTCCTGGAAGGTAATATGCGCTTTCGGAACAATCATATAGACGCCTAAGAAAAATAGCACTAACAGCCAGTACATAATAATATACTGTAAGATAGCAATTCCATAAAGGCGATTAAAGATTCTTGAAATAGGTCCTGACACTAATAAGAATACCACAGTCATCATCGAAAGTAATAGCAGGACCGTCACTTTAAAAACATATTTAAAGTAATCCAGTAAGGTTTCTTCTTTACCATGAGGGGTTTTAAATAAATCTTTGGAAATTATATAAATATTCCCCACCCCGCGGGAAACCGCATAAAGAGAAAAGCCTAAGATGACAATTGAGGAAATCGAAGCACTATGACCATTAAGGACATTGACAATCATCTTGGAATATTCCGGCTGCACATACGTTTCTAACAGTTTCTCTAATAAGTTCAGATCAATATGAAAGAAATTGGAAAACATGGCTAAAATCGAGGTAGCGGGAACAATCAGGATTAATAAATAAAAGGACAGCGCCGCACTGGCATAGCCAGGAACATATTTACGATATTGGTTATACACCTTATAAATAAATGAAGTAATGCTCTTGACCTTCTCCATAAACGCTCTCCTTTCCTAAAAGATGAAAAGAAAAACACTAGTCATCGTGTTTTTCTTGATCATCCTCTTCATCTTTATTCACAATTGTCAGTTTTAACTGTTCAATACGGTTTTTATCAATCTTCTCAATCGTAAAAATACAATTATCAATAGCTACCTGCTGGTGTAAAATCGGTGAACCATTCACTGCCCCTAAAACCAGGCCGCCAATCGATTCAAAGTCTTCTGATTCAAAGTTTGTCCCACATTCATCATTGACTTCATCAATATCCATTGTGCCATCTAATAAGAACTCATGGTTCGCTAATTCAATAACATCAGGTTCTTCTTCATCGAATTCATCATCAATTTCCCCAACGATTTCTTCAACGATATCTTCTAATGAAACAATGCCGCTCATCACGCCATATTCATCTAAAACCACTGCTAATGAAATATGATCATTACGCATCTTTTCAAAGACATCAGACACCTGATTAAATTCATATACAAAGTAAGCTGGACGCATATAATTCTTGACATCAAAATTATCAGGATCCACCTGGGATACGACTAAGTCTTTAATATTTAAGACCCCGATAATATCATCCGTATCATCTTCTTTATGCACTGGGATACGGGAGAACTGATATTCCTTTAAGAATGCAATCAGTTCTTCATAAGTAATCGCATCATCAATATCCGCCACATGGATACGTGGAGTCATAATCTCTTTGATTTCCGTATCACTGAATTCAAACACATTATGTAACATCTCTTTTTCTTCGTCTTCTAGGACGCCTTCTTCATGAGAGACATTGACAATCGTCTTTAAATCTTCCTGGGTCATCGTTGGTCCCTGTTCCCCATGATCGCCCATCAGTTTCATTAATAAATGAGTGAAGGCACCTAAAATAACATCGATAGGAGTTAAGATGAAATTAATAAACTGAATAATGCGGGCAAAGGATAAAACAATACTTTCCGCATTTCTTGTAGCAATGGTTTTTGGGGTAATTTCCCCAAAGATTAAGATCATTAGTGTTACAAAGCCTGTCGCTAAAGCGACACCAATACCTTCATTACCAAAGATGGAAATAACAAATGACGTTGTTAATGAAGAAGCGCCAATATTGACTAAGTTATTACCTACTAAAATCGATGAAAGGACACGTTCATTATGGTCAAGCAGTTTTTGTACAATCTGCGCACGCTTGTTCCCTTCTTCTTCCGCTAAGGTCTTAATACGGATATGAGAAACACTCATAAACGCGGTCTCTGACGCAGAGAAAAATGCGGAAAGACTAATTAATATAATAAAGGTTACAATCATTACGACTTGATTCGGGTCCACTTGGTATTCATACTCCTTATAATTCAAATTTCCTTTGATATGCCTTATCAAGCATACAAACATACAAGCCTAGTATAGAGCAAAACCGCCCTTTCGTAAATAAAAATCTCTTTCTCTCTTTTTATATTTGGGAAATCTAATAATGAAGCTTATTGATAATCAAAATTCACATTCATCTTCACTATTCTTTTCTAAAAATCATAAATCGATTTTTAAAATATTTATGCATTTGACTGCATATACTTACTTATTTCTCAAAGTTATTGCACTTAACTGCAATAACTTTATTTTTTTAAAAGCATCATTTGCACAGTGGTGCTATTGATGCTTTTAAAACCCTTTAAAATAGGCATTTTCATTTAAAATAATCACGATATTTGAGTGTTTTGGAAAGGTATATTGCGCTCTCTAGAAGCTTTTCTATCTTCTTCAGCTTTTCGTGAGGTGGATTAAACATAAAGCAACACAGGTTTAAATAATGTGGCAGATCATCTCGATCAAAACCACTCATACTGCCAGTCCTCACAATCACATCATCAATCTTTCTCATGCAAACATAGAAAAAAATCAGAGCGGTAAGGCTCTGATTGATCTTGATTATTCTGGTTTCATAACCTTTCTGATTAAGGCTTCGAATTCAGGTAATGAAGTATCTCTTGGGTTACCTGGCGCACATGCATCAGCAGCCGCATCCTTAGCTAACTGAGGGATATCTTCTTCTTTTAATCCTTCGACATATTCAGGGATACCAACATCTTTACCTAACTGTTTAACAGCATCGATGGCAGCTTTACGATATTCTTCCTGGCTCATCGCATCAACGCCTTCAACACCCATGGCACGAGCGATTTCTCTGAAACGTTCGCCAGTGTATTCCTGGTTCCATTCCATGATTACTGGTAACATGATCGCACATGCAACACCATGAGGTGTGTCATAATGCGCTGAGAAAGTATGCGCGATGGAATGTGCAATTCCTAAACCAACGTTAGAGAAGCCCATCCCGGCAATATACTGTCCTAAAGCCATAGCTTCTTTCGCTTTTGGATCTTTCTTGCAAGCCTGACGTAAGTTATGAGAAATCAGTTTGATCGCTTCTAAGTGGAACATATCAGTCATTTCCCAAGCTGCTTTGGTTGTATAACCTTCAATCGCATGGGTTAAAGCATCCATACCCGTTGATGCGGTTAATGCTTCTGGCATGCTCATCATCATATCTGGGTCGATAACCGCATACATTGGGATATCATGTTCATCAACACAAACGAATTTACGCTGTTTTTCTACATCAGTAATAACGTAGTTGATCGTGACTTCGGCAGCTGTTCCGGCAGTTGTTGCAACGGCGATTGTTGGAACGGCATGATTCTTTGTTGGGGCTACCCCTTCCAGTGAACGGACATCAGCGAATTCTGGGTTCGCGATAATAATACCAATAGCTTTTGCAGTATCCTGAGCAGATCCGCCGCCAATTGCCACAATGGCATCAGCACCCGCTTCTTTGAATGCTTTCACACCAGCCTGAACGTTTTCAATTGTTGGGTTTGGTTTAACATCTGAGAATAAAGCATAATCAATGCCATTCTTTTCTAATAAGTCAGTCACTTTTGTAGCGACACCAAATTTTACTAACCCTTTATCTGTTGATACAAAGATTTTCTTGTATCCTGCTGTTTTAATAATATTAGGAATTTCTTCAATGGCTCCTTTACCATGATAAGATACAGTGTTTAATACAATTCTATTTGCCATAATTAACTCTCCTTTGTTTTTCTTTTCACATTCATTATTTTAACGAAGCGCTTACTTGCTTTCAAGTGACACAATTGTCAAAGTGTCACTTTGTGAAATAATAGTCTTTCATAAAATGTAAAGCTTTTTCACAGATAGAAACAAAATCATGTTTATTTGACATAGTATGTAAGCGCATACTATAATAAGTATAGATTACTTAGAAAGAGGGTTTTGATAATGAAAAGATTAAGAGCTATGAGAGAACC
>OCTW011458368.1_pt1 | contig 20712 bp, 31 predicted proteins | sample 1539671 | NCBI WGS metagenome assembly OCTW01 (sample SAMN02144230, study PRJEB22623) | gut metagenome | biome: sheep rumen | host: Ovis aries | place: New Zealand
CAACGATACAAAGATAATAAAAAAGGCGCACATAATGTACGCCCAGATTCTTAAAGTTTGTTAAATGGTTACTTTTGACCATATGCATCAGCCATTTCCACATCAACCTCATTTGCGTCGATTAGTTTCTGTTCGGCGTTCAGGAAGTTAAAACATTTCAGTTTAAAGGCCTCGGCCTTTTCATCGTCATCGATACGAATGACAATACCCTCACGAGGAACCTTATTCATACACATAGGTTCATTCAGTTCCATTCCAAAATGTTCCTTATCATCCTTCAATGCCTGAAGCACGTTCTCCTGCCAATGTTCAGTTGTGCTTATTTCGGGATACAGATTGCCAAGTGTTCCATGATAAAGGATATTGATAGGGTGTACGCGTTCAGCGAGTTCAGGATGTTCCTTGACAAGGTTGATAGTCCATCCATATACTTCCATTACATTCCACTCGGTCTTGTTTCCGTCAGGGTCGGTAAAGGTGATGCGATAAGGCATGATGAAGTTTTCACCTCGCTTGCAACCGTAGTCGTAACCCTTTTGAATCATCTTATCTGAACCGGTAAGATATCCACATATTTCGCTATAAACCGTGATTCCCTTGGGAATGTAGGGCTTAAGCAGTTCACCATACTCACTCCAAATATCAACACCATAGAATCCAGAGCCAACATTCTTGTTAATGTACTGATTCTTGATAACACCACGGCTTGAATACACAGGACCGTAATCAAGACGATAATCCTGGATATACTTACCCTTGAGGGACTTGATTTGATTCTTCACAATTTCACGCTGCCAATAGAAACGCTGTTCCTTACGGCCAAGCATCTTTAGTTCACGCTTGATAGCCTTGTTATTATGGTGCTGAACCATTGACAACTTCATAGGGATACGAGTAAGAATATTAGCGGAAATGTGACTTGTACCATGCAATTTATTCGAAATCGTAACAATATTATCAGGGGCAAAACGCCACATGTTGCTTGTAAGTTGCTGAGTATCATAATGATACGAGAATTGGCCCGGAACCATACGATTGAAACGCTGAAGTTTTTTCATACGCTTGCGGAAAAGTTTATCGGTCCGTCCATGGCGAACTTCAGGCATTGGGGGGACATATGCCTCAATGAATAGTTTGCCGTCCACTGTGTCGAATTCAAATGGATGCTCATATCCATTTTCATCAACGGTGAAGTAATCCTCAAGGTTTACACCCTCGAGTTTCTTATCCCAATTGACAAGTGATTCCTTCTTGAATATGCAGCCGTAAGAAGGGCAACCACGAAGGCGGATCAGTTTAACACGACCGTGCTTGTTAAAAAAACCTACAAGTTTCTTTGCCTCGTCGTTTTTTCCTTCACCCATAAGGGCAAGTACCTCCTTGGCGTTCTTGTTTAGTTCAAGAGAACCAATTTCAAACTGATTGTTGACTGATAGGAATTCCTTGTTCAGTTGGGTTTCGTTCATACAATAGATGACAGGTTCACCGGTCTCGAACATTCCCTTGGAAATAACGATGCTATTACCATCAACGATGGTCTGCACAAGGAAATCAGATCCTTCAATGTCCTTCATTTCCCCAATGCGCACAATCTTGGCGCAGTATTCATTTTTCATATTTTCACTCGCGGTGAAAATAGGTTTTGTATTTTTTGACATTTTATCGAAATTGTTTGTATGTTATAATTGTATTTGGTGGGATGTTATCATATGTGTATGTTCCCTCATCCGTAAGAGGATCAGCATAAAAAGCGACATTATCCGGTATTTTATCAATTGACAATTTTAAAACGAAATATTCATCGTTACTTTGTTTGGAGTTAATTATGTTGTTAAAAACCTCTATCTGATTATCTGTTAAATTATCATCTAAAACTCCGTTCATAAAATATACTCTATCAGGATGTTTGTATATGACATTATCTGATCTAGGCGATAACCCCATTTTCAATATTTTCTCCAAATGTTTTTGTGGCGTTAAATGATATAGATATTTGTATCTTTCTCTAACAATATCGGTTACATCTTCGCCAAATTTGCCCTCAAACACCAGCAAAACCAAATCTCTTCTATATTGCTTAGATGTCATGGAATAGCCACAAGTATTCATCAGGTTTTTTATATTACCTATAATCCTATTGTTCACTCCTTTTGGAAGAACTATGATTGGTACTCGTCTCTCTAACCCATCATTGTTAGTTATTTGTACTTTAAACTGTTTATCGTTTAGACCAAATCTTCTTACAATAATATCCTTCGTTTTTTCTATCCCATATGTTTGGATAAGTCCCTCTTTTAATGTTTTGTAATATTGGCCTTTAAATGCCTGTATCGGTTCTTCAAGGTTAATTTCAGCATCTATCTTTAAATTTTCCGTTGCTATTGGTATATAATATTCATCCAAGACTTCCCTGATTATATCCTTTAAATCACCCGTGGACAAATGGATTAGTTCTTTTTTCTTCGGCATATGTTTTGCTTTTTACGTTTTATTTTTTTCAATACACTTGCAATACATCCATTTTTCCGTTTCTAACCTTGTCAAGCATCACAAAGTTAACGTCACCAATATATTCGCTGTTGTGATGGTGATAGTGCCCATATATCCATTTTTGAAGTGGATGCCCGTCAGACAGCAATTTGTTGTATATATTTGTCATCACGAGCCGTTCGTAATTTATATCGTTATCCAGCATCGGATCACGTTTTATCCAATTCTCAATACTTTTTTTGGCCAATGGCTGCGCGAATGATGGGCACGTGTGTGTTGCCACGATATCAATCTGAATTCCTTTTTCTTTGAGTTCGTCCAAAGATGCTTCATCATAAACCGGGGCTTCATCCATCCAATAGCATTTCTTTGCCTTCAGTATAGCCTCTTCTTCAGAAACCTGATGGTAACGCATATACTTTCTTACATAAGCCGCATTGTATTCCATACGTTCTACACGGTCAATGGACATGGCGCCTCCAACACAAAGTATGTTATGACCATGTGTTTGGATGACCGTATAGTCTTTTACCGTTTTAAAACGTTTCCTATTAATTAAGTTAAAATCGTAGTATTCTTTGGATTCATGATTTCCACGGACAAAAAAACAGGTAGCGTTAACTTTGTTTGCGGTTCTCCCTATTTTATTAAAAATTTGATTGTAGTATTCAATTGATTCAAATCCAAAACCACAATCCCCGCAAAATACATAGGCAACATCCTCCATTTTGGAGAATTTCATCATACCGGATATGCCGGTGAAATCCCCATGAATATCCCCAACGAAGCATAGGTTTTCGTGTTCTGTTTTAATGATTTCCATAGAATATTTCTCCGGTTAAAATGTTTAGGTTTCCTTTTTTAAATCTGGAGCACTTGCAGTTAGTTTTGACCGGTTTATTTAACTTTTTTGATTTGAGCCAACAAATCGCGTCGTTCTTGACTCCAAAGTGCTCCATTCTGTACGCACATTTCTCTTCCATTACTTCTTGTTGTTTTTGCCAATGTAATAACCGGCTGCACCGACGATGGCAATAAGAATCAGTGTTCCCATGTTTAATCCTCCTCGTTTAATTGGATAATGACTTTAATTTGTTTGTTGAGTAATTTGTCGAATACCTCGTGTTCACCATTCATGGCGCATGATGTAATTGAAATATGAAACACTTCGCTGTCAGGATCCATAGGGTTATCCCCCAGGTAAACAACATTTGCGCATTTCATCGTACCGTCCGGGGAAACCGTAAGCAAATCATCGGTTCCACCCTGACACTCTAAAATTGTTTTAAACATGTTTTTTATATTTTCTCCATTATTTTTCTCCGGTCTGTTTGATAAAGCGAATGACATTGTATTCATGTGGCTCAGGGAATTCCATATTATCCAACATTCTGTAGATTTCGGACTTGGGGATTTGCCCATTCCTTCTGGCCACATTATCCTCAATTGTAGGAGCCTCAACGTAAACGTATTCATAATACGGGGCAAAGCGAAGGAACTCCTTATGATAGGCATCACGATAGCGCTTGGTAAGGTTTAGGTTATCTATGATAATATCTTCGCCATTCTCAAGGTGTTTGATGGCTTTCTGGATAAACACTTCAGATACCTTTGATTCTTCTTTTTTACCTAATTTTGCCTTCTCACCGTGTTTCACATACCCAAGTTCCTCGCGAATAATGTCTCTCGAAATGACAGGAAGTTCGGGATGGTTCTCCTGAATCCAAGTACTTTTACCGCTGCCGGCAATTCCCAACATCACATATACTTTAGGTGAAATGGCTGTTGAACCATTTATCGCACCATAATAGTGATGTTCAAGGTCGAAACGGGTCAAGGAGGCGGAGAAATCGCTTGTCAAAACGCGTTCAATACGGTTGTTTATGAAATCATCGCCATTACGGGATTCATCGTTGATTGAACCCATGGAATCTGCGTAATTTAGGTAACACAATTCAAGGATATTCCCACGGTCAAAATAAAGACGCATCATGCGTTCATAAACCTTGCTATCAATATCGAATATATGATGTAACGCCATATGCTGTCTTACAAGCCAACATATGCGTTCGCGAAGGTTGATATCCGGTTCATTGAAGAAAAGTTTACGTGTAATGCGCTCACCCTCAAGACCGTGATTCTTGGTTTTATATTCCTTCAAACCATCATCCCATTTGGTTGTGGTAGCCTTTCCAAGATCGTGGCATAATGCCGCCACAAGTAAGGCTGTCTCATTAATAGGATACTTCTTGAATGCTTCTTCTGTAGGAGCGTTTCTGAATGGGGCGCCTTCTTTTAAAATCCGCTCCATTTGATGGACAACAAGTCTTGTGTGCTCCCATACATTTCCCTCTGAATGCCACTCTTTCGACTGTGGGGTATTTTCAAGCGCCCTGAATTCAGGGATAGTCGTTATCACACCCCAATTAAGACGCCCATCATCATGTAATATATCATGTATTCGCATAGTTTTTTCCCTTTTAATTTTTCAACAACGTAAAGATACTAAAATATAACGAATACCATCAACTTTTTTTGTTAAAAGATGTTAATCATTTAGGCTTCGTACCTCGTAAAGTGTAAGCAGTGTATCATCAGAGAGTCCCTTTATAAATTTATCGAAATATTCAGATATCCATTTTTTATCTGAAATGGTGTAATCCAGTTCGTGATATTTTCCGTCCTCGGTGATTACACAATTCGTCCAAAAACAGCAACTGTGTTTAATATATTCATCCATATTTTTGAAATTAGCAAAATACTGTTTTCTGTTCTGCATGTTTTTCTTGATGGTTTCCTCGGTTTCATTCTCCGGTTCTCTTCCATCAACGCACAATTCCCAAGCGGCCTTGTATATTTCAGTATTCGCCATATGATTCTTTGTCCAATCTATTTCTCCGTTCCTTGCTGAATAGGCCTTTGAACCGTCCTTCAGTTTAAACGGATCAATGAAATCACTCTCCTCTCCAGTATCTTTCAGTCGTGCATCGTAGCATTTTTGATATTTGTACTTTGCTTTAGGATTCTCTGTACTCCAAGCATCACCGGTTTCATTATCCACTTTCAGGCCTTCGGTTGCAACCTCATAGAATTCATCATCGTCCATTTCCTTAGTGTCAAGATAGAGATTTCTGTATATTTCCTTCTGTACCTCAGATAGTTTAATGGTGGGAGAGTTAAGTATTCCCTCAAGTGCCTTTATTTGGTTATCCCTCAGTTTTGTCCTGTCACTGTATTTAAAACGCACATACGGTTCAACCACCGTATCAGCTGAATACATTGAGCATTTCTCATCCGGGTGTTCTCCGATGACCAACAATCGTTTAATTACTGACTTCGCCATTTGCCTTCGTATTTTTAATTAAATCTTCCAATATTTCCTGTGCTTTTTGAACGTTTTTCTTCGCTTGCCTGATGTTCTCAAGTTGTTCTTCAGTATATGGCCGGCAACCCATTGAGTAACTTTTTAGGTTAACATCTCTCTCACAACCTAATTCCGAAATTTCAAGACGATACCAATACCATTCCTCAAACAAAGGTTCAGGTATATCATTGTCAATGTCAAACCGAACATCATCGAAATTGACGAACAAATCGCCTATTGCACATATTCCACCAACATCATCACCAACCCACGTATCCGGTTCATAAAAGTACTCATGCTTTTTACACCACTCCAACATATAATCATGCACAACTTGTTGAAAATTCAACTTCAGTTCATTTCTTGATTGCTTAATAGGATTTTCCATTGCTTGTTGGCGTATCGTTTTTAATATTATTCACAAAGTCATGCGCCATACGGACAGCACTAGTAGCTCTATTACGTTCTTTACATTCAAAATCTTTATCGCTGTATGCACTTTTGATTGTATTGAAAAATTCTTCTGATGAATTAGGGCCGTAATCAAAAAACTCAAAAGTCAATTTCTCAACATCTCTGGATTTTTTTATACACCCATATTCAGTATAAAGCGCCTTTGTTTCGTTCTTGTAGATTTTCCTGTCTATCTCACCACTATCAAGTTTCTCTTGTATTGTTTTTAATTTACCATAGTATTCATGCCAAAGCGCATTCCTACGCTTATATTCGTCATTCTGTGTTACTTTTTCCTTAAGGTTATATAATGCCCAATAATTCTTATCAGGTTCCTTTTTATATTCCTCTATCTTTTTTTTCATTTCCTCTATCTCTTCATCCGAATAAACGATTTCTGAACGATATGGAAATACATAATACCAACGTAAACCCCTTGTTGCTTTCTTTACTATTTTATCATATTCTTCCATGGGAAGATAGAAGAATTCCAAAGGAAATTGTCTTTGTCCATCTTTCCCATTTATATAGGGTGCGTATTTCACTAAATTTTCAAATGTAAATTTGAAACCTTCAGGCAGTTCATCTTTTGGAAAAACCGTCTGTGCTTTAGTGTACATTTCCTCTATTGCAGGATAGAATCGCTTTTCTAATAATTGTTTATTGGTCATCGTGTATCCCTTTATATTCTATTTTATTATTTTCGATTTGTTTTTTTATAATTGCATCAAATTCATACCATGAAATCGGGGTGTAGTTGTTATTATCCACACCGACATCATATTGGGTTGGAAACAGCATTTTAAGTCTTGGGGCATCCGCGCTTGTGTCATTAGGGCGCATATGAACGTGTCCAAATGCCGAATATACCAACTGATCATCAGGTCGATATGTACCCGCATAACAAAGAAAAGGGTAATGGTTAAGGTAGCATTTGCGTTTCTCAACCTCTATTAACATCTGCATTGTACTGTATTCAAACAATTCATCAAACTGCGCCTGACTTTTAAGTTGACTGGTGTCATGGTTGCCTTTAATCAATATGATTTTGCCATTAAGCCGTTCCACAATCGGGCGCCATTGGCTAATCGGCCCCCAAGCAAAGTCACCAAGGTGAAAAACAACCCCGTCCTCAGGAACCTTATTGTTCCAATTGGCAATAAGCGCCTCGTTCATTTCCTCAACGGAGTTGAACGGACGCTTACAAAACTTCATTATGTTCCCATGATTAAAATGATGATCGCTTGTCAGATATACTTTTGACCCATCACTGAAATGGTGTTGTGGTTCCTGTTTGCCCATAAGTCAACAAGTAAATTGATACTGATCAATACCGGCAAATTGTCCGTCCCCTTCCTTATATGTTGTATTAGAAAAGGTTCCTTTGGTATTAATACTGTAGTTACCGGGTTTGTATCTCAACGGGCAATTAATGCAATCCATGTGTGGATTACCGCAATGGCTCCAATCAGAGCAATCATAATATTGGCCATTCGTTAATGCATGCTGCCCTCTTAATTCCTCTTTGAAAAACTCGGTTACAGTATTATCATCCTCCAATGTTTCTTTTTCAATGTCGGAAATTGCAAGAAGTACTGCAAGCGCTTTTTTGGGATACTTCATGAATTCATTAATGCGTTCTTCAATATTTTTCATCTTTAATTTTTTTAAATTTTGTTATATGGAACTGGCACTTCTCTGACATATTTCTTGCTGAGTTCCGGGTCAGTGATCAAGTTCCTAAGAATATCATAATATTGAGGTTCTATCATTCCCCCATTGAACATAATTCTGTCTCCAAGGACATCAATATCGCTGCCGGCCATCAAGGTTCCGCATTCGCATGTGTAATCCTGAACAAGTCTAAATCTTCTGTATGTGCTCATGTTACGTTATTTTTTAAAAATTATCTTCTTTCAATAATTCTTCAGAGGCATTTTCCATGATGCTCAATGGCGGTGTATAATCAGGGAAATCATTGCCACCATCCGTTTCCTCATTCTCTTTGCCACAGAAATACTTTTCTTTCTCATTTCTTGTCATAACATGGGTCTGCGGCTTTATCTCATTCCGATATTTCAAGTTTTCACCGTTTTTTCTACCTTTATTGTTCTCAATAAAAGAATTAACAAACACAGTAATCTCTTCATTTTTCATGAAATTGAGATATGGTATTTTCTTTTTTGTGGACTTTTTTAAAACATAGAAATAACTATGGAATTTCCTCGCATGTTGTTGTTTATCCACTTTACCCGATATCAGGCGTTGCTTTGTTAAAAGGACAAACTCATCCAAAAGGTCAAAACCCAAAGACTCTGCAACAAACCATATCCAATGGTGTGAATTGAGTTCTTTAGAACCGGTAACGGTAGGCTGACATTTGAAAAACATATAGCCATCATGCTTGAGTATTCTAAAGCACTCTTCCATCCAATGCTTATATGAATCCAAAAGTTCATTTACAGGATAGTACCCGCTAAATCTACGGAATGTCTTACAATTGTTATTCGTATCCTCCAAAAGGCTTGGGCATGTCCTAGGTGAAATAATAAATGGAGGGTCGAAAAATATTGTCTGAATTGAAGCATCATCAAACGGCAAACTACCCCAAGGATCTATGGCAATCACGTCATCAAATTGAGGTGCTACATCGCATTTGTATTTCGGTTGTTTGATTAAAAGCGTTTCTTTTTCGCCATTCTCATTAACATAGTTATGTCCGCCATAAAATTTACCTTCTGAATAGGTGATATCAAGGTCAAACTCAGTCTCACCATCATTGTATAAATCAGCAATGTCTTTAATTATCTTATGCTGATTGTACGAAATGCTTTTTATTATATCCTTTTTACCCATTCTATTATCCCTTCAGTGCCTCAATTTTCTCGAGAATAGTGCTTTCACTTACCAAACCAACAGTCTTGTCCTTCAATTCACCGTCTTTATAGTAAAGTAACACGGGTACGTTTCTTACGCGAAGATAACTTGCAATTTCCGGTTCATCCTCAACATCCACCATTATAAAATTCACATCAGACAACTGAGACTTTAAACCCTCTATCTTTTGTTCCAAAACCTTGCAAGGTGCACACCATTCTGCACCCAATTTTGTAATTGTCAATGGATTACTCTTGACAAGTTCGTTATATTCGTTAATATTCATGTGTTATAGTATTTAGTTAGATAATCTTACGCAAAGTTCGTTTCCATTTCCATCATTGTCAGGCAAGAAATCATATTCATCTTCGTTAAATTCTCCGTTGGTTCCAAAGGTCATTCCATCTACCATGGTCTCGTCAAGCACGACAACACCTTCATTTTCTCCTGTGAAAAAGACAACATTGTTTTTGTCATTCACAACCTTAAATCCTAAATAAGGGTAATTCATTTTTCTTAATTTTTTTTATTATTTAAATTCAAACTCAAGGCAAATATACTATTTCTATATATATTTTTGCCTTGAGTTTTATTTTTTATAACCTATTTCTGACTACTTCTGAAACAATTTTACCGTTTGCGGTGGGGTACTTTTTCTGCACCTCGGAGAGGATATTCTTCATGTCCTTCATAGAAACCTGGTGATCAAGACCGTTGATTATTTCGTTGGTATAATCCTTAATATCATCTTCGCTTGCTTCTTTTGGAAGAAATTCTGAAAGAATCTTTAATCCGTTTTTCTCTTTTTCGGCAAGATCAAGACGACCTCCATCAGTGAATTGCTTAATGGAATCCTCAACTGAGGATTTCATTTTTATAAGCATCTTCATTTCAGAGGCTTCGGTATATGTTTCGCCCGATTTCTCAAGAACAAGCATTGCACTCTTGATCATTCTAAGCGTATTCAACCTTGTTTCATCTCCAGTTTTCATTGCGTTTTGGATTAACGCATCAATTTCGTTTTTCAACATATTCTTTAAATTTTTAAATTATACACTCCAAGTATTGTATTTGCATCTTCAAGGCTGTTCACATCGAAACTGGCAATGGTCTCCATGTCCTCGTTGTCAAGATGAATATTCCATGCGGGATATTCATAAGTTGATGGAAGGTTCGCTTTATTCCGCAATATAATCCGATTATCGTTGGAACTAAGAATAAGATATCCACATCTACCGTGTTCTTGATAGCATTCTTCAAGTTCGACATCATGGATGTATCCATGTTCTTCCAAATATTCTACGGTCAAAGGTGTTTTTGCTAACATATTTCAAAAATGTTTTTAATATCGGTTTTTTCCCAAGGGTATATGTCATACACAGAACTATTGCCATAGAAATATATTTCAGGAACCCCGAAATGCCCGAATTTACCAATGACACTATAACGTTTGTCACTAACACCAAAACGTTTGATTATGCCACTTGGGGTAAGGCTCACATTTTCCTTGATACTCTTAATCACCTTATCTTCAAGTTCGCGATTACGGTTCATCCATACATACATTGATGAAGGTTCAGGGACTCCAATCATATAAGACAATTCAACCTTGGCAGAGTCACATACTCCTGATGCAACAATATTCTTTGCAAGATAGCGGGCCATATACGCGCCTGAACGGTCGACCTTTGTCATATCCTTACCAGAAAATGCCCCGCCTCCAACTTTGCAATAACCGCCATATTGGTCCACTACGATTTTACGGCCTGTTACACCGCAATCGGAAACAGGGCCACCAATATGCCATGCACCGCATGGGTTGATGTCGAGTTTCCATCCCGGCTGGTTAATGTGGTTGTTGAAAATATTCTGACTAACCCCAATGAAGTTTTTTCTGATGTATTCCTCAATGCGGGCTCGTACATCCTCAAGATTCTCCAATGCGTCATTGTGCATTGTTGATACGAGAATTGAATTTAGGTGCGCATTTCCATCCTCATCATAATCAACAATTACCTGTGATTTTGCGTCAGGTCCCATAGATATGCTTCCCTCAATAAATTTGCATATGCATTTTGCAATGTAGTGGCCAAGACCAAGGTATGCCGGTGTCTCGTTGGTGGCATAACCACAAACAAAGCCCTGATCACCTGCACCAATATCCATACCCCCATCAACACCATTATGGATTTCAGGGGACTGCTTACCGATAAGGTTTATGATTTTTATGTTATCTGGAGTAAGTCCATGGTTTACCGGAAAACTTAAGTCACTATACACGTCCCTTACAATAGCATCGTAATTGACTGTACCAGTTGAACCGATTTCTCCACCCAACACGACAATGTTGTCCTTAACCATAACTTCAATTCCTGCACGGACATTTGCATCAACTTTGTTGAATTCATTAAGGATGTTGTCCGCAATACGATCCGCGATTTTGTCAGGGTGCCCATTGGTGACACACTCACTGACGATTGTTCTTTTATACATGTTATTAGAATTTTAGCGTTATTATTAAAGAGGCAGCAATTTCAATAAATCAACCTCTTTTGTTCTTCTTCAAATATACTATAGTTTCATTAAATGTTGCCAAACCGAATAATTAAAATTTGTTTTAATAACCCGGCGCCGATATAAGTTGATTATAATCATATCCACCAAGAAAATCAGGTACTTCTACATTTTGGTAACGTTTAATTTTCCTTGCGTTTTCCATGTTTTTGCGTTTATAATAGGATAGTGATGCTGACCTCAACATATGCCATTTGGCATCATAGATTCCGCCGCCATCTCCATACATATCGTGATGTTCTATAAAGGATATTGGTGTCGGGTGCAAAGTCATAACGGCAATTGCGCCATCCCTCCACTGGCCAGCGACATATTGCTCGTGTTCCAAAGCCTCAGGTGTCGAACCATAACCTTTTGGGTCTTCGTCTATATTGTATATCAACTCAGGTTTAACAAGACAATAGTACTTGTATGAGCCGCCGTTTGATTGGTCTGTACCGGGTTCTGAAGCCCAAAAATAGTTTCCAAGGTCAGAATTCTTGGAATAGGCATTCTGTTGATGTCCCGTATGATTAATAACACCATTTGTTATACGTGCACTTGAATCATGTTCCAAAACAACATATCCGTTCCACATACGCATCGGCCATCGCTCAATAGCCTCGTACAATGAACCACCTTTCTTTGGGTTATATTGATTGATAAATTTTAATTTCCTTATGTCAAGCATCTAATCCAACCTGTTTATGGCTTTGCGCATGGCCATACGGTACATCCCATTACCCGCGCTTTTATTATTCAGTTTGTGTGCATACTCGAATATATCCTCTGCCGTATCCTTAAAACCGTTTTTGACCCTATTCTCTATTATAAGTTTAAGGTTCTCATTTATTTTTTCGTTCATTTCATTAAAAATGGAAAACGGTATCGAATATTTGAATTCCTTGCCAAGATTACTACCGACTGATGTGTAAAAGTCGTCCGCATCGGATTCATCAACATATTTTACTTCACTGTCCTTTTTAACGTAATCATTTGATTCCGGATGATATGGAGCATTCGTATCGGCTTTTTCCCAGTATTGTGATAATACCCGTCCGTTTTCAAGCACATGATAAACAAACGATGTCTGTTGATATTTTCCGCAGAGATACTTGCAAGTTCCCAAATCAATATTAAGTACCATGAAAGAATGCTCAAGATTGCCAAATTTACCTTTGGCCGGTACCACAATATAGCCACCGTTTTTCAAATCACCAATCAGACTTTTGTTAAAACGACGGTTACGCGCACGCCCTGCATCTTGCGAATCGGGATTCTCAGCAGTAAATACAGCAAAAGTTTTAATTGCATTGTATCCGCCTTTACCTTTTTCAAATGCACCCCTAATATTATCAACATTGCGTTTTTTGGCATTTATACTTGCCTCATGTAGGACTTCTTTTATCATTTCCTTAATATCTGTTTCGTTAAGCCTTATTACCTTCTGCATATATAAATCATTTTACTATAAATAGTCTAAATCTTAGATATATCTATGTTTTTGATATATTTAAAGCACATGTCTTTGGTTAATTCCTTTGCATTATTGAATGCCATTTTCAGTAGATATTCTTTGTATTTTTTTATCTCCGGGCCAGGATTAATTCCTTTGAACTCCATGATTTCATCCCCACTTATAGGGAGTTTGTAGTTGAACATGTCATTACGGTCCGCGACAAGTTCAGCCGATCTTTCCAATATTTTTAGGCCTTGTTGGGGCAGGCAATATTTTATTCCATGCGATAGATTGTCGGCATGTATCAAAGATATGGCCAATCTGAAACATTCGCTTGTCACACATTCGTATTGGAATTTTCTGATGGATTTATCCTTGGGTGTGTTATCCCCAATTCCCTTGAAACGCATGTGATTTTTAACGATAAATGCCACTCCGTCAATAATGTGATTCGGAAATTTCAGCCTTTTAAGAATTTCCCTTGTCATTTTTTCACTCTCCAACTCATGATGATAGAAATGCACCTTCCCGTTTTGTTCAGAATAAGTTTTCACTTTTCCAATATCATGAAATACAGCACCGAGCATCAACAACCTTTTGTCTACATCATCTATTTCAGAGGCATGCTGTATGACTTTCAGGGTGTGCTGCCACACTGTACAATAGTCGTGGTATATGTTCTGGTTCATATTATATGTTGGGGCAAATTCGGGGATAAAATGGTCAAGCAGCCCGGTGTTTCTCAACAGTCTCATGCCACCAACGGGATTCTTCGACAAGAGTATTTTCATGAACTCGTCTTGGATACGTTCCTTGGATACTATTTCAAGTCTGTGTGCATTTCTACACATGGAATCGAACGTTGCATCGTCAATGTCCCATCCGAATCGGGAGGCCATTCTTACACCACGCATCAGACGTAAAGGATCATCATTGAACACAATATCCGGATTGTCATTGGTAACACGAATAATATGTTTATCAATGTCCTCCCTGCCTTTTCCCGTCACATCGAGCACTTCACCTGTTAATACGTTGAGATACAATGCATTACATGTGAAGTCTCTTCTAAACGCATCTTCCTCAATGGAGGCATAGTGTGTTTCGGGGTTTCTACTGTTCTTGTTGTGATATTGCTCTCCCCTTGTCTGAACACACTCAAGTTCGATGTCAGGGAACTTGGCCAGCCGGAACATAGCAGTTCCGTATGTAGGATAAGTTACAACCGAACCCTTGGTATATCCATTTTCCTCCATCCACTTAGCAAAATTAATGCCACCGTTAGGTATGTCCACAACAATGTCGATATCTTTAATCGGCTCATTCATAACAAAATCACGCACAGCACCTCCGACAACGAAGATATGCGTTTCCCAAAGGCTACCTTTAATTACTTCACTGAGCCAAGTAACAATTTCTTTAAATTTTTTAATTGTCATCTTCTTATTTTTAATTTTTCTTAATATTCAACAAATAAAGATAGCAAAATCAAAAGAATATGCTAATACCGGAATATTAAACTTTCTTAAAGCATATTTATATATGTCATGCAGAAAGTGGTATATTTAACAGAAGAGCATATACGTAACATCATCAAGGAAGTGCTTCACGAACTTTATGAAACAAGCGCTTGCCTTGGTGCATCTTATGGTGAAGTACGGCATTTGGCACATGATGTTAAAGCCGGTGACCCAGATGCCATTGACCGTGCCGCCCTGTTAATGTACAAATATGTTCCTCCTCGTTCTGTACTTATTCCAATACCGCAACACACCGGTCAGGCAGAATACACCCTTAAACTTGCCAAGCGCATAGCACAATTATCAAAGGCAAGAGTTATTGATGTATTGTCAATGGCAAAACGCGACACCACTTTATATATGCAGAAAATGCGTGGCATTAGTAATCTAAATCTCAATTTCAGTGCATATTATGACGAATCCGTTATGCAACAAATAAGAACCGCCAGCAACGTGATACTTATCGACAACGTAATTGATAGTGGGCTTACATATAACCAAGCAAGAGAAGCCATAAAACAAACCTATGGTGCCGATGCTTGGTTATTAAGTCTTGGTGCAGTAACAGAACCGAAGGATAAAAGTTGCGATGTTATAAGAAGCATCTATTCAACAAAACCCTTATACGAAGAAAACCAAGAGGTTAATCCTTGTTGAACTGTTTTTGTGCTGAATCCGAAATTACATTCAAAACAGTGTATGCTGAAAAATCACTGATATTATTAAATCCGCAATAAGACATTGAGGACTTCAAATATGACTCGAATTCCTTTGCAAAATCAGCAATTGTCAACTTGCTCATTGGGGTTCTTATGACTTTCCCTTCCGGTGCAGAAGTAAAATTCCCTTTCAAGTCCTCTTGGCCACGTTCCGAAGCCATACCATAATATAATTTATATTCCCTGAAACCATCATTGTCAAGTTTATCAAATACAAACCCCGCCGAATCTTTCAGTTTATTCAATGCGCCACCCATCATTACATAGTTGGCACCAAGTGCAAGTGCCTTTATTGCATTGCGATAGTTTGAAATGCCACCATCGGCGATAATCTTGCAAGGCAAATCCATTGAAGCACATTTGTCAATCAAAGAAGCCATTGGATAATAGACACCTGTATATGTTGAAGTGTTGCATGCCGAACCTGTTCCTATGGAAAGTCTGACATAGTCAGCCCCATTTTCATACAAATGTCTATATGTCTCCGGGTTGGCAATGTTACCGGCCATTAGGATTGCGTTGGGGTATTTAGACTTGATGGAACCAATCGTATGAAACAATTTCCTCATGTTTCCATTTGCGATATCTATAAGGAGTTTTATGGTGCCATGAGGCATTGTTATTCCCTTTGCAATTTCTTCCGCCTCATCCAAGGAATATGCCGCAAAGATGTCATTTTCGAACGCCAGTTTTATTTTTTCAGATAGACTTCCTGTATTGCGAGGCAGAATAGGATTTATCTTCGCATTCAAATATCTCTTGAATGTGTTCTTATCCACAACATTAGGCATCGGTGACGTAAAAATCGGTAGAAAACCGTCTATGTACGGATTGCATTCTTTCCTATGGTTTATGTCAGAAACCGTTGCCGGTTGAATTGCAACATCATCAAGAGTATATAGGATTTCTTTTCTTAACATACTAAATGCTATTTAATTGATACTTTCGACGAATATCAAGAAGTAAATTGTTTATATGTTCACGATTAATACTATCAGGAATTGTTGAGTTGGCTATCGCTTCCTCAAGTTCTTCCTTCTTGCCAACAAGTTGTTTCATGAGTGTATCATAATCGTACTTGTGATTACGAATGTCACGAAGAAATTCAGCGTCTATATCACGCCTGTTAACATGAACTTCGCCTGTTTTAGCAATCTCAAGACCCATGTAAAGCAGTCTAAAACAATGGCTTACGTTTTTTGCATCAAAATTGTGCCCAAGATTATCTTGATAACGTTGTGGATTTCTTTTTTCCACCCAAATCTGATATTCCTTATACTTACGGCAATGTGTTTCGAACCCGTTCTTGTTGTAACACATGGTACAGATGGGGAGGATATCTTTTTCGACTGAACTGCAACGGATATCATCACTGTTACCGTCATCACGAACAATGCCACGATATCCAATTGGAGTTTGTGTGTTTTCAAACCATGCCTTCATTTTTTGCTGCACATCGTAAATACCTTTGCAAATACATCCCACAACAAAACTATAATAAGGTGCATCTTTTAGAAATTCTTCGTAAGTATTGTATTTCTCTGAGTTATGCGCACCCCAATCATAGAATACACCGTAACACATAGGCATATTGTTCAATGAAACTAATCCACAAAAACGCTGTTCAAGGCCACGATTCTTAAGCCATTCACACATATTGGCCGTACCTTGCTTGTAGGTGGTGTAACAAAAATCAAGTGGCCATTTACGCGTTTCAATGGGTTGAATACACATTTTATTATAACCAGTGGCTTTTTTTATTTGTTGATACGAATACCCTAAAAACGATTTGAAACACTCTTTGGTAACAAACTCCTGACGATGTTTTTTAATTTCGGTGATAATTGGATGTTCGTAAATAACAAATTCATCATCAACGAACAAACTTTCAAGTATATTGGGGTTTGAAGTACACAATAGATTCATATACTTTTTAAGGCCATACCATACTTTATCATGTTTTTCATCGGCAATTTCATCTTGAAAATCATACCCAAGGCCAAGTACTTGATTGATCGGTTCAATATAAACTCCTCCTTCATCCCAATCGGATAAATCATTACCGTTCTCATCAACTACATTGGTCCCGTACGTATGCGAACCTCTGTAATATCTATATAACAACAGTCCGTTCTTCTCGATATCTTCAAATGTATATTTTTTCATGTTATTCAAGATTTGATTTGGGTTCGTTATTAATTACTTTGATTATCTGTTTGATGGCTTCGTCTCTATTCAATTTATTCATGTAATAAGAAAGCGCATCGCTTTGACCTTTCCTATAAACACATAGTTTATCAGAAATAGCATCAAAATACATAGCATCAATACCATCTATGTCCAGGAAAAGAGTTCCACCGTTTGTTTTAATATTAATTAACATATATTTTCCTCGTTTAGTTCTTCTGTTTTTTGATAAACGCCATTGGCCTTGTCAATCTCCTCGCAGCAGTAATCCATGAATAATTCCGCTTCGCATTCGTTTTGAAAGAACGCGTCCCCGATATCGATTCTACCGGTTGGTCCTAATCCATACAACGAAACACGAAATCGCCCTCCACATACATTATCTTTTCTGATATAAGCCACGTTATATGGGTTAATCATTAAAGTATCGTTGACTACTATCATAAAGCACTAATTTTGAATTTTTCAGAAAGGTCGTTCCAATCGAGGTTTTTGTATTCGGATTTTTTTTCTTCGACAATGGGTTCTTCCTTTTGAGTATAACGTTTAACCATATTGTTGATTCTTTCTTTTTCGCAGATAGGGCAACGATTACCGGTATATCTGAAATGATGTGCCGGGCAAATGTTTTTGGTAATCATATTGGTATTTATTGTTGATATGGGTTATGTATATTTAATTTGTGAACCTAAAAACGAGTATTATAAAATAGGCGTTACAACCGGTTCGATTGAGAAACGTATAAAGAAACTTCAGACAGGAAACGGTACTGAACTACATATCGTCTCTTGGTTTAAGTCACAGTATCCATTCAAACTGGAGAAATTGCTTCACACAAAATTTTGTTCAGAACGCGAACATGGCGAATGGTTCAGTTTATCCACGGACGAAATTCTCAATTTCAAAAACATTTGCGAGGAAACACAGAGAACTGTTGATATCCTTATGGAAAATCCTTATTTCAATCGTTCGCTTCCTCGTTAGTGCGTTTGTTTAAAACTTCATCGATTTTACTTTTTACTAACCTTTGATTGAGTTTCTTTATAATATAGTCTCCATGGCATGATTCATCTAATTTACAGTAGCATTTAATGTATATTGTATCATACTTCAAATATGCTTCGTACATTCGGTCAAATTCCTTCTTGAATTCGGAATTCTCCCTTTTGACCATTTCGTCGAAGTATTCCTTGTAAAGTCTTATTGCAGTTTCCCTATCCTTGACTACTCTTTTGGCCAAAGTCTTTTTATCTTTGATATGTGTGAATGGGTTTGAAAGCGTGTTGGGTCTTGAAACATCAAACACATTCTCACCAAGCATGTCGTTCTCCGTCTTGCATATTCGCTCAGCTCTCGCCATTGTATATAAACAATTTCTCTATTTTACGTTTCTGTTTCGTGCCCGTTTTGGTAGTCCCCATGCCATCAGGGACACTTTTCTGCCACACACATTTGAAGTCTGACGGGGCATCATATTCGGATACATATATCGGAGTCCCGTATTTTTCATTTATTTGCCTAACCCAAAGCCAAAACGCGAAATTGTCGAAGTCTTCGATGTATTTTTTCTTCGATTCGTAAGGAGGGTCCGCATATATAACGGCCTTTCTCAAATCAACATAATCCTCTATATCACGGTAATCCCCATGTTCAAATACCGTTTTATCAAGATACTTGAAACTGTCAGCCTGTTTTTTGATACCGTTATAGGCTTCTTTGATATGATCCTCATTCTTCTTCGGATTGAAGTGGGCATATCCATTGAACCACCCACCACCATATGAGCAGCATGTGGCCACATAACCCGTGATATAATCCTCGTAATCCTGTTTGCCGTTAATGAATGCATCCTTGACTCTGTAGTACATATCCTCGGTTACATTTGACGGAATGTTCTTCATACCGTTCTTCTGTATCTCCTTCCATAAAGATATGACATAGTAATTTATGTCAAGTGCAATCTTATTCTCATGTTCTATTTTATCCACCAAATTCATTCCACCAGCGAACAAATCAATAAAGAGTTTTCCCTCTGTAAGATGTTCGGAGATAAAAGGAATAATGTGTTTTGCTAATCTTGCTTTGCTTCCTTGATATCGCATAAATTCTTATTTTTTATTTTTCAACATAGCAAAGATACTTAAAAAAAATATGTATTGCTTAATCTTTTTTCTTAAAATTTGTTAAATAAACCTTCGGGAACTTCGAAATTTGTGATAATGTATATTTTGCCTTGCCATCTCCGTTCGCAAAATCATTATATGTTACGAATACACCATCGTCACTCGCATTTCCCTTGAAATTGATAAAACGGTATTTCCCGTCATAGAAACAGTAGATAATCTCAGGCCTTATTTTCTCGTGTGCCTCAAGATAATGCGTTTGAAGGTAATCATCAACAAACTGTTGGTTTTGCTCAGTGCATTTCTTTCTGTCTGTTACTAAATCAGGTTTATTACCTACCATAAATGATATGGGCTTAACTTGTACAAACCTGAATATTTTATTTCCCTTATATAAAAGTATATCTACACCGTTGCTGTCCCACAAGGAATCCGGAACATTATCAGTTTCGTTTCTACGTTCCAAACCAAATGATTTGAAATACTCTTCAACAATCATTTCCCCATATTTTCCGGCCAATGTTTCAGTACAGGCATGATTGATGATAAGACACATTAATTTCTCAATGTCATTTTCCATGCCGTCGGAAAATGTGATTTTTTCTTCATTACAACGCCTTGAAATGTGATTTGCTATACATTCAATCTGTTTAACACTCCTTCCATGTTTCCACGAACCCGTATATTTGTTGTAATTGAATGTAGGATCCGGATCATCAAGATAATCTTTAATGAATTCACACAATTTATGGTTGAAATCACCGTATACATAAACTATCCTGTACTTGTGCAACAGCTTGTTGGTATGTCCTATATGGTTCGATGGGGCAAATTCATTTCTCCACAATCCTGAGAACTCAGGAAGTTTGTTTGATTGCTTCTTTGCGAAATCACCCTTTGTGATAATTTCTTGAATGTTTGTGTCAATGTCATCAAATAACATAATTCAATCTCTCTTCCGCGATTT
>OCTW011595919.1_pt1 | contig 20712 bp, 17 predicted proteins | sample 1539671 | NCBI WGS metagenome assembly OCTW01 (sample SAMN02144230, study PRJEB22623) | gut metagenome | biome: sheep rumen | host: Ovis aries | place: New Zealand
AACCAAAACATCAATTTGAGGAATTAATTCATCAACAACAGCAATAATCTTATCTTTGTTAGCGACTTCTATATCCTCATATTCTGGGTAATCAATATTAACTTCTATCAAAGATAGAATATCGGCGATTTTTGTTTTAATTGGTCTAATAAGGTCACTTGTTTTACCATCTAAAGATAAAAGGTTTAAATTCTTTGCTTCTTTAGTAGTAGCATTAATAACATCATTAATAGCCTCAGCTTGCACTAAATCTATCTTATTATGCATATATGCACGCGAGGAGAACTCACCATTTGTTGCCATTCTTGCTCCATTTTTAATACACGTCTCAATTATTTGTTTATAAATGAGCGGTGAGCCATGACATATAATTTCCACTGAATCTTCACCTGTAAAAGATTTGGGTCCTTTACAGGCTAATAAGACAACATCATCAATCTTTTCATTGTTATCAACGATATGACCATAGATGATTGTTTTTTCCTTAATATCTCTTAAGTCTTTGGAAAAGCATTTGCTCACCACATCAAAAACATCATCACCAGATAATCTAACAATACCTAGTGCGGATTTTAGTGGTGGAGTAGCAAGAGCGACAATTGTTTCAAACATAAGGGATATTAACCAAAAAACACCCAAAGGGTGTCTTTTTATTCAACGTAAATAATTTGTACTTGTCTTTGAGCACCTTCACCAATGGATTCGGTACGAATGTTTGGCATATTATTTAAAGCATTATGAATAGCTCTTCTTTCATCCGCTGGCATTGGATCAAATGTGTAAGTTGTCTTTGTTCTTTGCACATCGTGACCAAATTTTCTAGCCATACGAACTAAGCGAGAGTATTTGCTATCTTTATAACCGTTGATATCGAGTAAAATTCTGAATCTCTTATGGAAGTGATTGCTAACGGCTAATTTCACTAATTCGTTGAGAGCTTGTAATGTTTTACCATTTCTACCAATTAAAATTGGGTTATGTGTTGAATCAATAGTAATACGAATGACTTGATCATCTAATTTAGTATTAACACTGCTTTCAATTTCTAAAGCATCAGTAACACTTAATAAATAATCTTCAGCAAATCTAATAACATCTGCTAAATCATATACTTCAACAACGATTTTCTTAGAAAATAAACCTTTCTTCTTATCGGAAACGATATAAATTAAATCATCAACAGCAATACCGGTTTCACTAGCGGCATTTTGAAGCGCTTCTTCAACTGTTTTTCCAGTATATTGTTTCATACATTAATTTCCTTTCTTTTTGGATCTCGCACTATTGATTTTTTCAATAATGAGGGTTTGTGCAAGTGAGAACAAGGCGCCGACAAACCAATACACGCCCATCGCGGCTGGGAGCATGAAGCCCATGAAAATAATCATAGCCATCATGACGTAAGTGAACATTTTCATCTTGCTTTGTTGATCGTTTTGAGCAGGATTTTTACCCAAGGAAGCGACTTTTTTACGCTTTTGTTTTTGAATCCACTGTGGTAACAACATTGATACAACCTGTGCTGCCGCCATAAAGAGGAAGAGGAATAAAGCGGTAATCGCGCTAAAACCACCAGCAGCAGTCCAGTTAGAACCATTAAACAAAACATTATTAATGTTGTCTGATAAATGTAAATTCAAGAACGAGTCAGATGATAAGCTCGCACACCCTTGTAATGCGCCCCATACGCAAATAAACACAGGGAATTGAACAATCATTACAAGTAATGAACTTAAAGGATTGATCTTATTCTTTTTATAAAGTTTGTTCATTTCCTGGGCCATCATTTGTTTTTCGTAATTGTTGGTGTTGGAATTTGGATATTTGTTTTGAATCTTGGCGATTTCAGGTTGTAAGGCTTGCATTTTAGCGTTGCCTGCTGTGGATTTGATTGTGACAACAAGCATCAAAGATCTCACGATGAAAGTGATGGCGAAAATAGCTAATAACTGCGCTAAACCTGCCATAACTCCGATATTTTTGAAGCCTTTAACAAATGTTTCTGTTAACCAGCCAATTGGATAAACAAGTAAACCTTCAAAGAAAGTGAATTTACCATTAACTTTCCAAGCATTACCCCATGATTTAGATTCAATGGTGGTGGACATTCTGCCACGATAATCTTCAGCAGAAAGGTTGTGAAATTTAACGGCGATATCTTCTCTATATTTGGCACCATTGGCATAGCCATAGTTACCATAATTATCTTCAGAGATAGCAAGACATGAACGATAACCATTAATTAAAGCGTTCATATCTCTTTTATAGAGAGCGATATAGTCGTTATTTGGTAAATCATCTAAAACAATGCCACTACCGGCTGTTTGAGACATTTCTTTGAGTTCATCTTGCAAAGAATCCCATCCATCCCATAATTTGCCACCTTCACTTGGAGCATACTTTAAATATCCGTAATTATCTAAAGCAAATAAGACATCATCATAAGTGACAGTAGCAAAATCAACGCTTTCGTTAGCTTTTTTCAAAGCGTTTTCCAAGACTAATTGGTCCAACTTTACATAGTAATTATTGGTTGGAAGTTTAACATTTGCTTTGAGAGCATCAGCGCTTACTTTGCCGATACCACTTGAAGAAGAAGTTGGTACATTAAGTGTGTAGTAAACGTTGGTGTTACCTTCAAAAACTTGAACAGCGCCTTCACCAGCAGTAGCAGAATAATCACACACGCCATAGTCAAAAGCATACATAATATGTGCTTTATCGTTTGGGGTGCAGAATGACGCTGTACAACTAGATAAAAGAAGTGTTCCAGCTAAAAGCGCTAAACCTCCAATCGTTAATTTTGTTCTTTTTTTCATCGAATAATTCCTATCTATTTAACTAAAAATTGCTTAAAAGACTCTTTGTTATCTTCAAACGAATGATCAAGATAATTTTTTCTAATAACGATAACTATGTCGACTGGTTGTGTGTAGCATAATAACTCATCACATATCATTCGAACTTGTCTTTTAATACGATTGCGAACTACAGCGTTACCTAATTTAGAAGAAACAGATATGCCCACTCGAGTATATGTGTATTCGTTTTCTCGATAGTGGATAGTATACGAAGGGTTTCGCTGTACTTTGCCTTTCTTAATCGCTAAAGCAAAGTCTTCGCTTGCCTTAATACGATTAATAATTTTCATAGATTGCCTCCAATTAGTCGGCTAATTTTTTACGACCTTTAGCTCTACGGCGAGCAAGAACGCGACGACCATTTGCGGATTTCATACGAGCGCGGAATCCGGCTTTGTGTTGATGTTTAATTTTACTTGGTTGATATGTTCTTTTCATAAAAGAAACCTCCTATACATAGCGAGATAAGTTTAAATGCATTTATAAATAAATGTCAACAAAAGATATTTTTTTCGGTGTTTTGCAACCCGCGGTTGCTGCATTTTATAAGAGTGAGATCTTATCTCATAGAACTGAAGTGTTATAATGTTTTTAAGAGGTCTTGTTATGCAACATAAGTTAACTAATGGCCCTTTATTAGATGAAAAGGGCAATTTAAACGAAGCTGGTTATGCTTTTTCTTTAGTCAAACAATACCAAAGGAAAGACATTAAAGCTCGCAAGGGTAGAATCAAAGAATGGGATTACTATTTCATTAACGATGAAGAATATGGAGTCGCTTTAACAATTGACGATAATTCATATATGGGAATGGCGTCTGTGTCCGTGCTCGATTTCAAAAACAAAGTGGAATTCACCAAATCATACATTGTATGGTTCACTTACGGAAAGGTGGGATTGCCATCGTCTTCTGAAGATGGAAATACTTCTATCAAAAGCAAGAACTTCGACATGTTTTTTGAAAATAAAAATGGGCATAGACATTTGGTCTGCAAACTAAAAAACCTTGCAAAACTCAATGATTTTGAGTGTGACATCGTCTTAGAAGCCACAAACAAAGAGTCAATGGTTATCGCGACACCATTCAATAAAAAGAAACATTTTTACTACAACCAAAAAATCAATTTGCTAAAAGCTAGTGGATCTTTCAAGTTTGGTGATCTAACCCATGAGTTAAGAAGTAAGGCGCTGGGTGTTTTAGATTGGGGGCGCGGTGTATGGACTTATAAAAACACTTGGTATTGGTCAAGCTTAAACGCCAACTACAATGGTCACAATATTGGTTTCAATTTAGGATATGGTTTCGGAGACACAAGTGCTGCTTCTGAAAATATGTTTTTCTATGACGATAAGGCCTACAAACTAGAAGATGTTGTCTTTAATATACCTAAAGGTAAAAATGGAAAAGAAGACTATATGAGTCCTTGGACTTTTACAAGCAAAAATGGGGATATCAACCTTGTTTTCAATCCAATTATCGATAGATATTCAAACACTAATGTTTTAATTATCCAAAGCAAACAGCACCAAGTCTTTGGCTATTTTTCCGGTTCTATCAAAGTAGAAGATAAAGTAATTGAGTTTAAAGACCTTCTTGGATTCGCGGAAAAAGTGATGAATAGATGGTAATCCACATATCCACACCTGGTTGAAAAGTGGAAAACTTGTCCACAAAATGAAGAATGTGGAAAAGTGGAAAACTCACTATAGTTTACATTTTCAAATATCCGTTGTGGAAAACTCTAAATTCCTTAAAATCACATACCAAATAAATGTGAATTATTTTATAATGTTTCACACGAAATAGGGTGAAGAGTATGAACAATTCAATATCAGAGATGACCAGAATCTGGCAACAAGTATTAAAACTAGTAGACGCACGTTTACAAGAAAGACAAATATTCGATTCATTCTTCGCAGATACATATATCAATGACATTAAAGGAGATACAATTGTGGTTATTGTTAACTCATTAACCGCGGAACGACTTTTATCTTCTAAATATATTGATTTATTAAAAGAAGCTGTTGGAGAAGTTACCGAATTTTCTTACAATTTAGAATTCAAACAATTAGGCGAAGTTGCTAAGAGCAAAAATGCTCAATTAGGTAATCAAAATAAAAACGAAGAAGATACAACTTTCTTTAAAAATGCCGAAATTAAAAGCGAATTAACTTTTGATTCATTCGTGGAAGGTGATTTCAATAAAGAAGCATACCGTGCCGCTAGTTTGATCTCTCAAAAACCAGGTGAAGTGTTCAATCCATTATTCATTTATTCAAACTCAGGTTTAGGTAAAACTCACTTATTACATGCTATTGGCAACAAAATCAAAGCTAAGAACCCAAAAGCAAAGATCCTTTATATCGATGCCAACGACTTCGTTGATGAATATGTCAAATTCGTTAAAGGTGAGAAAGAAAATGAAACATTAAAAGACTTCTTCTCAACTGTTGATGTTCTTCTCCTTGATGATGTTCAATTTTTAGAAAATAAGGTTAAAACAGAAGAGATGTTTTTCTATGTATATCAAAAGATGATTAATAGGAATAAACAAATCGTTATTACATCTGATAGACAACCAACAGAATTAAAAGGTTTAGAAGATCGTTTAGTTACAAGATTCACCCAAGGTTTGACGGTCAAAATCAATACACCTGACCAAGATACATGCGTTAAAATTTTAGAGAAACAAATTGAAAATGAAGGACTAAAAATCGAGAATTTTGATCCTGCAGTTTTATATTTCTATGCTGATAAATTTAGCAACAATGTTCGTGAGCTTTATGGTGTATTTAATAGGTTAATTTTCTATGTCTCACAAATGAAACAAGTTGAGAAGATTACCTTAGATGTCGCTATTGAAGCCGCACAAAATATCGCTGGTACAAAACACGTGGCAACGCAACTATCTGAAACTAAGATTATCAATGTAGTTGCTGATTACTATGGGTTTGAACCATCTCAATTAACAGGTAAGGTTAGAACTGGCCAATTAGCGCTCGCTAGACACGTCGCGATGTATTTAATAAGGATTAATATAGACGTACCGCTAAGTAAAGTCGGAACCATCTTCGGTGGTAGAGACCATACAACAGTTATGAACGGTATATTAAAGGTGGAAAACATGTTGAAAACTGATGAGGCTTTAAAGACCGCGATAGAAGAACTACAAAAGAGAATTAAAAGCAATTAGTTTTATTTTAATAAAAAATGGAAATTATATAACCTATTGTGATAAAATAGACTTAATTAGGAAAAATTGACTTATCCACAATTTCCACAGAGTTAATAATTATTATAAATAATAATAAATAAAAATAGAAAGGAACTTATATGAGATTTACAATTAAACGTGAAGAATTCCTTAAAGGCTTAAATATTGCAGCAAGAGCAGTTTCTAGTAAAGTTGCTATGCCAGTATTAGAAAATTTAAAAATTGAATTAACAGATAGAGGATTATTTATTACTGGATCAAATCTAGATATCACTATCAAAACACAAGTTCCTTATAAGTTAGGTGAAGAAGACATCATTAGAAACTATAAAGAAGGTGCTACTTTAATTAAAGCTAAGTTAATCACGGATATTGTTAGAAAAGTCGATTCTGAAGAAATTACTTTAGATGTTATTGATTCTACAATTGCTACTATCAGCAATAATAGATCTGAATTCCGCTTAAATTGCGTTAAAGTTGACGAATACTTAGACCTTGATTTAGACGCCACAGGCACTCAATTAAGTATGACAACTGCTGATTTCAATACACTTGTTAACCAAACAGCATTTGCCGCATCTTTAAAAGAACAACGTCCGATCTTAACAGCTTTGAACCTTGAAGCTAAAGATGGTGTTTTGACCGCTACCGCAACAGACTCCGCTAGAATGGCGAGAAAAACTCTTTCTATCCCATTAGGTGTTGAATTTTTAGCCAACGTTCCAGCTAAAATGATGGTGGAAGTTAGCCACTTATTAGAAGACAAAGATTCTTTAGATATCGCTTTCAGCGATAAAAAAGCATTATTTACCATTGGTACTACAGTGGTTGCCACAAGATTAATTGCTGGTGATTATCCAAATACTAAAAATATCGTTCCAAAGATTACAAATTACTCATTAGAAGTTAACGCTAATGATTTAATGAAAGCTATTGAAAGAGCTAACATCTTATCCATTGATAGAGAAAACGTTGTTGATCTCACAATGAGTGAAGATGGTGTGGAAATTTCCGCTAAATCAAGCCAAGTTGGTTCCGCTGTTGAAAAAATCGACATTTTCAAATATGTTGGTCAAAATTTAAAAGTCTCATTTAATAGCGAATTTGTTATCGCTGCTGTTAAAGCACTCGGAAGCGCAGATGTCACATTCGCATTTGTGGGCGAAATGAAGCCGTTTATTGTTGAAAACGCTTCAGATGATTCTGTGGTCCAAATTGTCACTCCTGTGCGTACTTATTAGGCCATTAAACACTATTTTAAAATTATAGTTAACTAAGGGAATAAAAATATTCCCTTTTTTATTTATATAATATATAATAGTCCTACAGGAGTTTTTTGTGGTCCCAAAGAGCATTAAATTAAGAAAAGATGAACCTTTTATCACACTAGGCGTTTTGCTTAAGATTACTGGCATTATTGATACAGGTGGTCAAGCAAAGTTCTTCCTAGCCGAAAACACGGTTTTGGTCAACGGAGAAGAAGAAAATCGTCGTGGTAGAAAGTTATATCATGGCGATCTAATTCAAGTGGGAAAACAAGCCTTTTCTATCGATTAAACCATGTTGATCAAGAAGATAAGCCTCAAAAACTTCCGTAATCATAATTCGCTTTCGTTTGATTTTTCAGATCATCTCAACGTCTTAACTGGTTTAAACGCTGTTGGTAAGACAAATGTAGTGGAAGCTATCTATTATTTATCCCTAGGTAGAAGCTTTAGAACTAATGAAGATATCGAGCTCATTAACAAAAATCACGAAAAAGCGGAGATTGACGCTGTAATCTCGGAAGGAGAGTTAACAAGAAAAATTAAGATAATCATTACTAAAACAGGGAGGATGGTAATGATTAATAGTAAAAGCATCTCTAAATTATCTGAACTTTCAAAATGCGTAAATGTCATTTTATTTCAGCCAAAAGATGTGCAACTATTTAGTGGTCCTCCAAGGGATAGAAGAAACTTCTTAGATATTTCTATATCAAAGAAAAGTGGTATTTATCTAGATTATATCTCTAGATATGAAAAAGTCTTAAAAGAGAGAAATGACCTATTAAAATCAGATAATATCGATCAAACTCTTCTCGATGTTACTACTGAATTATTAATTAAATTATCAGGGTCAATCATCTCTTATAGACAGATGTATGTCAAGGATATCAACGATATCCTTAATAAAATAACGCGCGCGCTCACGGGTGAAAAAGGAAAATTCGAATTAAAGTACTATCCATTCGTGGCCTATGATGCTGACTTTATAGAAAACGCTAAAAAAGCATTTAAACGCGCCGAGGAGAGCGATTTGAAGCATAAACAAACTTCTATCGGCATCCACCGAGAAGATATCTCTATTAGCTTAAATGGCCGTGATATCGCCTCATTTGGAAGCCAAGGGGAGAACAGAATTGCCGCCCTCGCCTTAAAACTCAGTCCTTACTTCTTAATTGAAGACAAGGATAAAAAGCCAATTATCGTCCTTGATGACGTGATGAGTGAACTAGATCACAACAATCAAGAACGACTAATTAAATTCTTAAGAAAGTTTAATCAAGTATTCATTACCGGAACTAAATTAGATATTCCGGATTGTAATCACTTATTAATAAATTCAAAGACAAAGGAGGTCTTCTAATGGAAGAAGAAAAGAAAGAAGCAGTCGTAGAAGAACAAAAAGCTCCAGAAACATCTCCGGTTCCTGAAGTAAAAGTCTCTGAAATGAACGAAGAAGAAGTTCAATTAGAGAAAGCTGACGCAAAATACGACGCAGAGAACATTCAAGTCTTGGAAGGGCTTGAAGCTGTCAGAAAAAGACCTGGTATGTATATCGGTACTACATCCAGTGCTGGTCTCCATCACTTAGTATGGGAAATCGTTGACAACGCGATTGACGAAGCCTTAGCGGGTTACTGTACAGAAGTGAAAGTCACCATTAATCCAGGCAATACCATTACAGTTATCGATAATGGTCGTGGTATTCCAGTTGACGTGGTGAAAAAATCCGGTTTAACCGGTGTTGAAACTGTTTATACCGTCTTACACGCCGGTGGTAAATTCGGCGAAGGTGGCGGTTATAAAGTATCTGGTGGTTTACACGGTGTTGGTGCATCTGTTGTTAATGCCTTATCCGAATGGTGTGAAGTTACCGTCCATAAAGATGGTGGTATTTACTACATCAAATTCGTTAATGGTGGTAAAATCGTTGAACACTTAAAGAGAATTGGTGATTGTGATCCAAAAGCTAATGGTACAACCGTTACATTTAAACCAGACCCAGAAATCTTCACTGATACCACAACTTACGATTACACAATCATTCGTGACAGAATGAGACAAGTTGCCTACTTAAATAGAGGCATTAGAATCATCGTTGAAGATGCTAGAAATCCAGAGTTAGTTAGAGAAGAATTCTGCTACAAAGGTGGTATTAAAGAATACGTCTTATTCATCAACAATCACAAAACTAAATTATTTGATGATGTTATCTATTGTGAAGGTACCGCTCCAATTACATTAGCAAGTGGAAACGAAGCACACGTGTATGCAGAAATCGCTATGCAATATGATGATGGCTACTCCTCAAACATCTTCTCTTTCTGTAACAATGTCCATACCCATGAAGGTGGTATGCATGAAACAGGTTTTAGAGATGCAATGAGAAGAGTGGTTAATAACTACGCTCGTCAAAATAAATTCTTAAAAGATGGTGAAGACGATTTAACATATGATGACATTACCGAAGGTTTAACATGTGTTATTTCTGTCAAACACCCAAATCCACAATTTGAAGGTCAAACCAAAACCAAATTAGGCAACTCCGAAGTTAGAAAGATTGTCTCTCAAATCGTTGGTGATCAATTAAATAGATTCTTCTTAGAAGATCCAAAGCTTGCCCGTACAATCATGGAGAAGATTATCGGTGCAGCTAACGCTCGTTTAGCCGCTCGTAAAGCGAGAGAAGAAGCTAGACGCAAAGGTGGTCTTGATCTTACTACTCTTCCAGGTAAGTTAGCGGACTGCTCTAGCAAAAAACCAGAAGAATGTGAACTATATATCGTCGAAGGTAACTCCGCTGGTGGTAGTGCTAAGAATGGTAGAAATAGAGAAACACAAGCTATTCTTCCATTACGTGGCAAAATCTTAAACGTTGAAAAAGCGCAAGCAAAACGTATTTTTGCTAATGCTGAAATCGGTAATATGATTACTGCTATCGGTGGTGGCATTGATCCAGAATTCGATACCTCTAAGATTAGATATCACAAAATTGTAATTATGACCGATGCTGATGTCGATGGTAGTCACATCCGTATCTTATTATTAACTTTCTTCTATAGATTTATGCGTCCTTTAATCAATGAAGGCTACGTTTATATCGCTCAACCTCCTTTATATAAAGTTGAATATCATGGTAAGCAATATTACGCCTACAATGATGAACAATTAGAAATAATTAAAACCAAACTTAAATTAAAACCAGGCTATCCATTCCAAAGATATAAAGGTCTTGGTGAAATGGATGCCGAACAATTATGGGAAACAACCATGGACCCAGCCAATCGTAAGATGATTAGAGTTACTCTTAACGATGCGATTGCCGCTGAACAAATCTTTACAGATTTGATGGGTGACAACGTTGATCCAAGAAAAGAATTCATTCACGCTAACGCTAAGTTCGTGAAGAATCTCGACGTGTAATAAAGAAAGGAGCTTACTAGTATGTTATTAGATGAAGAAAACAAAGTCTTAGAAGAAGAAACTAACGACGAAGAAGAAGTTGAAGTTTCTCCTGAAGAAGAACAAGAACTCGAATCTGGTATTGTCGCCGGTTTAACCGATGTTGATACAGTCCCATTAGTCAAAGAATCCTTCCTTGATTACGCAATGAGTGTTATCGTCGCTCGTGCCATTCCTGATGTCAGAGATGGTATGAAACCAGTTCATAGAAGAATTGTTTATTCTATGTCTGAAACAGGTAATACACCTGATAAACCATTTAAAAAGTGCGCTCGTATCGTCGGTGACGTTATGGGTAAATATCACCCACACGGTGACTCCGCAATCTATGGTGCTTTAGTTAGATTAGCTCAACCATTTGCTATGAGATACACTCTCGTTGAAGGTCATGGTAACTTTGGTTCTGTTGATGGTGATGAACCAGCTGCTTATAGATATACCGAAGCCCGTATGGCTAAATTAGCGTTAGAAATGGTCAGAGATATCAACTGTGATGTCGTTGATTTCATGGATAACTATGATGGCGTTGACCAAGAACCTACTGTTTTACCTTCTAGAATTCCTAACTTATTAGTCAATGGTTCTAGTGGTATTGCTGTTGGTATGGCCACTAATATTCCACCACACAACTTAGGTGAAGTTATCGATGGTGTCATTGCTATTGCAAGAAACCCAGAAATCACTGTTGATGAATTAATGGAATACGTTAAAGGTCCAGACTTCCCAACAGGCGCTATTATTTTAGGCAAAAGTGGTATCCGCGAAGCCTATGAAACTGGTACAGGTAGTATTGCCATTCGTTCTAAATGTCATATTGAAGAACGTGGTGATCATGGTTTAAAACGTATTATCGTTGATGAAATTCCTTATGGTGTTAATAAGGCCACAATGATTGAAAACATGGCTTCTTTAGCTAGAGATAAGGTCATTGAAGGCATTTCTGAAATTCGTGATGAATCCAATAAAGACGGTATCCGTGTCGTTATTGAAGTTAAAAGAGACGCTATTCCAGAAGTCTTATTAAACCAATTATATAAACTCACAAACTTACAAGTGAGCTTTGGCATTATCAACCTCTGCTTAGTGGACAACGCTCCAAAAGTATGTTCTTTACCAACCCTTTTACAACAATACTTAGACTTCCAAGTCTCTGTTATTGAAAGAAGAACAAAATTCTTATTAGACAAAGATGAAGCTCGTGACCATATCGTCATTGGTTTGATCAAATGTCATGATAATATTGACGATATCGTAGATATCATCAAAGAAAGCAAAACCCCAGAAGAAGCCACTAAGACATTAATGGCTAAATATGATTTCTCTGAACTTCAAGTGGCCGCTATCTTAGCGATGACTCTTAGACGTTTAACTGGTATTGAAACCGATAAATTAATCGCTGAAAGAGCCCAATTAGAAGCTAATATCACTGAATATAAGAGAATCCTTTCTTCTAGAGAAAACGAAGTTGAAGTCGTCATTAAAGAATTAGAAGAAATCAAAGCCAAATTTGGTGATGCTAGAAGAACTGAAATTTCTAACGTTGCCGCTAATATCGACGATGAAGACTTAATCCCACAAGAAGATATCGTTGTTACCTTATCTAGAGGTGGCTATGTTAAACGTTTATCCGTTGACCAATTCAAAGCACAACATAGAGGTGGTCGTGGAGTACGTGGTGCTTCCTTAAACGAAAACGATGTCGTGGAATTAATGGTCTACACAGAAACACACACGGACCTCTTATTCTTTACAGATTTAGGTAAAGTTTATCGTATCCGTGGTTATCAAATTCCTGAATATCAAAGAACAGGTAAAGGTATTCCAGTCATTAACTTAATCAATATCGAAAAAGGCGAAAGCGTTAAATCTATCATCGCTGTTAATAAATACTACGATTACAGATATTTGATGTTCTTCACAAAGAAAGGTATTGTTAAACGTACCCCAATTTCTGAATATGAATCCATTAGACAAAATGGTAAGATCGCTATCACTTTAAGAGAAGATGATAACTTATTAGCCGTTAAAGAAATTCAAGAAAAATCCATCGCTAATGGCACTATTAACCCAGAAAGAAAATATTACACAATGGAAATGGGTGAAGATGGTGTTGCTAAATTCAACGTTGTTGAAAATCCAAAACAAGAAGATATTGGTTCTTATTTTGTTGATACCATCGTTGGTATTGCTTCTAGCGAAGGTAAAATGGTCAACTTCCCAGTTGACGAAGTAAGACCAATGGGTAGAACGGCATCTGGTGTTATCGGTATTGATTTACCTGATGGCGCTGAAGCGGTTGGTATTACCGCTGAATACGAAGGCGAATTAGTCTTAGTTGTTACTGATAAAGGCTTCGGTAAGATGACTAACTATTCTGAATATCGTATTACTAAACGTGGTGCTAAGGGTGTTTCTACTCTTAAATCCACTGATAAAGTGGGCAAAATCGTTGCCGTCCGCTCTGTTTCTAGTGATGATGACTTAATGGTCATTACTAACTACGGCATTGTTATTAGAACCCATTTAAGCGAAGTTAGACAATCTTCACGTAATACTCAAGGCGTTAAGATTTTAAACCTTGAAGGTAGACAAAAAGTCTCTTCTATCGCTATTGTTCCATTTGAAGAAGAAAGCGATGAAGAAGAACCATTAGAAGGCGAAGAAGTCGCTTCTGAAGAAAATAATCCAGTTGAAGAATAGGTTTATGAAGGTATTAGTTTATTTTCAACCTAGTTCAAAGCATGATAATTTTGAGGGCGCTAGAATGCGTAAAACCATTAAAGGCGCCCTCGAAGTCATCGGCGGATCATATACATCAAACCTTTATGATGATTATGATGTCGCTCATTTCATGTCGCCAGATGATGAAAATAAACTCAATATTGTTCTAGAAAGAAAAGTTCCTGTTATCGTCTCAGCTTTATTTGGCGAAGATGATCCTGCTACTAGATTCTTAATTAACAAAAATAAAGACGGTCGTATTACTGTCGCTTTAAAGAATAAAGCATTAAAAATGCTTAATAAAGCCACATTAGTATTAGTTCCTAGTGAATCTGCTAAAGAATTATTAATCGCTAATGGTGTGAATAGACCAATTGAAATAGTGGTACCAGGTGTTAACTTAGCGAGATTTAATTTCTCTAGAGAAGATGAAAAAGAACTCTTCTATCGTTACTTTAGAGAAGATAAGAACAAAAAACTCGTTTTAGCGCTTGGTGAATATTCCAATAATATGGATGGTATTCACTGTTTAATAAACGCCGCTAAAAAGAAAGAAGACGCTGTTTTCTACTATATTGGTAGTGAAACACTAATTACTGGTAAAGCTAAAAAGATTATTAGATCCGCACCAAAGAATCTACATTTCAAAAGCATTCTTCCAGACGATATATACCGTAGTATGTTACTTAATGCTGATGTATTTATGTTACCAGGCTATAACTTATCAGGTATTGTTTCTATTGAAGAAGCGATGGCGGCAAACTGTCAATTAATCGTTCGTAAATCCGCGACATTTAGTGAATTTGTAAAGAATGAAAAGACCGCTTATGTAGCAGAATATTCAGAAACACTTACTTCTTTATGTTTAGATTATCTGAACGGACAAATTAAACCTACAACTGAAGAGGCTTATAACTTAATATCAAATTATAATTTGGAAAATTTTGGTCAAAATTTAATGAAAGTATATGAAAGTCTAGTGACCAATCAAAAATAAAAGGAGAAAACGTTATGTTAGACATTAATCGTATTCGTGAAAATCCAGAAAAAGTAAAAGAACTCCTCAAAAGAAAATTATGGGATGCTGATTTTACAGAATTATTAGAATGGGATAAAAGAAAGAAAGAATTAATCCAATTCGTCGAAGGCAATAAAGCTGAAATGAATAGGCTTTCCGCAAGTGTTCCTCAAGCTAAAAAGAATGGTGAAGATGTTAGTAAAATCTTTGCAAAAGTCAAACAAATTGCCGCTGAGAACGCTGAAAGTGATAAAGAATTAAAGGAATTAGAAGAAAAGATTTTTAATTTCTTAAGCGAACTTCCAAACATTCCTGATGAAGATTTATTAGGTGGCGGAAAAGAAAACAATAAACCAATTAAAGTGTTTGGCAAAAAACCAGAATTTAACTTCCCAATGAAGGATCATATGGAACTCGCTGCTTCTTTAGGCTTAGTCGATTATGATAGAGGTGCAAAAATTGCTGGTCGTGGTGCTTGGATCTATACAAATCTTGGTGCAAGACTTGAATGGGCATTATTAAATTACTTCATTTCTGAACATTTAAAAGATGGTTATACCTTTATCCTACCTCCACACTTATTAAATGAACAATCTGGCTTTGGTGCTGGTCAATTCCCAAAATTTAGAGAAGATGTTTTCTGGCTTGATGGTATCGAACCAAAGAGATTCCTTCTTCCAACCGCTGAAACAGCTTTAGTTAATTTATATAGAGATGAAATCTTGAAAGAAGAAGATCTTCCAAAGAAATTCTTTGCTTATACTCCATGCTATAGAAGAGAAGCTGGTTCTTATAGAACAGAAGAAAGAGGTATGATTCGTGGTTATCAATTCGACAAAGTCGAAATGGTCCAATATACCAAACCAGAAGATAGTGATGCCGCTTTCGAAGAATTAGTGAGAAAAGCTGAAAATTTAGTCGCTGGTTTAGGCTTACATTATCAAGTATCTAAATTAGCCGCTGGTGATATCTCTCACTCTATGGCAAGAACTTATGATATTGAAGTATATTTACCAAGCATGGGTATCTATAAAGAAGTTAGTTCCGCTAGTAATGCAAGAGATTATCAAGCAAGAAGAACAATGTGCCGTTATAGAGATAATGCCACAGGAAAGACTAGATACGTGCATACATTAAACGCTTCCGGTTTAGCTACTTCTCGTGTATTCCCTGCTATTTTGGAACAATTCCAACAAGAAGATGGTTCAGTCATTATCCCAGAAGTCTTAAGACCATTCATGGGTGGACTTGAAGTCTTAAAACCAATTAAAAAATAAATTGGAGAGGGCACATTAAAATGTGTCCTTTTTAATATTAATAATTAGTGATATAATCACTTTGCCATCGCGATGAATGTTTGCGAACCAGGTCAGGACAGGAATGTAGCAGCCTTAAGTATTTATGTTCATGTGCGGTGGTTTATTAATAATTATGGATAATTACGTTAAATACATGTTAGAAGCACTTAAAGAGGCTGAACTAGCAAAGCTAGAAGATGAAGTACCGATTGGTTGTGTTATCGTTAAAGATAATCAAATTATCGCTCGAGCACACAATCAAAGAGAAGTTAGCAATAATCCATTAGGACACGCTGAAACTTTAGCTATTAAAAAAGCTTCTGAAGTATTGAATGATTGGCAGTTAGTGGATTGTGACCTCTATGTCACCATTGAACCATGCATCATGTGTGGTGGTGCTATTATCCAATCGAGAATAAGAAAAGTGATATACGGTGCCCCTGATTTAAAAGGTGGAGCATTTGGTAGCTCAATAAACATCTTAGATGCTCAAAACATTAATCATCGTCCTGAAATAGTTAAAGGCATCTTAGAAGAAGAGTGCACTAAAATCATCAAAGATTACTTTAAAAGTAAAAGAAAGTAAAAAATATTGCTAAAAACTTGGATTTTTACCCAAGTTTTTTTATCATATGAGTATACACATGAATAATAAAAATAAGAAACTTCATTTTACGTTTTTAAAACCTCTTAATATCTTACTTTTAGTAACTGGTGTTATTGGTCTTTTATTGGTGGTCGCTATTATTGCTCTTTTAGCGGTGCAAAATAGCTTATCTGATGGTATTGAATTAATAATTGAAGCAGCGATTATTTTATTACCTATTGCTTTATTTGTCTTAGCTATCGTTACTTCTTATCTATTTTCTAAGTCGTTATCTAATAACAATATTTCACTAAACAAACTAACCCATGTCGAATCTTTGCTTAAAACCGATGTCCTTTGCTTAGAAAAGACTGGTGTTATCACTGATGGCGAATTAGAAATTAAAAAGATTATTCCTCTATCGACAGTAGCTACAGAACAATATCTTGCTCAATGGATATCAAATTATTTAAGAGTGATTAACGATAATAGCCTTGTTTCTAATGCTTTAAAACGAAAATATGACTTAGAATTAAGCGCTGGTGTAACGGAAGTTTTATTGTTTAACGAAAAACTTGGTTATAGTGGTGTTTCTTTTAAAGGTGGGAAAACCATTGTTGTTGGTGATCCACAATATGTGAACATTAAAAACAAGATCGGTATCGCTAAAAGATGTGAAGAATATATAAATAATGGTTATCAACTATTAGCCATTTGTGAAGGTAAAGAACTAATTAATAAAGACGGTTATCCTGGTGAACTGGAAGCTATCGCTTTAATTATATTAAAAGATCATCTAAGAAACGGAACTTTTGATACTTTTAAATGGTTTAAAAACAATAACACAGTAGTTAAAGTTATTTCTTCAGGTGATGCTTTAGCCACAAGTGTGGTTGCTACTGAAGCTGGTGTTGAAGGTGCTGATAAATACATTTCATTAGAAGCACTGGGCGTTGAAGAAATAAGAAGAGTAGCTAATGAATATACAGTTTTTGGTCGTGTCAATGGTGGGCAAAAACAAGTTTTAATAGAAGCTCTTAATCAAGATAATTCATCAGTCGCTATGATCGGTCATAATAATAGTGATTTATCCGCGATGGAATCCGCTGATGTATCTATAGCCACCAATAATAGTGATGAAGATGTTAAAAAAGAAGCAGATATGGTATTAAATAATAAGTCTTTTGATACCTTGTTATTGGGTTTAAAAGAATGTAATTCATATGTGAACGGATTGCATAAAGTGGTGTCTTTCTTCCTTACTAAAATAGTCTTTGCTTTAGCGCTATCTTTATTACTTATCGTTACTTCTTTGTTTAACGGTGATGTTTTGAATGAATTATCACTAATCTTTGGTCGTTTTATGGTCTTAGATTTATTGATTAGTGGCGTGATTGCTTTCTTCTTATATAAAGAGAAAACTGATGAAAAGATTAAGGGTAGTTTCGTAAGTAGTGTTTTATTAAAGACAATTCCTGCTTCAATCATGTTAGTACTCGCAACATTATTTGTAATTATCTTCTATCTATTTCAAAAGAACGGAATCTTAAATCTTGGTATTTATTCAATGGATACCGCTAGAACAATGATTGTCGTTGCTTATGCAATATTAAATGCCACTTATTTATACAAATTATGTACCCCATTAAATAAATATAGAATTGCTCTTTTAGTTAGCTACGTAGCAATTAATTTTGTGATTTTATTAACTACATGTATCGTTTCTTTTGCGTTAAACATAAAAGAACCAGTACTTCGAATTCCTTATTTAGAAATGAATTGGCCAGCCTTTATTACAACCATTATTATCGTTGTTATCTTTGCAGCTATATATGTATTCATTAATGGCGTTATTGATATCAAAAAAGGAGAAAACTTAGAAGATGAAGATTAATCCTATCGTTTTAGAAGCTTTAAAAAACAATAAACCAGTTGTAGCTTTAGAAAGCACAATTATTAGTCACGGCATGCCATATCCAAAAAATGTGGAAACCGCTTTAAGAGTGGAACAAGTTATTAAAGATCATGGTGCTGTTCCTGCTACTATTGGTATTATCAACGGTGAACCAATTGTGGGTATGACACCAGAAGAAATTGAACTTTTTGGTAAAACCAAAGGTATTGCTAAAGCATCAAGAAGAGATTTACCAGTTATCTACGCTAAGAAGTTATGGGCCGCAACGACAGTTGCTTCCACGATGATTATCGCTGCTCAAGCTGGTATCGAAGTATTTGTTACTGGTGGTATTGGTGGTGTTCATAGAGGTGCACAAGAAACAATGGACATTTCTGCCGATTTACAAGAATTAGCAAAAACTAATGTCACTGTTATTTGTGCGGGTGCTAAGGCCATCTTAGATTTACCATTAACTTTAGAGTATTTAGAAACAATGGGTGTTCCAGTTTTGGGCTATAAAACAAAAGAATTACCTGCTTTCTATACTCCACATTCTGGCTTAAATGTTGATTATGAAATTGATAGTTATAAAGAAGCCGCTTCTATCATTTTAGAAAAAAGAAAGAACAACTTATTAGGTGGTATTTTAATTACTAATCCAATACCTGAAGAATACGCTATGGATAGCAAAATAATTAATGACGCTATTGAAAAAGCACTCAAAATGGCGTCTGAACAAGGTATTAAAGGTAAAGATACCACTCCATTCTTACTTAAAACAGTCGTTGAACTAACTGGTGGTGAATCATTAGAATCTAACATTCAGTTAGTCTTGAATAATGCCGCATTAGGTGCTGAAATTAGTAAAGAGGTTTGTAAACAAAAGTGAAAACAGAACATCGTCTTGCTGAAGCTTTAAAATCCATGATGTCACAGTTACCGTTAGAAGAAATATCGGTAGCTGCTTTAGCGCGTCGTTGTAAAGTTAATAGACAAACATTCTATTATCATTTTCATGATATCTATGATTTATTAGCATTAGTCTTCTTAAACGAAAAGATTTCTGGCATTGACGAAGCAAGAGATTCTGTTGAAATGGTTACCGCTATTTATAGTTACTACGAAAAGAATCAAACGTTTATTGAAGGTACTATCAATTCTGCTGGAAAAGATTTATTCCAAGAATTTGTTTATAACATTTGTTACAAATCATTTATGAAATTTATTAATAATTTAGCGGAAAGCAAACGTATCTCTCTTAATGAAAAGAAAAACATCGTGAGATTCCGCGCTTTTGCCTATTCTAACAGCATCGTGTATTATTTATCGACACATAAAAGCAAAAGTTTGACGAATATGTTAGCCTGTTTCTCTTTTGAAAACGACGAAAATATGAGAAAAGAAATATTAGATCTCTTAGATTATAGATGGAGGATGAAGTCATGATTGATTTTGATTTTGTTAGCCCCACAAAGATTTATTTTGGTAATAACAAAGAAAGCCTTATTGGTCAAATCTGTGTTGATGGTGGCTATAAGAAAGTATTTATTGTTATCGGTCAAGGTTCAATTAAAAGAAACGGTCTTTTAGACAGAGTCTTAAAATCTTTAAACGAATCTGGTATTAAATATGAAATATTAGAGGGTGTACGCGCTAATCCGACAATTGAATTATGTCGAAAAGGTATCGAACAAGCTCGCATATTTGCTCCTAATTTGATTTTAGGTATCGGTGGTGGTTCTGTTATGGATACCGCTAAAAATATTGCCGTTGGTTATTATTATCCAGGTGATAGTTTTGATTTCAATTTACATAAAGTTAAACCTAAAAAAGCCTTACCAGTAGGTGTTATTCTTACAATCGCGGCATCAGGTAGCGAATTATCTAACTCATGTGTAGTGCAAGACGATGAAAAGAAAATTAAACGCGGATTTAATGATGATTTAATTAGACCTGTTTTCGCTATTGAAAATCCAAAACTTACATACAGTGTTTCTAAAGTTCAAACTGCATATGGCATTGTTGATATCATGATGCATACTTTAGAAAGATATTTTAATGGATCAAGTGAAAATGAACCTGCTGATGGTTTTGCTGAAGCTTTATTAAAATCAGTTATTAAAGCCGCAAAAGTGGTTATCAAAGATCCAACTGATTATGATGCAAGAGCAGTTTTAATGCTTATGTCATCGTTATCTCATAATGATTTGACAAGCATTGGCAAAGGTAAAATGCTCTTTGTTCACCAAATCGAACACGCTGTTAGTGGAGTATATCCTAGTGTTGCTCATGCTGCAGGATTAGCCGTTCTTTTCCCAGCTTGGTGTAAATTCTATGTGAATTACGATACCGATAAATTTAGTCAATTGGCCACTAATGTTTTTGA
>OCTW011600846.1_pt1 | contig 20709 bp, 16 predicted proteins | sample 1539671 | NCBI WGS metagenome assembly OCTW01 (sample SAMN02144230, study PRJEB22623) | gut metagenome | biome: sheep rumen | host: Ovis aries | place: New Zealand
AGTAGTTCACCAATGGCAAAGGCGATAATCTTCAGCGTGTAGTTGTCTGTGTCGCCCTTTGGTTGATATTCAGCGGTCAAATAGCCTGCACTAACTGCACGGTCAAAAAGGGCAGCAGCTTCCTCATTGGCAAATTCGTCAACCAAGTATCTGAATTTGCCTTTAGACTCTTGATTGATGTTATAGCAGAGATCATGAATAGAATTCATCGCATTGACAACTCCAGTAAGGGCATCAAGAGTATTTTGGGGAAGTGTGTCTTTTCCATCATTTATGTAGTTCTCTAACATTTCTGGAGAACCGAGTGACGCTATCTTCTCAATGATGATTGGGTCAGGATTAAAGTTAATGTAGAGCATTATATCCTCCGTCCACTGCTCGAATTGAAGCAATTCTTCAGCGTAGGATGTTAACTTAGTGTTGCCACCTATGCAGATGTCATATATGAGTTGCTTCGCGAACTTATTGAACTTCACAAAGCTTAAAACTGCTTCTTGTCTTGTTACCATATATATAATGTATAGAGAATTCTACTTACTTATGTCTGGAATCAAGTTGACTGCTGCTTGTTTGTTTTTGTCAAGAACTTTGGCATAAATCTGAGTTGTCGAAAGTTCTCTGTGGCCAAGGAGCTTAGAGACTGTATAGATGTCGGCTCCGAGGTCGAGCATCATTACAGCGAATGTGTGACGAGCGCAGTGGAAAGTCAGGTTCTTAGAGATTCCTGCAGCAAGTGCCCAACGTTTTAATTCGAGTGAAGTCCATGCACCATAGGTAAAACCCTCAAACACACGGTCAACATCATTGCGACGGGTTCCTAAATAGGCTGCTGCCTGGTCTGAAATATCGAGGTATTCCTGACCACCTGTTTTTTTCTGTTTGAAAACAATACGAGTGTATTTCCCAAATTTCTGGACTTCGCCCCATGTCAGTTTCTCGATGTCGCTCTTACGGAGTCCAGTCAGGCAAGAGAACAGAAATGTTGCTTTTAGAATGGGATAGTTACATGGAGTAGCTGCCATCTTCTTAACTTCATCGAGGGTCAGGTATTCACGGGCTACCTCTTCCTGCTTAAATCCTTCGACACCTCTGATTGGATTTTTGTCGATTATATGTTCCTCAAATGCCTGATTAAGACATGCACGTAGCTTATTGAAGTACGATACTTTAGAGTTCTGTGACAAACCAACAAATACGTATGAAACCTTTGGATCAGTTTTCTTCTGAGCATCTTTCTCTGCTGTATTCAGATAATCCTTAAATCCCTGAATCCACTCGGCATCAATATCATCAAAGGTAGTTGCTTCATCACAGTAAACTTCCAGATGCTTCAAACAGCTATGCCAGTTTCCCCAGTTACCATTTGAGTCTGGAGTCTTCAAACGGTCTTCACACATCTGACGATAGTAATCAAGGAAACGAACACCGCCTTGCTTAGGTTGTGTGATGTCGAATTTGCCATTGATGATTTCTAATTCACGTCTTGCTCTCATGGCATTGGCTGCTGCAAGAGCCTGACGGTTTTGTTCTCTTTCCTGCGCTGTAGTAGGGACTACCTGATAAAGCTTCAGGTATTCCTTATGACGCTTGCCACCAACATTGATGTCAAGGTACAGGCTTGAACTTCCATCTTTAAGCTTCTTTTCGCGAAGCTTAACTTGTCCTCTTTGGACGCTTGCTGATTTTTTCTTTGCCATAGTCATTAATCGTTTTAGAAATAACCACCGACTTTTGTTTCGAGGGACACTTTTTCTGTCCCCGGGGGACAGTTTTTGACCCTTTGCGACTATTTCGGGGGACAACTGGGGGACAAAGTTAAAGAAAAATCTGCAAATAAACAATACCCGAAACAAAAATCTGCAAAGATAAGCACAAACTTTAACACTTGAAAATAAGGGTGTTACAGGCTTATTTTTGCAGATTTTATTATTTTCTTTGTAGTGGCTTCACTTTCCCACGCAAAAATGTGAGAAAATATTGCTGAGTGTTTCATCCGGGGTTATAGTGCCACCGACGATTTCAGAGAGGTGGCCGATACAGGCGCGAAGATCTTCACTGAGCAGATCGCCACTCAAATTCATTTCCAGTCCACCGATGACTTTCTGAATGTCTTCATGGGCATTCGTCAGGGCTTCGAAATGGCGTATGTTTGTGACTATCACATCGTTTTGAGTAATTGAGGGGATGCCAGACGCATCAAAGATGGCTTCCTCAAGTCGATCTATATTTGTGCCGTGTTTGGCACTGATCGGAATTGTGATGGCTTTGTCGGGTGGGGTGGGGAGCGATGCGAATGGTTCGTATGATGCCCCTCCGTGTTTGTCTATCTTGTTCACCACGGCAATAAGTTCTTTCCCCTTGGATTTCTCCACGATCATATCTACTTCATCGGCCGATGGCGGCTCGTCGGTTATCCAAAGCACGATGGTGGCCTCCTCCAGTTTCTGATAGGTGCGCTCTATACCGATTCGCTCTACGGCATCCGATGTATGGCGGATGCCAGCGGTATCGATGAAACGGTATGTGATGCCGTGGATTTGTGTCGTGTCCTCGATACTGTCGCGTGTGGTGCCATGGATGTCGCTCACTATCGCCTTGTCGTCGTGTAGCAGGCGGTTGAGTAGGGTGCTCTTGCCCACATTCGTCTTGCCCACGATGGCGACGGCTATCCCTTGACGAAGGGCTTTTCCCATGGCAAATGAATGGATGAGCGACGAGATTTTCTGCTCGGTATTGTTTGCCAGTTGTGACAGTTCGTCTCGGTCGGCAAACTCTAGGTCTTCATGGTCTGAGAAATCCAGCTCCAGTTCAAGCAGGGAGGTGAGATGCAACAATTGGTCGCGCAAATGGGCGAGTTGATGGCTGAAATGCCCTCTCAGTTGGCTGACCGCCATCTGATGGGATGCAGCATTGGTGGAAGATATGAGATCTGCTACGGCTTCCGCCTGACTGAGGTCTAATTTCCCGTTGAGGAATGCCCGCTGGGTAAATTCGCCGGGAAGGGCTTGCCTACAGCCTATTGCGATCAATCGCTTGAGAATGAGTGAGATGACATAGCTGGAACCATGACAGCTGATCTCGGTTGTGTCTTCTCCTGTGTAAGAGCGGGGGGCACGAAATATCGTGACAACCACGTCGTCGATGATGTTGCCTTCTTCGTCATGCAATTCTCCGTAATGAGCCGTATGGCTTGCGCATTCGGTTAGTCGGCGGCCTGATGGGGAATGGAAAATGATGTCGGTTAGGCGGATGGCTACAGGTCCTGACACACGTACAATAGCCATCGCACCACCGGCAGCAGTGGAGAGCGCACAAATTGTCGCATCACTCATAAGATGATTCATGAATCAGATACGGTCGAGTACTTTCTCAATGAGAACCTCAATGTTGTTCTTGTAGTTGGCATTGGCTTGCTTGGCCAGACGGTTGGCTATCACCATGCAGCATGTCATGGCTTTGTGTCCTAACAGCCGTGAAAGGCCAGCTACCGCCGAACTCTCCATCTCGAAATTGGTAATATGGTATCCTTTGTATTCGAAGCGTTCCACTTTCTCATTCTGCATGGGGTCGGCCAGAGGTATGCGCAACTCACGGCCTTGGGGACCAAAGAATCCGCCACAGGCAATGGTCACTCCACGCACCATGTCGTCGCACGCCACACGGTCGATCAGTTCCTTGTCTGCATCGATTACGTATGGAGCACCAAGCTGTGGATTCCAGTCCATGTGCTGACAGAAGGCCTTTTCGAACTCAAGGTCACACACCTCGTTGCGTCCGTCATAGAAATTGAGGAGGCCGTCGAAACCAATACTCTTCACACTTGCAATAAAAGTGCCGGTTGGTGTAAATGGCTGCAAACCTCCGCATGTGCCTATCCTCACAATCGAGAGACTGCGTAGTTCGTCTTTTTCCATCCGTGTCGAGAAATCGATGTTGGCGCATGCATCCAGCTCATTGAGCACGATGTCGATATTGTCGCACCCGATGCCGGTGCTTTGAACGGTTATACGCTTCCCTTTATAGTTTCCTGTTATGGTATGGAACTCCCGGTTCTCCACATCACACTCTATCGAGTCAAAGAAACCCGCCACTTGGCTGACACGGCCTGGATCGCCTACGAGGATAACCTTGTCGGCAAGATGTTCTGGTTTCAAGTGAAGGTGGAATATACTTCCGTCGGGATTGATAATCAGTTCGGACTCTGGAAAAAATTTGCTCATTATTTTCTATTTTAGTTTAACAAAGGTTCTACGGTTTTCATGTGCCGCAAAACAGAGCACTACTTTATGCAAAGATAGCAAATTATTTGCAACAAAGGATTCCTGCCTGCCTTTTTTAACTAAAATTTGTATACGAACTACTCAAAGACTTACTCAGTACCCCCCACATTTCCCTCTTATGTTCTACCTATGTACTGAGTAATGACCACCCCGAGGAGCATGTGGCCTTGCATTTCAGTCTTCTTCGAGTTTCCCTGCTGTCTCAAGAGAATGCCATACACATGACCGGGCTTCAGGATTCATAGCCTCTATCTTATCAAATAGATTCCTGATGTCTGTCCGATGCGAATCGTTCTCATATGGGCATAGTTTCTTCTGTTTCTGGTATCCTCTGATTTCAGCCATTTTCTTGAGGTCTTTCTCTGGCACCAAGCATAATGGCCTGATCAGCGTCAATGGCATTTTCCGCATTCGAAGACGGGCTGGCATACATCCGAATTGTCCTTGATAGAAAAGTCCCATCAGGGTGGTGTGGAGAATGTCGTCTTGATGGTGCCCGAACGCTATCTTATTGAATTTCAGTTCTTGTGCCAGGTTGAATAATTCTTTGCGGCGGTACCATGAGCATAGGAAGCATGGCGACTTCCGCTTGTCGGTCGAGGGGTCAAAACTCGTCGTGCGCACGTGAAGCCTCACACCAAGCTTACCACAGAAATCCTCCAGGTAACTCACATCACTCTCGTACTTTATGTTCTCCATCCTCACGTGCACGGCTTCCACTTCAAACCGAGGGTGTCGGATCCGGCTCCTGCCAACGAGTATCTCGGTCAGGCACATCGAGTCTTTGCCTCCCGATAGTCCCACGAGGATTTTATCGTCATCCTCTATGAGATGGTAGGTGACCATGGCTTTCACAAAGCGTTCGTTGATGCGCTTTTCCAACCGCTGTTCGTCAGTCAATGTCGGCATCCTTTATTTCATGAATACAAGATACACCGCACAGATAATGAGCAAAAAGGCGAGGATATGGTTCCAATGGAGATTCTGCCCTTGGAAAAGGATGTTGGCGATGATGGCGAAGACACCAAGGCTGATGCATTCTTGTATCACTTTGAGTTGCACCAGATTGAATGGTCCGCCATTCCCGCTGAAGCCCATGCGGTTGGCGGGTACCTGGCAACAATACTCGAAGAAAGCTATTCCCCATGAGAACCCGATGACAGCAATGAGGGGCCAGTTTTGGCTGACCCCGGATTGCTGTAAGCGAAGATGCCCATACCATGCCAGTGTCATGAAGACATTGCTGGTGATAAGCAAGATGATCGTATAAAGTCCGTTCATTATTCTGCTGAAAGTTGTTGATGCATGTTGGCTGCAGCTGCTCGTCCGTCGCCCATGGCCAGAATGACGGTGGCACCACCACGCACGATGTCGCCACCGGCGAAGAGGCCGTGGTGCGACGACTCCATCTGTTCGTTCACGGCGATGGTGTTCTTGCGTCCCAGTTCGAGGCCAGCCACGCTCTTCGGCACGAGTGGGTTGGGGGAGACGCCGATGGCTACAATCACCTGGTCGACATCGATGGTCTTCGTCTCGCCGGTGGGTTCCGGACGGCGTCGGCCGCTGGCGTCAGGTTCTCCGAGGCGCATCACTTCGAGCACGGCTTGTTTCACTGCACCGGTCTCATCACCGATATACTCGATGGGGTTGTGCAGTGTCAGGAAGTCGATACCCTCCTCCTTGGCATGCTTCACCTCCTCAAGACGGGCGGGCATTTCTGCCTCGCTGCGGCGATACACTAAGGTGACTTTCGCCCCGAGGCGCTTGGCTGTGCGCACAGAGTCCATGGCGGTATTGCCGCCTCCGACCACCATCACGTTTTTGGCCGGGTTGATCGGTGTATCGGTGGTGGGATTGGCTGCGTCCATCAGATTGACACGGGTCAGATATTCGTTCGACGACATGATGTTGATCAGATTCTCGCCGGGGATATCCATGAAGTTTGGCAATCCAGCGCCAGAACCCACGAAAATGCCTTTGAAGCCGTTGTCTTCGAGCTCTTGAATGCTGATGGTCTTGCCTACGATGCAGTCGGTCTGGAAGTGGACGCCCATCTTGTGCAGGTTATCAATCTCCACGTCGACGATATGGTTGGGCAGACGGAATTCGGGGATGCCGTATTTCAGCACACCACCGATTTCATGGAGGGCTTCGAAGACGTAGACATCGTAGCCGAGCTTCACCATGTCGCCGGCAAAACTCAGTCCGGCGGGGCCGGAGCCTACGACGGCGATTTTCTTGCCGTTAGAGGGTGCGATCTCTGGGATGCTCATGTTGCCGCTCTCGCGTTCGAAGTCGGCGGCGAAGCGCTCCAGGTAACCGATGGCCACTGCTGGCTCGTTCATCTTGAGGTGGATGCAGCGTGCCTCACACTGCTTCTCCTGTGGGCAGACTCGTCCGCAGACGGCAGGCAGGGCAGAGGTGTTCTTCAGCACCTTGGCTGCGGCCAGGAATTGTCCGCGCTCGATATTCTTGATAAACGACGGTATATTCACATTCACAGGGCAACCTTCCACACAGGTGGGCTTGGCGCAGTCGAGGCAGCGCTTGGCTTCGGTGAGGGCCATCTCTTTGGTCAGTCCCTTGTTGACTTCCTCCAGACGGGTGGTGGCCCTGTATACAGGGTCGAGTTCGGGCATTACCACACGCGGGATGGCTGTGCGCTCCTTGGCTTTCATCGATGAGCGGAGGGTCTTGCGCCATTCTGCATTGCGGTCGGTCAGGATCTCAATGGTATCGTTGGTGGGGTCTTCATCCATCACCACGTCGGTGGTCTCTACGATCACTTGCTCTTCGGTCGTGCCGAGATGTTCCTCGAAATGCTCCAGTTCTTCCTGTTCCGCACGCTTGAAGGTGCCCATGCGCTTGAACATTTCATCCCAGTCCACAAGGCTTCCGTCAAACTCCGGTCCGTCGATACACACAAACTTGGTCTTTCCGCCAATGGTGAGACGGCATGCGCCGCACATACCCGTACCGTCGACCATGATGGTGTTGAGCGACACGTCGGTGGGGATATCGTATTTCTGAGTGAGTAAGCAGCAGAATTTCATCATGATGGGAGGGCCGATGGCGAATACTTTGTCGATGTGCTCCTGGTTGATGAGTTTCTCGATGCCAATAGTCACCACGCCTTTCTCTCCGTAGCTGCCGTCGTCGGTCATGATGATGGTCTCGTCGCTGCTCTCACGCACCTGGTCTTCAAGTATGATGAGGTCTTTCGAGCGTCCGGCAAGCACGCTGAGCACACGGTTGCCTGCGGCTTTGAGGGCACGGATGATGGGAAGCATAGGGGCTACACCGACTCCTCCGCCGGCGCAGATCACGGTACCGAATTTCTCGATATGGGTGGGGTTGCCCAGAGGACCCACCACGTCGGTGACATAATCACCCTCATTCAGGTTGCATAACTTGATCGACGATAGTCCCACTTTTTGGACGACAAGCGTGATCGTACCCTTGCTCGTATCGGCATCGGCTATGGTGAGGGGCATGCGCTCGCCTTTCTTACCCACGCGCACGATGACGAAATTTCCGGCCTTGCGGCTCTTGGCGATTAGGGGAGCCTCTATCTCAAATAGGAATACCTTTTCCGAGAATTGCTCCTTTCTGATGATTTTATTCATAATGTCAATAGCGTGTATGTATCTCAGTTATTCGAAGTTCTTGTCATCCAGGTATTCGAACCCGCAATAGGGCACGAGCACCTTCGGAACGCGTATTCCCTCCGGTGTCTGGTTGTTCTCCATGATGGCGGCCACGATGCGTGGGAGTGCCAATGCTGAGCCGTTGAGCGTATGGCACAGCTCGATCTTCTTGTCATCGCTATGACGGTAGCGGCACTTCAGACGATTGGCTTGATAGCTCTCGAAATTAGATACCGACGAAACTTCCAGCCATCTTTCCTGAGCCGCACTCCAGATTTCGAAGTCATAGCAGAGGGCGGAAGTGAAACTCATGTCGCCACCGCACAGACGGAGGATATGGTAGGGCTGCTCCAGTTTTTTCATCAGACCTTCCACATGGTCGAGCATTTCGTTCAGACTCTCATATGAATGCTGCGGGGTGTCGATGCGGACGATCTCCACCTTGTCAAACTGATGCAGGCGGTTGAGTCCTCTCACGTCCTTGCCATAGCTGCCGGCTTCACGACGGAAACATCCCGAGTATGCGCAACGCTTGATGGGCAGTTGGTCTTCATCGAGAATCACGTCTCTGAAAATATTGGTCACGGGGACTTCTGCAGTGGGAATGAGATAAAGGTTGTCGGCAGTGCAGTGATACATCTGTCCTTCTTTGTCGGGCAACTGGCCTGTGCCATAGCCGGAGGCCTCGTTTACCACATACGGCGGCTGCACCTCCAGGTAGCCGCTCTTGCGTGCTTCGTCCAGGAAAAAAGCTTCAAGGGCACGCTGGAAACGTGCCATTTTGCCGATATAGACAGGGAAACCGCTACCAGTGATTTTCACTCCGAGATCGAAGTCGATGAGATTGTATTTCTTGCAGAGATCCCAGTGGCAAAGTGCCCCTTCGGGCAACTGTGGCTTCTCGCCTCCTTCTTTCACAATCACGTTGCCCGAGGCGTCTGCACCTTCTGGCACACACTCATGGGGTATGTTGGGGATTGTGCAAAGATGGGCCGTGAGCTCTTTCTCCGCTTCTACCATCGCTTCCTGGAGTTCTTTGTCACGTGATTTTAACTTGCCCACTTCTTGCTTGGCGGCCTCTGCCTCCTCGCGCTTGCCTTGTTTCATGAGCGCACCGATCTGAGAAGCCATCTGCTTGGCTTGCTGTTTGGTGGCGTCAAGCTCACGCTGTGCCTCGCGGCGACGCTTGTCGATGGCAAGTGCTTTCTCCACTGCCTCACGGGCACCATTGAAGTGTTTTTTCTCAAGACCTTTGATCACGCGTTCAGTTTCCTCACTGATAAGTTTGATTGTTAGCATATCGTTTCTATGTTTAATATTTTTTGTTGCTTCGGCTTGGTGTGATAAAATCGGAGCAAAGTTACACCAAAATCAGTAAATATCAAAGATTTGGCGGCGATTATTTGCAAAAAGCAGAATTCCCAGCCTGATGGGCTGGGAATCTGTGTTTGTTTGGAATAAGTTTTGATTTGAATTTATGCCTGGGCATCGGGGATTACCGACACAACACTCTTGTCACGGGCACCTTTGTGGAAATTCACCACGCCGTCGACAAGTGCATACAATGTGTCGTCCTTACCAATACCTACGTTCTGACCGGGATTGTGCTTTGTACCACGCTGGCGAACGATGATGTTGCCGGCTGTTACACGCTGACCACCCCAAATCTTCACACCAAGTCGCTGTGATGCTGACTCGCGGCCGTTCTTTGAACTACCTACACCTTTTTTATGTGCCATTTCTTAGTCCTCCTCTTTTAGCCGATTATTGATTTGATTTCTACTTGGGTGAACTGGGCGCGATGGCCGTTCTTCTTGCGTGAGTCCTTGCGGCGCTTCATCTTGAAGACAATCACTTTGTCACCCTTAACAAGTGGCTTAACCACTTCACAAACTACTTTCGCTCCTTTCACGGTCGGAGCACCTACGGTCACGGCTCCCTCATTGTCTAAAAGGAGCACCTTCTCGAACTCAACAGACTGGCCTTCTTCCACATCCTTCATGTGGTGAACGAACAGCTTCTTTCCCTGCTCGGCCTTGAACTGTTGACCCATGATTTCTACAATTGCGTACATTATTTATTGTATAACAGGTTGTTCCGCAAGGCGGACAGCACCGCGCCGCCACTTTTTAGAGCCTCCACGGAGTAAATCGGGTGCAAAATTACTACTTTTTCTTCGTATTTTCAGATCCTCGCCTGTCTTTATCTTAATATTTAACAGAATTTAAGGGTCTGACGAGGACTTGAGGGCTTGTATGACCCTTTCGTATTCGGGTCGGGTGATGTCGCATTTGTCTTTGCAGCGCGTGTCTTCCGGATGGGCGTTCAGATAATTGTTTCGGATAAACTCATGGGTGACCACGTTCTCTATCGGAATTTTGTATTGGCTCATCACGGGCTTGAGATATTTTACGGCGCTTCTGATTTGGTCGTCGGTCAGTGGCTTCTCCACGGTGTTGCCCTGAAACTCCACACCGATGGTGAACTCATTGCATTTCTCCCGTCCGTTGAGGATGGATTTCCCGGCGTGGAAAGTCACAATGGTGGGTTCGGCCAGAATATAGCGTGTGCCGTCGGTGTCGATCACGCAGTGGGTGCTGACGATGTTCTTGGGTAGGGTGAGCATCTCGAGCGACCGCTCGATCGTGGGGAGCGCGGTGTGGTGCAAGATGATGCCTTGAACGTCGTTGTTCATGCTCCGGCTGTAATTCTGGGTGGGGTATTCGATTTCCAGATACTGTCTATTGGTCAACTGCTCGTCATTCTCGCATTGCGTAAATGCCACGCCTAAAGCCAGGGTGATGACGAGAGCTGCGAGCAACGGGAGTATCGTCTTGCTTCTTCTTTTCTTCATTCGTCTGCGAAATGATAAGATCCGTATTTTATTTGCAAAAGTAATCATTTCATCTGAATAACCGAAATTTTTCTGTCTGCATCCAAGTCCATTTCTTATCCAATTGTTAATCATTTTCAAAATAACACTGTGTTTTGTATGTTAACATTGATTTTATATGTATAAACATTGTCAACAGATTGAATTTCTTTCTACTTTTGCTTGTTTGTGATGTTTTTTCATATTATTTTTATCCCCCTACGGATCCTGACACCAACCAATGGTGGCATGTTTATATTTTTAATCCCCTGACCTATGAGAATGGCAAATGGATAATGTATGATAGTTATACATTTGCCGCTGCTGAGACGTCTTTAGCTGTGGCGTCAAAGAGTTGATTGACGACCAAAATAACGTGTTCTAAAGAATACCAATCCTTATAAATACAGAGCTCCCCAAGGTGAAGTCACCCGGGGGAGCATCCGTCTATAGGTAGTCTTTTCGATTATAGAATGCCTTGAGCCATCATAGCCTTGGCCACTTTCAGGAAACCGGCGATATTGGCACCCTTCACATAGTTGATGTAGCCATCAGCCTCTGTGCCATACTTCACGCAGTTGGCGTGGATGTCGTTCATGATGTCATGCAGTTTGGCATCGACCTCCTCACGGCTCCAGCGCAGACGCTCGCTGTTCTGGCTCATCTCGAGACCCGAAACGGCCACACCACCAGCATTGGCTGCCTTACCTGGTGAGTAGAGGATCTTCGCATCCTGGAATACCTTGATAGCCTCGGGGGTAGAAGGCATGTTGGCACCTTCGCTCACAGCGATCACACCATTGGCAATCAGGGTCTTGGCCGCGTCGCCGTCAATCTCGTTCTGGGTGGCTGACGGGAGGGCTATGTCGGCCTTCTCACCCCATGGCTTGGCACCTTCCACATACTTCACGCCATATTCCTCAGCATATTCACGGATACGGCCACGCTCCACATTCTTCAGCTCCATGATCCAGTCGAGCTTCTCACGGTCGATGCCGTCGGGATCGTAGATATAGCCGTCGGAGTCAGACATGGTGACGACCTTGCCGCCAAGTTCAATACATTTCTCTACTGTATACTGAGCCACGTTGCCACTACCGGAAACAAGGATCGTCTTGCCCTTGATGTCAAGACCGCGGGTCTTCAGCATGTTCTGGAGGAAATACACGTTGCCGTAACCAGTGGCCTCAGGACGGATGCGTGAGCCGCCAAACTCCTGGCCCTTTCCGGTCAGCATGCCTGTGAACTGATGGGTGAGTTTCTTATACATGCCGAACATGTAGCCCACCTCACGGCCACCAACGCCGATATCTCCAGCGGGTACGTCTTCATCGGGACCTACGTGACGATAAAGCTCAGTCATGAATGCCTGGCAGAAACGCATCACCTCTGCATTGCTCTTGCCGCGAGGGGAGAAGTCGCTGCCACCCTTTGCACCACCCATGGGGAGTGTGGTGAGTGAGTTCTTGAATGTCTGCTCAAAAGCGAGGAATTTCAGGATTGAGGGGTTCACTGATGCGTGATAGCGGATACCACCTTTATAAGGACCGATGGCATTGTTGTGCTGGATACGGTAGCCCATGTTGGTCTGAACGTTGCCCTTGTCGTCTGTCCAAGTCACACGGAATGAAATAATCCTGTCGGGAATGCACAGGCGCTCGATGAGGTTGGCGCGCTCAAACTCAGGGTGCTTGTTGTACTCTTCTTCGATGGAACCTAATACCTGACTGACTGCCTGGATGTACTCAGGCTCGTTCGGGAACCTCTGCTGCAGATTCTCTACAACTTTTGATGCGATCATAATCTTTTTACTTTTTATTGGTTATCAAAAAATGTTCATCCTTTTATTTTCTGCATGCAAAGGTACAACTATTTTGTGAACCTCCAAACAAATTGAAAGAAAATTATCGAAATAAATAGAAAAAAGTTACTTTTTTGCCTGTTTATGAAATAAAAAGGCATTTTTAATGCCATTTTGGGTCTTTTTTTGTATAAAAAAGCATGGTGGGCTGTGTGCGCCCACCATGTCTTGTCATATTATAATAATAGGTGTAATGTTATTTTTGCAGTATCTTTTTCCCGTCTTTGATATACAATCCTGATGGAAGGTTATCAGCCCCATTCGGTATGCGCCGGCCATTGATGTCGTAAAAATAGGTTGGGGTGGTCGGTGATACGACTTGACGCACGCCGGCACCTCCAAGAAAATTCTTGAGAATGTAGAGTGCGGGTTCTGCTTTGCCGGTTTGGTTGTCAAAGAGACCGGCATTATACCATTTGTCGGTCACTCTCTGGGTGTTCCAGTCCAGGCCGTATTCATTGGCTTCCATAAACCACCAGAAGAGTCCGTTCACCTGGGTGTGCTTGTTGGCGGTGGCAATCAGGGCCTCGGTGAATGCTTTCTGGCCTTCTCCATTGACGGGATAAGTCGCTGATAAGTCGTGTGTCACGTCGTTGGGCTGCCAGTCATGGTAATAACCCACCTCGACGAGCATGATTTTCTTATCGGGGAAATTGCTTTCCAATTTGTTGAGGGCTGCATCAAGCTGCGGGAGGTCGCCATGGAAGTAGGAATAATACGAGAGGCCGATGATGTCGTAGTCGACTCCGTATGCAGCCATCTTGTCGTAGAAGGCTTTGAGATAGTCTGGCTGTGCCACTCTTTCAGTGTGGAGGATCACTTGCGCGTCAGGGCAAGCATCATGACACGCTTGGATAGCTTGCTTCAGCAGGAGGGTGAAACGAGGCCAGTTGGTGTCATCGTAAGCATAGCATTTCTTGGGCGAAGACGTGCCTTTCTTGCCCCAAAGCATGCCGTAACTGATTTCATTGCCGGTCTGTATGAAATCCGGAGTGGCGCCTGCAGCTTTCAGTTCCTCCAGCACCTCTTTCGTGTAGGTATAGATCTTGTCGTTGAGCTGTTCGTCGTTAAGGTTTGCCCATGCGGCCGGAGTCCATTGCTTGGCAGGGTCTGCCCAACTGTCGGAATAATGGAAGTCAAGCATGAAGGCCATTCCTGCGTCTTTGATCATCTTGCCCAGTTGCTTCACATAGGCGAGATCTTGCACCACTCCTTGTCCTTTATCCTCAGAGGTGGCGTTCTCGGGATTGACAAACAGTCTCACTCGCATGGTGTTCATCTCGTTGGTGTGATGAAAATAATAGAGGGGGTTGTCGATTCTCTCCCCATCTTGGGTGAGATAAGTGGCTCCATGGTCTATGTAGGATTTGAGCAGGGATATGTCGCCACCAAAGAATTTCCCGTCTGCCATGCAGCTGATGGCGAGGAGCAGGAACACGAAAGTGAGGTTCTTTTTCATATCAAGATTGCTTTAGGATTGTTTCTTGCCAGAAGAGCGACGACGGTTCTTGCGAGGCTGTGATGATTTCTGGTCAGAGCGGGTGCCGCGGCGCCTGCGCCCATTGTGCCGGCCTCTGTCGTTGTGGCTTTTCAGATTCATGGGCTTGTACTCCGGTGCTTCGCCCAGTCCTTCGGGGAGTGGCATTTTGTCGACGGCATACCCCAGGAATTTCTCTATCTGCATGAAATCACGGATTTCCTTTCCACGCACCAGTGTGATGGCCTTTCCGTCGCGCTGTGCCCTGGCGGTGCGGCCGATACGGTGGACGTAGTCCTCGCTGTCGTGGGGCACGTCGAAATTCATCACCGTGGCGATATCGTCGATGTCGATGCCGCGGGCCACGATGTCGGTGGCCACAAGCACATCCACTTGGCCGCTCTTGAAACGATACATCATCTCGTCACGCTGGCTTTGGTCGAGGTCGGAGTGCATTTCGCCGCAGTTGATTTTCATTTGGCGCAGCGAGCGGTTGATTTCCTTGACTTTCAGCTTTGAGCCGGCGAAAATGATGACACGGCTGAGTTCATTGTTGCGGAACAGATGACGAATGATGCCGAGTTTCTGGTTCTCATGACATACGTAAGCCACTTGGCGGATATTGTCGGCTGGCCGGCTCACTGCGAGTTTCACCTCCACGGGATTCTTCAGCAGGGTCTTGGCCAGTTGCTCGATCTTTTCGGGCATGGTGGCGGAAAACATGATGGTCTGGCAGGTCGGCGGGATGTGACTGCTGATTTTCAGGATATCCTCGCTGAATCCCATATCGAGCATCCGGTCGGCCTCGTCGAGCACGAAGAATGACAGCCGGCTGAGGTCGGCATGTCCCATGGTGATGTGGCTGATGAGCCGGCCAGGTGTGGCGATCACGACATTGGCCCCGAGTTGCAGCCCCTTGGTCTCCTGGTCATATCGGCCGCCGTCGTTTCCGCCGTAAACAGCCACACTGCCGATGCCATTGAGGTAATAGCCAAATCCTTCCATGGCCTGGTCGATCTGTTGCGCCAGCTCCCTCGTCGGACTCATGATGACACAGTTGATGGCGTCATCAGGATAGAATCCGTCGTCGATCAGGCTGAGGATGGGCAGCAGATAGGCCGCGGTCTTTCCCGTTCCGGTCTGTGCCACGCCGATCAGGTCTCGGCCGTCAAGTATTTCAGGGATACACTTCTCCTGGATGGGGGTGCATGTTTCGAAGCGCATGTCGTCAAGCGCATCAAGGATATTGTCGTTCAGATATAGTTCGTCAAATCTCATAGTCGCATGTTGATGAAGTCAGTTTAATTGGGGGCCTGACGGTAACAGAAATATGCCACAAAGGCGAAAGTGATATTGGGCACCCATGCCGCCATCATCGGGGGGAATCCGGCATTGATGGCGAAGGTGGACGAGATGGTCTGGAGCATGATGTAGCTGAAACTGAGCACCAGACCTATGCCCAGATACATTCCCATGCCACCCTTTCGCTTGCGCGAGGAGAGCGATGCACCGATAATGGTGAGAATGAATGAGGCAAACGAGGAGGCGATGCGCTTGTGGTACTCTACCTCGTATTGCACCACATTTCCTGAGCCCCTGCTCTGTTGCTTTGAGATGTAGTCTCGCAATTCAGGACTTGTGAACGTCTCCTGCTGTCCTTTGGAATAGACAAGGTCAGTGGGTTCCATCATGATCACCGTGTCTTTCTGCGATCCCTGCGTGATGGTCTCTTTCAGTCCGTGCAGCTCGCGGATTTTCCAGTTGTATACCCGCCAATGAAACTTGCTGTCGCTGATGGTGTCGTAACGGATTTCCGTGGCGTTCATGTGGCTGACGAGTTTCTTGTTCTCAAACTTGTCAAGGCAGAACCCATAGCCGCATTTCCGGGTGTTGTCGTAATGTTGGATATAAGCGATGACACCCTGCGCCACTTGCATCTGCACGTTTTCGGCCGATGTGTTCTTGCGCTTGTTTTTGTATAGCGTCTCAAAATTCTGCTTGATCACTGTCCCGTGGGGGATCACGTAGGCACCCAGATAAAACGTGACCAGCGAGATGATGACACATGAGATCATATAGGGGCGCAGCAGGCGGCGGAAAGACATGCCTGAGGCCAGCATGGAGATGATCTCGGAATTGCCAGCCAGTTTCGACGTGAAGAAGATCACGGAGATGAAGACGAAGAGCGGACTGAACAGGTTGGCGAAATAAGGCACGAAATTGGCGTAGTAGTCAAACACAATGGCTTTGAGTGGCGCATTGTATTGCGAGAATTTCGCCAGGTTCTCATTCACATCAAAGACGATGGATATCGAGATGATGAGGATGATGGAGTAGATATACGTCCCGATGAATTTCTTGATGATATACCAGTCCATGCGCTTCATCCAGTGGCGTGGGCTGAAGAAGGACAGGCCTCTGAGAAGCCATGCCACACCCCTTTTGCACTTGGCAGCTATCTGGCGTAAGCTGCGGAGGGCTTTCAGAAGAGGCAGATATCGGCGTATGGTCTGTCGGGTCATGGGTCAGGGGAGTTTTTAGATTCTTCGTCCTAACTGGTCTATCACCCCGGCTTTCCAATGGGTGAAGTCACCGTCGATGATATGGCGGCGGGCATCACCCACCAGCCGGAGGTAGAAAGCCAGGTTGTGGATGCTGGCGATCTGAAGGGCCAGCAATTCCTGGGCTTTGAAGAGATGGTGCAGGTAGGCCTTGGTGTGTATGCGGTCGACAAGGCACCCGTCGGGGTCGATGGGTGTGAAGTCACTTTCCCACTTCTTGTTGCGCATGTTCATCGTCCCTTCGTAGGTGAAGAGGTTGGCGTTGCGGCCATTGCGGGTCGGCATGACGCAGTCAAACATGTCCACGCCACGCTCTATGGCCTCAAGGATGTTCTGGGGTGTTCCCACGCCCATCAGATAGCGGGGGCGGTCTTTAGGCAGGATGCCGTTCACCAGTTCCACCATCTCATACATCACTTCAGTGGGTTCTCCCACAGCGAGTCCGCCGATGGCATAGCCGTCGGCTCCTTTATCGGCAGCGTGCAGGGCTGCGTCGGTGCGTAGGTCCTTGTAAGTGCAGCCTTGAACGATGGGGAACAGGCTTTGGCGGTGGCCATAAAGCGGTTCTGTCTCGTTCATGCGCTTCACACACCGGTCGAGCCATCGCTGAGTGAGGCCCAGACTGCGCTTGGCATAGGAGTAGTCGCTGTCGCCCGGTGGACATTCGTCGAACGCCATCATGATATCAGCACCGATCACGCGCTGGGTGTCAATCACGTTCTCTGGCGTGAATATGTGTTTCGAACCGTCGATGTGTGACCGGAACTCGCATCCTTCCTCGCGCAATTTTCGAATGCCTGTGAGCGAGAAAACCTGAAAACCGCCCGAATCGGTCAGGATGGGCCTGTCCCATGTGTTGAAACGATGCAGGCCTCCGGCAGCACGGAGCACCTCCAGGCCAGGGCGCAAGTATAGGTGATAGGTGTTGCCGAGGATGATCTGGGCATGTATTTGATCGCGCAACTCTGCGAAATGCACTCCTTTCACACTGCCGCATGTTCCTACGGGCATGAAAATAGGGGTGAGGATCTCACCATGATCGGTAGTGATCTTGCCCGCACGAGCGTCGCTCATGGGGTCGTTGTGCTGAAGTTCGAATGTCATACCCCTGTCGGTTTTGTATCTTCTTCCACGGTGAGCGACATCGGGTGGGCCACCAACTCATCTGTCAAGGCGAAGTCCCATACGTCCTGCACGTTCTCCACATAGTGGAACTCCAGTCCACGCAGATAGATGGAGGGTATTTCGTCGATGTCTTTCTTGTTGTCCTTGCACATCATGATGTCGGTGATGCCGGCACGGCGTGCAGCCAATATCTTCTCCTTGATTCCGCCCACAGGGAGCACCTTGCCCCGAAGGGTGATTTCGCCTGTCATGGCCGTGTTTCGGCGCACTTTGCGCTGTGTTAGGGCGGAGGCGATGGAGGTGGCGATGGTGATGCCTGCCGAAGGGCCGTCCTTGGGTGTCGCACCTTCGGGCACATGGATATGGATGTTCCACTGGTCAAAGATCCGGTAGTCGACTCCAAGTCGGTCGACATGGGCTTTAACATATTCGAGGGCGATGACAGCCGATTCCTTCATCACGTCGCCCAGGTTGCCGGTGAGGGTGAGTTTGGATCCCCGTCCTTTACTCAGCGAGGTCTCTATGAATAGGATCTCACCGCCCACGCTTGTCCAGGCGAGGCCTGTCACCACTCCGGCATAGTCATTGCCCTGGTAGATGTCGCGGTAGTAGGGAGGCTTGCCCAATAAGTCATTCAATTTGTCGGGAGTGATCTTCACGTAGGGCAGTTCTCCGTCGCGGGCTTTGATGAACGCCAGCTTCCTGAACGATTTGTTGATTTGCTTCTCCAACTGCCGCACACCGCTCTCGCGGGTATATTGCTCGATGATTTGCTCAATGGCAGCCTTGGTGAATCCAGGACGGGTGGGGAGGGTAGAGAGTCCCGTGTTCTCCAGTTCACGTGGCACGAGATGGCGTTTGGCTATCTCTATTTTCTCCTCCGTGATATATCCGCTGACCTCGATGATCTCCATGCGGTCGAGCAAAGGCCGTGGGATGGTGTTCAAATCGTTGGCCGTGGCGATGAAGAGCACCTTCGAGAGGTCGTAGTCAATATCGAGATAATTGTCATGGAAGGCATTGTTCTGTTCCGGGTCGAGTACTTCGAGCAGGGCAGATGCCGGGTCACCATTGATGGTGTGTTGAGTCACCTTGTCGATTTCATCGAGGATGAATACGGGATTGGAAGATCCCGCTTTCTGGATACTCTTGATGATGCGTCCTGGCATAGCACCCACATAAGTGCGCCGATGTCCCCGGATCTCCGATTCGTCATGAAGGCCTCCCAGCGAGATGCGCACGTATTTGCGTTTCATGGCCGAGGCGATGCTCTTGCCCAGACTGGTCTTGCCTACACCCGGAGGGCCATACAGGCAGATGATGGGCGATTTCAGGTCGCCACGCAAAGAGAGCACGGCGATATGCTCCAGGATGCGCTCCTTCACTTTCTCCATGCCATAATGGTCGTGGTTGAGTATGCGCTCCGCACGTTTGAGATTCATGTCGTCCTCGGTATACTCTCCCCATGGCAAAGCCACCATCGTCTGTAGGTAGTTGATTTGTATGCTGTAGTCGGGGCTTTGGGGGTTGAGGGTGTCAAGCTTGTCCAACTCTTTGTAGAACACGCGCTCTACGTCCTCCGTCCATTTTTTCTCCTCGGCTTGTTGCAGCAGTTCCAGACGCTCAGGAGATCCTTCGCCATTGCCAAGTTCTTCCTTGATGTTCTTGATCTGTTGTTGCAGGAAATACTCGCGTTGCTGTTCATCGATATCCTCACGAGTGCGGATGCGGATATTCTGTTTGAGCTCCACCAGTTGCATCTCCTTATGGATGAATTTCAATAGCATGAACACGCGTTCCTTGGTCGAAGTACAACGCAAAAGCTCCATCTTGTCAGCTATGCTGAAGGGCATGTTTGAACTCACGAAGTTCACCATCACGATGCTGTTGCTGATGTTGGAGAAAGCAAACTGTGACTCATCGGGGATATCGTCGTTCTTTTTGATGAATTCTTTGCTTGTCGCACGCAGGTCTTCCACGGCGGCATTGAATTCAGCATCATCTTGCGCGGGAAGGAGCTCTTTCACAGGAGTTGTGATTCCCATGATATAAGGACGAAACTTGGTCAAGCTCTCTAAGTGGCATTTCCCAAGGCCCTGCACGATGGCTGTCAGGTTGTTGCCATTGCCTGGCATCTCCAGTACCCTGATGATTTTGGCATATACGCCTGTCTCATAAAGGTCTTGGTTCGTAGGGCTGTCGACATTCGGATCCTTCTGGCAGAAAATGGCAATCACTGAGTTCTCAGAGGCCTGTTGCATGCGCTTGACCAGATTGATGCTGCTTGAACGGCCAACCAGTACAGGGGAAATGACTCCGGGAAACATCACCATATTCCGTGTGGCAAGGATGGGTATCGCACCCTCCACGTCCACCTCGAAAAGTTGGCTGATGTCACCCTCGTAGTCGGCTATCATTTGAAATGAATTATTCTGTTCTCTATCCATATTTCACTTTTTGAACTGCAAAGTTACGAAAAAACGAGGGCAGAACAAAAAGAACTTGTTCTTTTTTTATGCCGAGTGCAAAGTAACTTCGCCTCGTAGAGGCAAAGTTACGAAAAGTCGGGCGGAGAACAAAAAGAACTTGTTCTTTTTTTATGCCGAGTGCAAAGTAACTTCGCCTCGCAGAGGCAAAGTTACGAAAATAGAATGTAACGAAAGACGGTTTTTGGAGATTACATGCAGAATGACCGTAAATTAAAGGCTGGACAGGGAAAAAAGAGGAAGTTCTGTTTCAGGCTGAATGCAATACGCTTTCTCTCAATTATCCTATTGATTTCGGATGGTAACTACCCAGCACTCCACTTTCCCTTCTTATGACCATCGGGATTTGTCGTTGTTCATCGGGATTTGTCGTTGTTCATCGGGATTTGTAATCCCGATG
>OCTW011504857.1_pt1 | contig 20706 bp, 23 predicted proteins | sample 1539671 | NCBI WGS metagenome assembly OCTW01 (sample SAMN02144230, study PRJEB22623) | gut metagenome | biome: sheep rumen | host: Ovis aries | place: New Zealand
CGGCGGAGCGTGAAATGCGCCTCCGTCCGTCTTATGTAAAGTTTATCATTTCAACACAAAACCATCATGCCATTTGCAGTTTTGGGAGTTAAATTATGAAAAAGACATTATTGACATTATTGCTCGCTTCCGCAGTTGTTCTTACTGCGGGATGCAGCAAGGCGGAAGATGAGGTCCCGTCTCAGCCGTCAGAGGTACCGACCGAGACCGAAGAAGTCGTTACCGAGCCTGATTCATATGAGCCTCTTGCTACAGTAAGAGAACGAAATATCGAGGAAGCAGGCGATTTCGACTACGAGATATACGAGGGCAGGACCATCATCACCAAGTATAACGGAAAGGCTTCAAACGTCGAGATACCTGCCGAGGTCGAGGGAGTTCCCGTCTGCGAGATAGGCTTCTACTGTTTTGAGGCTAATTATCAGCTGGAGTCAGTTACCCTTCCCGAAAGCGTTGATATAATCGGCGAGGGCGCTTTCATGGACTGCGGCTCGCTTTCACAGATAAATATCCCCGCAAACCTTAAAGAAGTGCAGAGAGGCGCTTTCGTCGGATGTGTCAGCATTCCCGAAATGACGCTTCCTGCTACAGTTACCCGTGTTCAGGAGGAAGCATTCACAGCCTGCGAGGGAATGACCTCACTGACTATCATGAATCCCGACCTTGCTTATGAGAGCTGGGGACTTGAAGACCTCCCGAATCTGATAGTTTACGCTCCCGAGGGTTCTTCAGCAGCTGCATGGGCTTCTGCTATGGGCAAGCTGGGATAAAGGAGAATGATGATGAACAAGATGAAATTAACTGCATTGCTGCTGGCTGCGGCAATGGGCTGCGGTGTATTTACTGCCTGCGGCAGCAAAAAGAATAACAGCTCCTCTTCAGAGGTTTCATCCGATTCAGAAGCGGAAACAGAAGCTTTTGATACCGAAAGCTATAAAGATAGCATCATGAAGGATATCGAAAAGGCCGAAGCTTCAGATGAACCCCTTGAACTGGGCAGTATAGGCGAAGTCGTTACTCCCGATGAAAAGGACGATGACGGCGACCTTGGTGAGTACCGTGTCAGCGACAGCGGTACGAAGCTTTACTTCAACAGCGAGGATTTCCCTGATGCGCTCATGCTCACACTTGAGCAGTATTTCAATTCCTTTGCAAATAATGATTATACCGCTTACAGCCGCTGTGCTTATCCCGATTATGTCGAAAAGATGGAAGCTTACCTTCAGAAAGAGCATGGCTATGATATGAAGACTTCCTTTGCTGCACAGTGTACTAACCTTGCTAACAATATGAACGGCAAGTTCAAGGTTACACGTATCAAAATGGATGTGCCTGCGCAGTACGATGAGACAAAGGATAATCTGGTGGGCTATTTCGAGAATTTCACCGATATCCTCGGCGAGGACTATTATGAGAATCTTCTCAAGGAAGTTGACAAGGTATATGATGGAGAATTCTACGTAATGGCTGAGGGACAAAGCGGAACTGAATCTTTGCTCATCAGTGCTTATGAGATTGTATTTGTTGAAAAAGACGGAAGATATTATGTTTTCGGTTGATAAAGGAGCATGGATATGAAAGCTATTTTAAAGAAAACAGCCGCTGTTGTAACAGCCGCAGCTATGATGACAGTATCAGCTGCCTGCAGCAGCAAGAAAGAAGAAAGCAGCAGTTTATCAAATATGGTTGGAAACGGTCCTTCTGACAGCCTTGTAATGGATGAGGACAATATGCCTTACGGCGCAACTATGACTTCACTTAAAAATTCCAACAACGATAAGGTAAAGATAGATATCGACTTTGACCCGAGATACTTCGAGCAGGATGGCACTGATTACCCTGAGATATATCTGCTGACAGAGTATATCGAAGCTATGCAGAATCGTGACAGCGAAAAGCTGGAAAAGTTATTCTATAAGCCTTACCTTGATTTCTCGGTTCAGAGAAGCAGCTTCAGCGATACCGCTGATTATCTTGAAAAATATGTTGATAACCTTGAAAACAGAGCAAAAAGCGAGATAGAATTTACCTATATCGTTGTTGATACCTGCCTCAATGAAAACGAAAGCGAGAATCTTACCGATTTTGAATTCGTTGATCAGAAGATAAACGAGCTTTCCGGCGAACAGCTTACGGATAAGGTCAAGAGCCGCAAGCTTGTGTATATGGATATCGCATTCAAGGATTCACAGGGCAACAGCTATATGTTAAATGATACCCTTGGCAGCGACCTTTCAGTTTACATTTATAATATCGACGGAACTTATTACCTGCTTTGATTGTATAAAGGAAAAGACGTATCACATATGTGGTACGTCTTTTAGGCTGTGAAGAACTTTATGTCTGATGTTGACATCAGATGCGGCAGATGTTATGATAAAAGAGGAGGTGGGACTATGAAGCGGTATATTCAAATATTTACTATTATAATGACCATGATAATGACTATGACTTTCGGAAGTCTTACTGCTTTTGCGTGGGGCGCTTTTCAGGGGGAACTGATTATTGAGTATCAGAATGCCCCCGAGGGTACGGCTTTTGCGGATGTGCTGTTCAAAAATACCGAGGACGATATGTACCGTGTTGATGCTGATTCTGCCGACCGATACAGGACGCTGAAAGGCAGATATGTACATTTCATACAGTCTGCTGGAAACAGTAATTTCTCTACGGGCAGGGAGACCGAACTTGCCGATAACTGCGGACTTGATGTGTATGATGACGGCTTCACAAGCTGTATGATGAGAAGATGGTTCGTGAGAAGCAACGACACATCGGACGGATGCAGAACAAAGCTGAATTTCGATATTGAGTACGGCCCTGCCAATAAGAGCGTATTCGAGTATTACGGCGAATTCAAGGTGGCTTACTGTGACGAAAGCGGCAATGTGCTGCTTGTTACTGATGCTGCAAAGGTGCCGAAGAAAAGGTATCAGTGCACCTATAATATCACCGCTGACGGCACAAAGGCTGTGTGCAATGCAGAGATTGACGGATTCTATTTTTTTTATTACGGGGTTCAGCTGCTTATGATTCTTGTGCCGACTCTGATACTTTCGCTTATCATATGGAAGCTTGTGAATATGGGCAAAAAGGCCGCTCCCGAACCGGAAGCGGATATGACAGGCGAGGAAAATGTTCCCGGGAAAAGCGGCAGAAAAGGTGTGCCGTTTTTTGTGATATTCCTGGTAGTGTTCGTGATAATGCTCCTGCTGAACAGAGGGATATTTTTCTGATAGCTTTAATTATGTAAGGGCGCAATGAACGGCGCCCTTTTGTACACGTTAAACTAAAAACAAAGGGCGCACAAAAATGTACGCCCTTGAACATTATTATACAACTCAGATCTGTGTTGAGTAGTTAGGTGCTTCCTTTGTGATGTAAATATCGTGAGGATGGCTTTCCTTGAGACCTGCGCCTGTGATGCGGATGAACTTAGCCTTCTCGTGGAGAGTAGGAATGTCAGGACAGCCGCAGTAGCCCATACCTGAACGGATACCGCCGACAAGCTGGAAGATAGTGTCAGCAACTGCACCCTTGAACGGTACACGGCCTTCAACGCCTTCTGGAACGAGCTTCTTAGCGCCCTCCTGGAAGTATCTGTCTGTGGAACCGTTAGCCATAGCGCCGAGGCTTCCCATACCACGGTATACCTTGAACTGACGGCCCTGATAGATCTCAGTCTCACCGGGAGCTTCTGCACATCCTGCAAGGAGAGAACCGAGCATTACTACGTTTGCGCCTGCTGCGAGAGCCTTTACGATATCACCTGAGTACTTGATACCGCCGTCAGCGATAACAGGGATGCCGTACTTCTGAGCAACACAGGCTACGTCATATACAGCTGTGATCTGTGGAACACCGATACCTGCAACGACACGTGTTGTACAGATAGAACCGGGGCCGATACCTACCTTGAGGCAGTCAGCGCCTGCTGCGATAAGAGCCTCAGCAGCTTCGGCAGTTGCGATATTACCTGCGATAACAGGTGTGTCAGGGAATGCTTCCTTGACCATTTTCAGGCACTTGATGATGTTTGCGCTGTGGCCGTGAGCGGAATCGAGAACGAGAACGTCAGCCTGAGCTTCGATAAGAGCCTTTGCTCTGTCGAGAACATTAGCTGTAACACCGATAGCAGCGCCGCAGAGGAGTCTGCCCTGTGTGTCACGTGCAGAGTTAGGATACTGAACGGACTTTTCGATGTCCTTTATAGTGATGAGTCCCTTGAGGTAGCCTTCGCCGTCTACCAGCGGGAGCTTTTCGATCTTATGAGCACGGAGGATCTCCTGAGCCTGCTCAAGAGTTGTGCCGACAGGTGCTGTGATGAGGTTGTCCTTAGTCATAACTTCAGATATCTTTGCGTTGAAGTCTGTGAGGAAACGCATATCTCTGTTGGTGATTATGCCGACAAGCTTGCCATTTCCGTCAACTATCGGAACGCCTGAGATCTTGTACTTACCCATAAGTTCGTCAGCGTCAGCAACGATATGGTCTTCTGTAAGTGAGAACGGGTCAACGATAACGCCGTTTTCAGAGCGCTTTACCTTGTCAACTTCCTCAGCCTGCTGCTCGATAGTCATATTCTTGTGGATGATACCGATACCGCCTTCACGAGCGATAGCGATAGCCATACGTGAATCTGTTACCGTATCCATAGCGGCAGTCATGATCGGGGTATTGAGGTGGATAGTTTTTGTGAGCTGTGTTCCGATCTGTATCATGTTCGGAGTAACGTTCGACTCAGCGGGAATAAGAAGAACATCGTCGAAGGTGAGACCTTCTTTCTGAAATTTACTGTTCATGTCAGTCAGCATAATTTTTCCTCCTTAAAAATCTTCTGTATAAACGACAGGTTTATTACCTTTAATGATACCATTTTTTCGGCTGAGTGTCAACAGTTTGGGAAAGAGGCGCATTTAGAAAAAACTTGTTCATTTATGCCGCCTTTTGGCGAAAAGAGCAATGTGCTCTGATATCATGTTAAAGCGATATAACGCAAAAAACAAGCGGCGGCACTCCTGTATGAATAAGAGTACCGCCGATGATCCGGAAACTGTTTTCACAGCAGATGGCAGCGCCATTCTGTGAAGACATTGTCTTATTTTGCAACCGATGTTTCAGCGTAGTATACAAGTATTGCAGATGCGTCACGGGCATCAATAACGCTGTCCTTGTTGAAGTCGGCAGCTTTGGTCTGCCTTGCTGAAAAAGTGGGGGAATAGCCAACGGATATCCTTGCGTATTCCGTAAGGGTAACTGTAGCATCTCTGCCGTCGATGATGCTGTCTTCATTGACATCGCCCGTCAGGATCGTTTCGTCCTCGCTGAAAACCATGGAAAGAGCGCTGGCGTATTTTTCAGCAGTTGAACCCGGGCTGCCGAGGATGCGGAAATCAGAGATATTGTCCTCCGAGCCGCTTCTCAGGCTGTATGTTCTGCCTAATGCGTTAGTGCCGATGGTTTCAACAGTCGGCGGTATATAGATGCTTTTCAGGCTCTCGCAGCTGTAGAATGCATTTGCGCCGATGTAGCTGACGGAAACGGGGATGTTTATATCCCTCAGTGCGGAACATCCGCTGAAACAGCTTTCGGGGATGGCTTTCAATGAGTTGCTCAGCTTAGCGCTTTCAAGTCCGGAGCAGCTGAAAAAGCAGTAATTGCCGATGGACGTTACCGAGTCGGGGATGGTTATATCATTCAGTGCAAGACAGCCCGAGAATGCGTAATCTCCGATCACCTCAACGCTGTCGGGGATATCAACGGATGTGAGGGCGGTCCTGCCGAAAAATGCACGTTTGCCTATGACACGGGTGGATGAGCTTATAACTGCATCGTCGCTTCCTGCATAGAGGACAAGGGCGTCGCCTTTATAGAGTGAGCTGTCCTCCGAGCGGTAGACCGTATTAGCCGTGCTGACGCTTATGCTGCTCAGCGATGGACAGGCTGTGAAAGCATAGTCGCCGATATATGAAGTGTCCGAGCCGATGTAGACGCTGTTCAGCTTCTGACAGGCGCTGAATGCTCTTGTGCCTATACTGCGCAGAGTATCGGGGAGAATGACTGTTCTCAGCTCATTGCTGCCTGTGAAGAAGTTATCAGCTATGGATGTTACGTTAAGGCCTGCGATGGTGCCCGGTATCTCAAGAGTGCTTCCGCTTCCCGATACGCCTGTTATCGTAACAGAGCCGCTGTCTATGGTGAATATCAGCTCATAGCCGTTATTTGTACCGTCGGCGCCGGCTGTTGTGGGGATGCACAGTGAAAACAGCATTGCCGAAGCTATAAATGCGGATATACATTTTCTCATAGTGATACTCCTTTCATGAAGGGATAAAGGATCAGTCAACTGTCTTTCCGTTGATAAGCACCATCACGGGCTCGCTCATAAGGTCAAGGGGATTCTCTCCCTTGCGGTAAAGCTGGATATCAGCATCTTTTCCTGCGGTGAGCGTACCTGTAACACCGCTGATACCCAGAATCTCAGCGGCTTCACAGGTAATGGCCCTGAGAGCGTCATCGAAGCTGAGACCGCCCTTTACTGCCGCCTGAGCAGAGAGGGGGAGGTACTGTATGGGGATGACTGTATGGTCGGTGCATATTGCTGTCTTTACGCCGTTTTCAATGAGGACGGAGGCATTTTTCAGCTCCAGCCCTTTCATTTCGGGTTTGCAGCGGTCGCAGATGAGAGGTCCGCATATGACGGGGACTTTCTCCTCAGCGATTATATCAGCTATTTTCCAGCCCTCAGTACCGTGAATGATGACCGGGTCAAGGTTGAATTCCTTGGCTATACGCATAGCCGTGCATATGTCGTCGGCACGGTGACAGTGGAAAAATGCTTTTATCTTGCGGTCCATAAGGGGAAGGAGAGCTTCACACTTGATGTCGTATTCGGGCGGGTCATAATTCTCGCTGTCCTGATAGTAGCTGTCCATGTCGTGGCCGTAGCGCCTTGCCTTGTAGAGTCCCTCACGGATGAGAGCGGTGACAGCCATGCGTGTTATGGGAGTCTCGGCCCTGTCGTTGTACACGTTTTTGGGATTCTCACCGAGAGCGAATTTGATTCCGCATACGGAAATGAGCATATCGTCGATGCGTCTGCCTGCGGTCTTTATGGCGCATATCTCGCCGCCGCACGGATTAGCGCTTCCCGGGCTTGAAGCAACGGCGGTAATTCCACGCTTTCTCGCTTCCCCGAAACAGCGGTCGAAAGGGTTTATGCCGTCGATAGCCCTCATCTGCGGAGTGAACGGGTCTGTGGATTCGTTGCAGTCGTCGCCCTCGAAGTCAAGGCCGTTTTCGATTATGCCGAGGTGGGTGTGTGCATCTATGAAGCCGGGATAGAGAGTACTGCCCTCAGCGTTTATACTGCCCTCGGGGATGCTTTCGGGAGCGCCCTCGCCGACAGCTGTTATCTTGCCGTTTTCTATGGAGATATAGCCGTTGGGGATGATGCCCCTGCTGTCCATAGTGTAAATTTCAGCGTTGTATATAAGCATTGCCGCTCACTTTCTGACAGCCTGAGCTATCTTCTCTGCATTTTCAACGGGGCTTCCGTCACATTCTACTCTTACAGTGGAATGGCTGAGGTAGACCTCTCTGCGCTGGTCGTAGAGGGCTTTCAGCTCCTCCTTTGTGGAGCGCATAACTATAGGGCGGTTGGTATCGCCGCTGATACGCTCATAGCAGGTCTCGAACGGAACATCGAGAAAAACTATCTCAGCGCCTGCTTCTCTTGCGGCTTTTGCGGTATCGGGATTGAGCATTGCTCCGCCTCCGCAGGCTGCAACTATGGTCTTGCCGCAGAGCGACTTGACTATCTCAGCTTCGGTCTGACGGAAGAAAGGCTCTCCCTTTTTCTCAAAAATATCGGGGATGGACATTCCAAGGGTGCGGACGATAAGATCATCCGTATCGGTAAAGCCGCTGCCCAGTTTTTTGGCGGCAAGCTTGCCTGCTGTGGTCTTTCCGCAGCCCATGAATCCGCATAAAAATATGGTCATATTATTCTCCTTGTTTATGCTTGTTGCGTGCCAGCTTCACCAGCGGCACCCATTCGTTCTCTATCATCTTCTCGCCTGTGAGCTCGAAGCCGTGGCGCTTATAGAAGGCTATCCCACGTGCATTGTACTCCAGAGCCCAGAGATTGTCGGCGCCGGAATTTTTCACCGCATATTCCAGAAGCTCTGCACCTATGCCGCAGCTCTGAAACTGAGGCTCAACATAAAGCTTCACTACCTCTGTGCCGTTTATGCGGATAATTCCCTTTATTACGCCGTTATCATCGTATACACAGGTGTGGAGGAGCTCCTCCGAGCCCTCGGAGTATTCCGCTGCCATCTTCACAACGTTCAGCGTGGAAAAATAGAACTCGTCATTATGGAAAAACGGGTAGAAGTTCACACGGTAGTTGGTTATAATTATCTCTGCTATGCGTGAGGCGTCTTGCGGTCTGGCAGGGCGTATCATATCACTTGTTCATCTCATCAACAGCATTTTCCACAGCCTTGATGATGGGGGCGATATCTTCGTTTGTGAATGTGCCGCCGTACCATATCTCATGAGCCTTTACAGCCTGATATACCAGCATAGCAGCGCCGCCCACAGCAGTCTTGCCCATTGCTCTTGCCTTCTTCATGAGAAGTGTCTCGATGGGGTTGTAGATAACATCGAAAACGCTTCCGCAGTCCTCGATGACCTTGTCGCTTACAGCGCAGGCATCCACCTTCGGGAACATTCCCACGGGGGTAGCGTTTATGAGGATATCGAACTTGCCTTCAAGCTCGGAGATGTTTACTATTCTTACCGAAGCGCCTGAGCATTTCTCAAGTATCTCGGCCATAAGTATCTGAGCGTTCTTGAAATCCTGCGGTATTACTGCGAGAGTGATATCTCCGCCGTGACGTGCAACTTCAATGGCGATCATGCGTCCTACACCGCCGCAGCCGAGAATAGCTGCCTTGCCGCCGATAGGGAGTCCCTCGGCTGAGCGGAGGAAGCCGTCGCAGTCGGTGTTGTAGCCGATAAGTCTGCCGTTGTCGTTCTTTATGCAGTTCACGGAATTATAGCGGAGAGCGCTTTCTGCCAGTTCATCCATGAGAGGGATGACTGCCTGCTTGTGCGGGATAGTTACGTTCATGCCGCCCAGAGAAAGGAAAAGCTCACGGCTCTGTGCAAGCTTTTCGGGCTCGATGTCGATGAGTTCGTATTCAGCGTCACGTCCGCTGAGAGCGAACAGCTTTTCGTGTATCAGCGGAGACATTGAATGTCCCAGCGGATGGCCTGTAAGTGCAAATTTATTCATATTTATCAGCTCCACTTTTGATTTATCCATAATAATTTATGGTGTCTTTCATGATATGCGTGATGTCGGGGACGCCGTCCCCTACATGATCATAATTCTGCTTTCTGACAACTGCTTTCTGAATTACTGAAAGAGTGCTGCAAGTGTTTCGAGATTTTCAACATTCAGAGCAGTAGCTTCTTTAAGTGTCTTCTTAACAAGTCCTGTGAGAGTGCGTCCCGGGCCGAATTCAACAAAACGGTCTGCGCCTGCTTCGTTCATAGCTGCAAGTTCGGATGTGAAGCGTACAGGTGATACGATGTGCTTTGCAAGGAGTGATGCCATATCCGAGAAGTCTGTCAGCTCGCCGCCTGTAACGTTTGAGTAGTATTTGCACTGAGGAGCGTTGAAAGTGATAGTCTTGGCTGTCTCGTAGAATTTATCGGCAGCGCTCTGCATAAGCTTTGAATGGAATGCACCTGCAACGTTGAGGGGGATGACTCTTGCCTTCATCTCCTTGAAAATGCCGCTTACTTCCTCAATGCCCTCGGGAGTTCCTGCAACTACGGTCTGAACAGGTGAGTTGTAGTTTACGGCAGTAACGTATTCCTTAGCGTTTGCGCATACTTCCTCTACCTTTTCCGGCTCTATCTTCATGATAGCAGCCATAGCGCCCTTAGTGCCCTGTGTAGCCTCTTCCATAGCCTCTGCTCTTGCCTTGATAAGGCGGAAAGCGTCCTCGAGAGTTACCATTCCCGAAGCGTACATTGCTGCGTACTCGCCAAGTGAGTGACCTGCAACGCCTTCAAATGTGAAGCCCTTTTCCTTTGCGGCTTCAAGGCAGATTATAGAAGTAGCCATGATAGCGGGCTGTGAATTCACTGTTCTCGACAGTTCCTCAAGGGGAGCGCTGAAGCATATTTCCTTCAGGTCACGGCCGAGGATAGCTGAGCCTGTTTCATATACTTTAAGCAGCTGAGCAGAACTTTCTGCGATATCCTTGCCCATTCCCTCGTACTGAGAACCCTGTCCTGAAAATAGTGAAATTGTCATAATGTAAAACATCCTTTCTGTATGTTATATACAAAATACTTAGCTAAATTCAACTGATTTCTTAATTAAAATTGTGCGAAATGCCGATATTTTGTTTTTGCTTCATCAAAGTGCTAAAATATCGTTGCAAAAAAATCAGAAATGATTTAAAATGTATTATGTGGGACTTTGCACCCATAACTATACTATAACATAATTTTTCGGATTTTACAACTATAAATTTGAATTTGCTTCCTTTAAGCATGACATTATAATTTTTAAGGAGTTTTGAATGGGAATCAATATACTGGGAATGGGCAAGTACCTTCCCGAGCAGAAGCTCAAGAACGACGATTTTAAGAAGTTCATCGATACAAACGATGAGTGGATACGCACCAGAACAGGTATAACCGAGCGCCCTATGGCAGGCTGGGAGCCTACATGGTATATGGGAAAGCAGGCGGCTCTGGCAGCTATTGCAAATGCAGGTATCGACCCGAAGGATATCGGCCTTGTCATATCCTGTACTGCTACCTCCGATTTCCATACTCCCAGTATGGCAAGCGTTATACAGTACGAGACAGGCGCAGTGAATGCAGGTGCTTTTGACCTTAACGCTGCCTGTACCGGATTTGTGTATGCTCTGGATACTGCAAGAAGATTCCTCGAAACAGACGAGAATATGAAATATGTGTTAGTGGTCGCTAACGAATCACTTTCACGTTTCCTCGATTTCACTGACAGAAGCTCATGTATCCTTTTCGGTGACGGCGCTGCTGCTGCTGTTGTCGAAAGAAGCGACAAGCTTTATTCATCAGTTCTCGGTTCTGACGGAAGCGGCGCACAGCTGCTCTGTGCAAGAACTCTTGACGTTGCCCCCGAAGTGGCTGTGGAAAGCGATTTTGAGGATCCCTTCCCGAAAATGCCGCAGCACAAGCTGCTCCAGAACGGCAAGGAAGTTTATAAATTCGCTACAAATGCGCTTCCGAAGTCGTTTGAACTTGCGGCTGAAAAGATCGGCATAACCAAGGACGATATAGACTGGTTCGTGCCCCATCAGGCAAATGTCCGTATAATCGAGACTGCCGCAAAGAAACTGGGAGTGCCGATGGATAAGTTCATTATCACCCTCGACCACTACGGAAACACATCATCCGCATCCATCCCTCTCGCACTCTGTGAGGCTATCGAAAAGGGAATGGTGAAGAAAGGCCAGAAGCTGGCTCTCATCGGCTTCGGAGCAGGACTGACTTACGGCGGCATCATTTTAGAATATTAATTGAGAATTGCGTATGGGCGGATATTAACCGCCCGTGTCAGAACGCTGATTATTATTCGGGCGGATGGTATCCGCTCCTACAAAATACAAGGAGTACAATAATGAAAACAAGAATAACAGATCTTCTCGGTATAGAATATCCTATCATTCAGGGCGGTATGGCATGGGTCGCTGAGCATACTCTTGCTGCTGCCGTATCAAATGCAGGCGGTGCAGGTATCATCGCAGGCGGCAATGCTCCTATCGACTATCTCCGTGAGCAGATCCGTCTGTGCAAGGAAAAGACAGACAAGCCTTTCGGCGTGAACGTTATGCTCATGAGCCCTAACGCTGCCGACCTTGCACAGCTCTGTATCGACGAAAAAGTTGCATTCGTAACAACAGGTGCAGGAAATCCCGGCACATACGTTGCTGCTTGGAAAGAAGCAGGCATAAAGGTCATCCCCGTAGTTCCTTCCGTTGCTCTTGCAAAGAGAATGGAAAAGAGCGGCGCTGACGCTGTTATCGCTGAGGGTACCGAATCAGGCGGACACATCGGCGAGAATACAACAATGTGTCTCGTTCCGCAGGTAGTTGACGCTGTTTCTATCCCTGTTATCGCAGCAGGCGGTATCGCTGACGGACGTGGAATGGCTGCTTCATTCATGCTGGGCGCAGAGGGCGTTCAGATAGGTACACGCTTCCTTGCTTCCGAGGAGTGTCAGATACATCCTGTGTTCAAGGACCTCGTTATCAAGGCAAAGGACACAGACAGCGTTGTAACAGGAAGATACACAGGCCATCCATGCAGAAACGTCAAGACAAAGTTTGCCAAGAAGCTGGCTAACGGCGAAAAGGACGGCACACTCTCACCTGAGGAATTCGAGAAACTCACAGTAGGCGCACTCCGCCGTGCTGTTGTTGAGGGCGACCTCGAAAGCGGTTCATTCCTCTGCGGCGCTATCGCAGGCATGATAAATGATATCAAGCCTTGTGCCGATATCGTAAAGGAAATAAATGACGGCGCTGAGAAGCTTCTCTGCAAGTAAGGCTTGTTTCAGAAATCAGAAATCAGAAATCAGAAATTAGTAGGGGACGGCGTCCTCGACGTCCCGTGCCTTACCGCAAATAACCGAAAAACAACATTTACCCAAGTAGGGGCGGATATCATCCGCACGACAATGATATAGGTGAAAAAATGAAACAGTATAAATACATTAGTCTGAAACTCAGCTGGGGAGAGTACCGCACAAGCAAGGAAAAAGGCAAACTCTCCCACAAAGAGGTCATAGACAGTATGGCTGAAAAGGGCTGGAAATATGTTGACCATATTCCTGTCGGTATCGGCGGCAATGGCGGCGCAGCATATATCGACCTTGTATTTGAAAAAGACGCTGAAGAATAATTCGTAGGGGCTGCCTTTGGCAGTCCTGCGGTATAAAAATTAATGTGTTGAAACCAAATCGTAGGGGAGGGCGCCCTCGCCCTCCCGAAGGCGCAGTAAAATGTGCAACGGGAGCCCGAGGGCGGGCTCCCCTACGAATAAGGCGCAAACGGGCTGATAGTAAAATCGTAGGGGCTGGCGCACTTAACACGTGCCTTTCCCCTTTGTCACTGCGTGACATTTCCCCACACTGTGGGGAATCACCCGACAGCCCATTGTTACAAAATGACTTTGCTGCAATCTGTGGAACGCCGAGGGCGGCGTTCCCTACACATTGTTACATTTGTAATTGCATTAAGTGACAAAATGCCTGTTTACTTTTTGGCTGATATGTGTTACAATATTATCAGACTTTGTAATACAGGCTTTGATATATACAAACAGTATTAAGGTGGATCAATTATATAAAGCGGTGATCGCCGCAGAAGAAATTGGAGGTAACAGTTATGGCAACAGCTATAATCACAGGCGCTTCTCAGGGAATCGGTGCCTGCATCGCAAAGAGACTTGCAAAGGACGGTTTCGATATCGCCCTCAACCACTATCCAAGTGACGGAGACAAGGAAAAGGCTCTCGCAGTTGCTGAGGAATGCCGTGCGCTCGGTGTAAGAGTTGAGTGCTATGCCGCTGACGTTTCAAAGTTCGGCCAGTGCGAGGCTATGGTAAAGCAGGTAAAGGCTGACTTCGGCACTATCGATGCTCTCGTCAACAACGCAGGCATCACAAAGGACAAGCTCCTTGCAAGAATGAGTGAGGAGGACTATGACGTTGTTATCGCTGTTAACCAGAAAAGCGTTTACAATATGACCAAGCACGTCTGTGCTGTTATGATGAAGCAGAGACACGGACGTATCGTCAACGTTTCATCTGTTGCAGGCCTCTACGGAAACCCCGGACAGATGAACTATTCGGCAACAAAGGCTGCTATAATAGGCATGACAAAAACTACAGCAAAGGAGTTCGGCTCACGCAATATCACCTGCAATGCCGTTGCTCCGGGACTTATCCACACACCAATGACAGACGTTCTCTCAGATGAACTAAAAGCTAAAATGATAGATGCAGTAGCACTTAAAAGATATGGCGAGCCCGAGGAGATCGCTTCAGTAGTTTCATTCCTCGTTTCCGATGACGCTTCCTACGTTACAGGTCAGGTCATCGAGATCTCAGGCGGACTCTCCATGTAATGCATAATGCATAATGCGTAATTCGTAATTGCGGTGTCCCCTGTCGGGGACGGATTTAAAAATTATTTAATTTATAATTTTCTGAATCCGTGAGTTAATGCGAACGCCAATAATTACGCATTACGCATTACGAATTACGAATTGAATTGAATTGAAAGGATCTAATATGAGCAGAAGAGTAGTTATCACAGGTATGGGAGCTGTTACTCCCCTCGGCACAGGTGTTGAAAAATTCTGGGATGGCATCAGAGCCAACAGGATCGGAATTTCTGAAATAGATATGTACGATACCGAAAGAACAGGCGTCAAGCTTGCAGGTATCGTCCGTGATTTCGATGAGACAGCTTATTATGACGTTGAAGGCTGCTTCGATAAAAAAGAAGCAAGACGTATGGACAGATTCACAAAGTATGCAGTAGTTTCCGCTCATGAAGCATTAAACGACGCAGGTACGGATTTCTCCGATATCGACCCCTACAGAGCAGGCGTCATCATCGGTTCGGGTATCGGCGGTATCGACCTTACACTTGCCGAGCATAACAAGTATCTTGAAAAAGGCCCGAGCCGTATCTCAGCTTTCTATGTTCCTATGATGATCTCGAACATGGCAGCAGGTACAGTTTCAATGAAGACAGGCTTCCGTGGCGCTAATTTCGATGTTACCACTGCCTGTGCTTCGGGTACTCATTCTATCGGTGAGGCATTCCGCAAGATAAAGGACGGCTACCTTGATGTTGCCCTTGCAGGCGGCACGGAAAGCACTCATGAGGAATTCACTTTCGGCGGTTTCTCGAATATGAAGGCACTTACAAAGTCCGCTGACAAGAACAAGGCTTCCATCCCGTTCGACAAGGACAGAAACGGCTTCGTACTCGGTGAGGGTGCGGCTGTACTGGTGCTTGAGGAATACGAACACGCCAAGGCAAGAGGCGCTAAGATATACGCTGAGGTGGCAGGCTACGGCGCTACCTGTGACGGTTACCACATGACTTCTCCTATGCCCAGCGGTGAGGCCGCAGGTATGGGCATGAAGCTGGCTATGGAAGAAGCAGGCCTTACTCCTGCCGATGTTGATTACATCAACGCTCACGGCACTTCAACAGGCCTTAACGATAAATACGAGACAGCAGCTATAAAGGTTGCTTTCGGCGATGAAGCAAAGAATGTGAAGATAAGCTCTACCAAGTCTATGATAGGCCATCTTCTCGGTGCAGCAGGTGCAGTTGAAGCTGTTGTCTGCGCAAAGTCCATTCAGGAAGGCTTCATCCACGCTACAGTAGGTCTTGAGAATCCTGATGAGGAATGTGACCTTGACTACTGTGCAAATAAAAATTATGAGCAGGAAGTCCGTGCAGTTCTTTCCAATTCTCTCGGTTTCGGCGGACATAATGCTACTCTCTGCTTCAAGAAGGCAGCAGAATAATAAGGAGGACATAATATGAGCCAGATCTTAGATATGGTCGAGATCGAGACCATCGAAAAGCTCGCTGATATAATCAATAAGAAGGAACTCTCAGAGCTGACTATCGCAGACGGTGAGAGAACTATTACAATAAAGGGCAAGAGACCCGTTCCGCCTCCGCCCGCAGCAATGCCTTTCATGGGTATGCCTGCACAGGCACCTGCCGCTCCCGAGGATACTCTCGCTGAGTCAGAGGCAAATGCAGCTGCCGAACTGAGCGGCAACATAGTAAAGGCTCCTATCGTAGGTACTTTCTATGCAGCTCCTTCTCCTGACAAGCCGCCTTTCGTAAAGATCGGCGATACCGTCAAGAAGGGCGACGTTATCATGATAATCGAGAGCATGAAGCTGATGAACGAGATACAGTCCGACTACGACGGTGTTGTTGACAGCATCCTCGTTTCCGACGGTCAGACTGTTGAATTCGATCAGCCTGTCATGGTCATTAAATAAAATTGAGAATTGAGAATGGAGAATGGAGAATTAAGGAGTCCCTGTCGGGACAAATTAAAAATGAGTGAAAGCGAACACATTCATTCTCAATTTTCAATTCTCAATTCTCAATTCAAAAAGAACGGAGATGCATAATATGGCTGATATACTTATGGATCAGGAACAGATCAAGCAGGTGATCCCTCACCGTGATCCTTTCCTGCTTATAGATGAGATCGTCGATATGGAAGTCGGCGTTAAGGTTCACGCAAGAAAGTACATCAAGGAGGAGGACTTCTGGTTCAAGGGCCACTTCCCCGGATATCCCGTGACTCCCGGTGTGCTTATGATAGAGATGATGGCTCAGGCAGGCGCCGTATGCCTTCTCTCAAAGCCTGAGTTCAAGGGCAAGATAGGCCTTTTCGGAGGTATCGACAAGGCTAAGTTCCGCAGACAGGTAGTCCCCGGAGATGTCCTCGACCTTGAAGTTGAGATAATCAAGACAAGAGGTCCTGTGGGTACAGGCAAGTGCCTTGCTACCGTTGACGGCGAAAAGGCTGTTTCATGTGAGATAACTTTCATAGTTGCTGACGGGGACAAGCAGTGATATCCGACAGCATAAAAGGAGATATACATTAATGTTCAAAAAAATTCTCATCGCCAACAGAGGCGAGATCGCAGTACGTATCATAAGAGCGTGCCGTGAGATAGGCATAAGGAGCGTTGCGGTATACTCTACCGCTGACAGAACGACTCTCCATGCCCAGATAGCGGATGAAGCTGTATGCATAGGCCCTCCTGCTACCAAGGACAGCTACCTCAATATGAACGCTATAGTTCAGGCTGCCATAAATACAGGCTGTGACGCTATCCACCCCGGCTTCGGATTCCTGTCTGAAAATGCAGAGTTCGCAAGGATCTGCGAGTCATACGGACTGGTCTTCATCGGCCCTTCCTACCACTCTATCGAGATGCTGGGCGACAAGGCTGCTGCTAAGGCTACCATGAAGGCTGCCGGCGTACCTGTTATCCCCGGTTCGGACGGCGCTGTAAGTTCAGTTGAGGAGGCAAGACTCATCGCTGACAAGGCAGGCTACCCCGTTCTTATCAAGGCCAGCGCAGGCGGCGGCGGACGAGGTATACGCCGTGTGGATTCTCCTGCGGAGCTTGAAGCACAGATGATAGCTGCTCAGCAGGAAGCCAAGAACTTCTTCGGAGATGATACTGTATATGTTGAGAAGTTCCTTATAAATCCTCACCATGTTGAGATACAGATAATCGCCGACAAGCACGGCAATTATATACATCTCTGCGAGCGTGACTGCTCCATGCAGAGAAGAAACCAGAAGGTGCTTGAGGAATGTCCCAGCCCTATCGTAAGCCCTGAGCTCCGTGCAAAGATGGGCAATGCCGCTATTACTGCGGCTAAGGAATGCGGCTACTACAACGCAGGCACAATAGAATTCCTCGTTGACGAGAACCGTGATTTCTACTTCATGGAGATGAATACCCGTATTCAGGTAGAGCATCCTATTACCGAGGAGGTAACAGGTTTCGATATAGTCAAGGCTCAGATAGAAATTGCGGCAGGTCTGCCTCTGAAGGTGACACAGGACGATATCGTTATGCGTGGCCATGCTATTGAGTGCCGTATCAACGCCGAAGACCCTGAGCATAACTTCCGCCCCTCACCGGGTACCATCACAGCTCTGTATATGCCCGGCGGCCCCGGTATCCGTATCGACGGCGCTGTATATCAGGGATATACCATCACTCCTTATTATGACTCAATGATAAGCAAGCTCATCGCTCACGGCTCTGACAGAAATGATGCCATTAACAAGATGAGATGGGCGCTTTCCGAATTCATTGTGGAGGGCGTTGAGACTAATATAGATTTCCAGCTCGGACTTATCCGGAATGCCGACTTCAAAAACGGCAATTATGATATCGGCTTCCTTGGAAGATACATGGAAGACAAGAAGAATAAGTAAAGCGGTGAATAATATTGTTTGAAGGTTTTTTTAACGTAGTCAAGGAGCGTTTCAACGGCGCTGAGGAGGAATACAAGCCCCCGATGTTCAAGTGCCCGAGATGCACTCAGACAAGCCCTCTTTCCAGATATGAGGAGCTTCACAGAGTTTGCCCCAAGTGTAATTACCACGGCAGACTTTCGTCACAGGAGCGTATCGCCATCACTGTTGACAAGGACAGCTTCAAGGAGCTGGACGGCGGCATGAAAAGCGGCAATCCGCTTGATTTCCCCGATTATTCCGAGAAACAGGCTGAACTCCAGACCAAGACCGGCCTGAATGACGCTGTTATCACAGGTACTGCAACTATCAAGGGCTCGCCTGTGGTCATCGGTGTCATGGATTCCCGCTTCATGATGGGAAGCATGGGAAGCGTTGTGGGCGAGAAGATAACCCGTGCCTTTGAGTATGCAACAGAAAAGGGACTTCCCGTTGTTATGTTTACTGCGTCAGGCGGCGCACGTATGCAGGAGGGTATCGTTTCTCTCATGCAGATGGCAAAGACTTCGGGTGCTGTCAAACTCCACAGCGATGCAGGCGGACTTTATATATCGGTCATGACTGACCCGACAACAGGCGGCGTAACAGCAAGCTTTGCTTCCCTCGGAGATATAATCATCGCCGAGCCGAAGGTGCTTATCGGTTTCGCAGGAAGACGAGTTATCGAGGGAACTATCAAGCAGAGACTTCCCGAGGATTTCCAGCTTGCGGAATTCATGCACGAGAAAGGCTTTGTTGATATGATCGTCGAGCGCAGAAAGATGAGAAGCGTTCTCTCACATCTGCTGAAGCTTCACGGCTTCTATCCAAAGGAAAAGGAGGTCTGAGCCATGGATGAGAAAAGAACAGCGTGGGAGCGTTTACAGCTTGTCCACACAAAGGGCAGACCTACTATAAAGGATTATATCCCGCAGATCTTCACGGACTTCTACGAAATGCACGGAGACCGTCTCTGCGGCGACGATAAGGCTATCCTCGGAGGTATAGGCCGTCTCGACGGCAAGCCTGTCACCATTATCGCTCAGGTAAAGGGCAGGGATATCAACGAGAACAAGGCCTGCAATTTCGCAATGCCCCATCCCGAGGGCTACAGAAAAGCTCTCCGCCTTGCAAGACAGGCTGAGAAGTTCCACAGACCTATCGTTTGCTTTATCGATACTCCCGGCGCTTTCTGCGGCGTTGCTGCCGAGGAAAGGGGACAGGGTGAGGCTATCGCAAAGAATATAGCAGAATTCATGACTCTCCGCACACCGATAATCTCTATCGTTCTCGGCGAAGGCGGAAGCGGCGGCGCTCTTGCTCTGGGTGTATGCGATGAACTGGCTATGCTGGAGAATGCGGAATATTCCGTTCTCTCACCGAGAGGATTCGCAAGTATCCTCTGGAAGGACGCATCCCGTGAACAGGAAGCAAGCGAAATTATGAAGATAACAGCGGAGGATATGGTCCGCCTTGGCGTTGCAGAAGCTATTATCGAAGAGCCCCTCGGAGGCGCTCATAACGATTTAGACAAAATTTCGGAAAATATCAAGGAATATTTGTCACAAAAAATTCCTGAAAAATGCAAAAAAGATATTGACGTTTTGCTTAAAGAACGCTATACTAAATTTAGAAAAATCGGAGCGTTCATTGAATGACCGGTTTTAATATAAAATGATGGAGGATAAATACATGATTTTTGAAAAACTCAAGGATATCATTGCTGATCAGCTCAGCGTAGACGCAGATGAGGTTACTATGGATTCCAATATCCAGGATGATCTCGGCGCTGATTCCCTTGATGTTGTTGATCTTATCACAACTATCGAGGACGAATTTGATCTTTCTATCCCTGATGAGGCTGTAGAGGAGATCAAGACTGTAGGCGATATTGCTAACTACATCGAGAAGAACACAGACGCTGAATAATAAAAGCGATCCCCGACCTGAGAAGGTCGGGGATATTTTTGTATATTCACATATTTTATGGGGATAATATCGCTGAAGGAGTGATATTATGAGGATTACACCTGAAATTTACAGCAAAATGAGCGACAATGCCTCACCGCCCTCAAGGTCTAAGGTGAATATCCCTGCCGCTTTCATTGTGGGAGGCCTTATCTGCGTGATAGGGCAGTTCCTGATGACGGCTTATAAGAATATGGGCATGGACAGCACCTCCGCAGGGGCGTGGACTTCCATTACCCTTGTGGCGGCGAGTTCGCTTTGTACAGGCATGGGATGGTATCAGAAGCTGGCGAAACACGCCGGGGCAGGTACCCTTGTGCCTATCACGGGCTTTTCCAATGCTGTGACCTCTGCCGCTGTTGAAAGCAGCACTGAGGGCTATGTGACCGGCGTTGGCACAAAGATATTCACCATAGCGGGACCTGTCATTCTCTATGGCTGTACGGCTTCTGTGATATACGGTGTGGTGTACTATCTTTTCAACGGAGGCTGACAGGCAAAAAAATAAGCAAGGCATATGCCTTGCTTAACTTAAACAAATGAAAATAAATATGTGTAGAACAAAAGAAAGGAGACAACAAAACGAGTGTTAATAATTCGTGATTATTTAACACTATATGTATTATAC
>OCTW011599919.1_pt1 | contig 20697 bp, 19 predicted proteins | sample 1539671 | NCBI WGS metagenome assembly OCTW01 (sample SAMN02144230, study PRJEB22623) | gut metagenome | biome: sheep rumen | host: Ovis aries | place: New Zealand
GTCATGGAATTCTCTGACATAGTCCATCGGGGTCAGGGAGAGTTTGAGGCGGAAAGTATTGTATAGCTGTTCCATACGAGCTTATTTTTTGCAAATATAGCACTTTGCACTGAAAATAGTGCAGTTTTTTGTAAAAATCGCACCAAAAATGGTGCATAACGAAAAAATGGCCAGGTGGTTTATCCGAACAAACAAATTTTATTAAGATTTGTTTAAAGCAATAAACAATACAGGACGGACAGAAATTATCGGCGAAAGCCCCATTTTTTCAAATCGTCTTCTCCTTTGTTTTTAGTGAGAGTTTTTCCGTCAAAGGTGTAGGTACAGACATTGATTCGAGGCTGGGGGTGGACCTTGTTGTCTTGGAACTTTACAGGCTTCCACTGGATATGAATGTCTTCGAGGGAAGATTGCGTGTAAAGGTACTCGTACAGGTGTGTAGGATGGATATCGACAGGGCCGCATTGGTCGTTGTCACCATCTGTAACCATGAATTCGCGGATAAGGGCGGAGGCTCGATAGCGAACATCATCGGCCTTAGCCTTCTGATCTTCGAAGGTGATATCCACGCCGGAAACGTGTGAGTGCAGCGATCCAAGTGGGAATGCCGCTTTCTTGTTCTTTCCGTTCACCGGGTTGCGGTGATAGACAATCCAGTCCTTGAAGCCATCTACCTCTTCTTCGTGGTAGTAGAACTCAACACAGTTGATGTAGATGCGACGGACTACAACGCCGTCCTTGTAAACGGCAAAATAGCCGCCGTATAGCATCTTTTGCGCCAGGAGGTAGAAAATGCCGCTCAACTCCTTAACCTTGGCTGCATCTCCTTCTGAGTGGGGGCCGTCGAACTCACGGAGGCAATCCATCAGTGAATGGCTCTGAATGAAGTCAGGTGTAATGTTATAGGTCATAATCGTGTTCTTATTATGCTTCTTCTTTTGTCCATTCTGGTACATCGGCAAGGACATTCCATGTTACACAATGGAGGGCACCGCCGTCGCGGGCCAGTTCTTCACATCCTTGCACCTGGATGACCTTGCAGTCTGGGTAGAACTGCTGTATCTGCTGCAGGGCCAACGGATCTTCCTTTGTGTGCAGGCCAGGTACAAAGATACAGTTTTTTACGCGAAGGAAATTGAGGTATGCCCATGATAGCTTGTTGAGCCTCGGGGTGTTATACTCCAATTCATCGACAACGAAGTGCGGAGATAGGGCCTCCAGCAGCTTTTTGCGGAAGCTGGGGTCAGTATTGATGTAATTGTTCATCAGAACGCGATTTCCTTCAATCCACTGAACCATCCCGTCTGAATGGCCGAAGATTTCATAGCGGTCCCACGGGATGATAACAATCTGAACCTGCAGATAATCCTCCAGAGTGGCCAGCAGCTCTTTCCTCTCCATCCAGTCATTCTCCTTGAAAATCTTGTCGGTCATGATAACCTTGTCTCCGCATTTGACAACGTTGCCTCCGTCCAAAATGAAGTCTACGGGAATTCGGCCGAGGTGCAAATGGTCAATGATCTCCAGAACATTCGGGATGTAGCCATCATAGCCCAGCAGATAATCCGGCCAATACTGATAGAAGAAAACCAGCGTCTTCTCGAGTTGAATTGGCATATAGTCTCTCGCCCACACGTGCTTGTAGGATGATGTGTAGGGCAGAAATTCGGCGTGGATCTGCTCCCGGTGCAATGCTTCCAGCAGATTCCGGCAGACAGGCACGTAGTGGCTTAGGCCGTGAGCAAGATACACCATATTAGTTTGAAAATCCTGAATCATAATTCTATTTGAAATTAATAATTAAATTATTAAAAGCCAATTAGTTATAGGATGTGCAGACAAAGATAGGCGGTCCTTTTGAGACCGCCAAACGGATTTTGTTAAAAGATGTTAAAGGATTCGAAAAAGAGCGTCTGCCCACGTCCACGGGGCGTGGACGGAAGGAGGGAGCGTGGACAGTTGTGGACAGCGGAGTCAACAGAATTCAGGGATTCTTCGTAACTTCGCACAAAACTGAAATCGCATGGCAAAAATCTACGTCGCCTCCAGTTGGAGGAACCCATACCAGCCAGAAGTGGTGGCCGCGCTACGGAAAGCAGGCCACGAGGTCTATGACTTCCGTAATCCCAAAGACAACCCCGGCGGCTTCCACTGGGCCGACGTAGATGAAAACTGGCAGGACTGGCAACCGGCCGAGTACATCGAGAACCTGACCCACCCCATCGCCGAGAAAGGCTTTAAGGCCGACTTGGACGCCATGCTTTGGGCCGATGTCTGCGTCCTCGTACTCCCCTGCGGCCGCAGCGCCCACACCGAAGCCGGCTGGTTCGCCGGCAAAGGCCTCAAAACCATTGTCTACATGCCGGAAAAGCAAGAGCCGGAGCTGATGTACAAACTGTTTGACGGGGTTGTGGGAAACCTCAAGGATCTGCTCAGGATTATTTAGTAGTCCAGCTTCTGGATGTACTTTTTCTGGTAATCCAGGATGTACTTCCGGAGGACTCCTCCTTCCAGGATCTTCACGTCGGCAGCGAGGCCGATTACAAAGCGCCCCGCACCTTCCAGCGAGTGAATCACAGTCCGGAGTTCGATTGCCTCAAATTAAGGCATTTGAAGGTGAGGCTGGGCTTATTTCTTCAATCTCTCCACCAGCGTTTCCTGCACAAGTTTCCAAGAAGAGTAAGCATCGAATGATATTCCAGGACGCAAAAGCTTGGTGGTGTCTTCAGTGAAATCGGGATCGGCCATCTTCTCCTCCATGTTGGCAATGAATTGCTTGTAGGTAGGTGGAGCATCAACGACGAAGTCCATATATCGGCGGTAACAGCGGATGATCTCATCTGCATTGACCTCGGCATTCTGAAGGGCATATGCGAGATCGAAAAGATCCCGGCCTTTTTTTCGCTGATAAAGGGCTCGAAGTTTGGTGCCAAGCAACTCGTTCAACTTGTAAGTCGTGATGCTGCAAGAGCCCTTGGCCCAAAGACTGTCATAAGAGAACGGGACTTGAACCAGCCCGAGTTCATTGAAGTGTTCGTAGCAGTTGATTTCGACCTTCAGACGGAGTTGAACCACTGGTGGAACTTCCGATTGAATCCGGAAAAGCATAGTATTGTTGAAGCGCTTAGGCTTTATGACCTTGTCCGGAAGGTAGCTGAGCACTTCGCCCAAGCGGAAAAGGATGGGCTTGATAGGCCCGGGATTAATCTGTACCAGGTCGATGTCTTCGCTGTATCGGGGCTGCGGTGACAGGTAGAGTTTATGTAAGGCAGTACCTCCACGGAAGGCTAACTCTCTGGACAGGAATTCATCGGCAAAAATGTCAGTGAGAGCGCGGGTAATGATAAGGTCCTGCTCAACATTGGCTATATCTTCCCAGGGGACTTGCTGGTTCCAGTGGGTAATGGCAGAACGTGGTATCATAGTTCGTCGATTTCAATTGCCGTGTTGATGAGGATGTTCCAGCGCTTGTTCACCTCTGAACCTTCGGCACTCTTGCGGGAAGAAAGCGGGAAACGGTTGAGCTTTGGGGACAAGAGGTGAAGCTCCGTGAAGAGAGCATCGGCTTGCTCCTGATTCTGCAGGACCTCCTCCAAGATGTAACCGAGTCGCTGGATGGTGGCGATGGTGGTTTGGGCGAAGAGACCGTTTTCGGCTGCGCCCTTCCAGTCAGTCTGCTCTGAGAGTTCTTCGATGATTGTTGCCGCGCGGGAAAGCCCACCGATACGCTGCTCATACTGGACGAGGTCCATGGCAGTAAGCTCCGGACAGGAAAAGCATACAGTTCCAGTCTCGGAATTGCGTATTTGAAGAAGTTCCCGGTTTATCGAAGCCCTGTAGTTCCAGTCCAGGGATGTCTGTTTCTGAACATGGAGCTGCGGGAAAGTGGTCATCACGCTGAACCGCTGCGGGCGCTGATGGGCGGCGCCCAGCATTTCGGCTGCACTGAGAAGGCCGATATAATAAGGCTTCCGGAGATAGGACATAAGCTGGTCGATGTAATAGACTGCCGGCACAATGCCCTTGGCAGCATAATGCGGCGGAATGATTACATAAAAGCCGCGGTAGGGTTGGGCAATGATTCCAGCCTTGCCAGCACGGTAAAGGTTATTCCTGACCACTTGAGGCTTTAGGTCCGGAAAAGCAGTAGCTACGTCCTGTGAAGTAAACGTAGCCAGTCCTTCTATCTCTCGCTTGTGTATCCAGTCTCGAATGGTCATTTTCTTAAATTTTCTGCAAATATAATCAAATAATGATTATAAAAGAATAAAAAGTAAGAAATTAACGTGTTTCTTAACGCCCCGAAGCTACAGCTTCTGAATGTACTTTTTCTGGTAATCGAGGATGTACTTCCGGAGTGCATCTCCTTCCAGGATCTTCACATCGGCAGCGAAGCCGATCACAAAGCGTTCGGCGCCTTCCAGCGAGCTGTACAAAGACACTCCGGGATATCTCCTTGCTTAATCGCCATTTTGGCGCCGTCCCGGAAGTGATACCGCTCAGGTATGACCGAAGCCACACTTCATGCGAGGCTTCGGTTTCGTTTTATTTTCTCATTCCGAAATGGAATAAAGCTATTTACCAACAACGTGCCGCTCCACGACCTTGCTGTCCTCATAGACGCAGAATGCTATCGGCCCAGATTCTTCCGGGGGCCTTCCGAACCATCGGCCCGATTTCTCACGGCAGGCCTTTTTTGCGGCCTTCAGGGCGGTTTCGGCATCGGGATGAGGAATCTTCCGGCTAGTGTCTTTGGGCTTCTGCACGGGCCTGCCAGGCACAAAATAAGGCTTATCGTACTGGCGAGACCAGACGTAATCCGGCACCTCAGTTATCGGCGGAGAAAAAAATATGGAGTCATGTGGGTTCATGGCTCCAAAACTAATCATCAGATGAGCCAGACTGTTGCCGATGCTCTATTTCTTCCGGAAAACAAATGGGATATTGTACGGAAGACCAATGTACAGACCTTCGTATGCCGAGAAATCGGCAACATATTTATTCTCCCTCTCGATAAGGCGGAGAAGGGCGTCATCGGCTTTCAGTAAGAACTCATCGGCCTTCTCGAACTCATCTAAGTCTTTCCATTTGAGCCCCATCACCTTCATCACAACTTCTGAGGTGGAGATTTCCCCTTTGGCACGTCTCTTCTTGAGCCATTCATAGGCCTGCTGGGCAATGGCGTCGTAGTCGGGCTGGGGTGTTTTGGTATCGGCCATGTGTTATTTAATTGGTGGTTTGCACCACAAAAATACGAATAATGCCTGTCCTGTCCACGGCCACAGGGCGGTGACGAAGTGTACGGAGTGGACAGAGTGTATTGACGTTTTATTCCGGCTTCGGAAGCCCGGGATAATACCGCCATCCGTACTCTATCTCCAGCACCTTCAAGGCAGCGTACTCCCAGTAGTTCTCGTGGAAACTGGGCGTGTACTTTGCCATCTCCAGGCGATGCTCTATCGGGTCTTTGCATTGGCCCCAGATATCAGTAAATCGGGCGCTCAACTGGTCGACCAGATCACCTTCTGAGCCTTTCTCTACCTGATAGAAGACGGTGCCGACGCGGGTGATGCTCTCACATTCTTCCGGACGGATGCAGTGGTTATCCAGGACGAAGGCATAGCGGAAGTATTCGGGATTCTCTTCTGATCCAAGCGTGCTCAACGGATAGTCATACTCGGAGCCATGGAATTTGATATGGCAGACATCGCCCGTGAAGATGGCCTCTCCATTTGAGTCTCTGTACGATGTCTTAACGCCGGCGAAGTAGGCTGGAAAGGCATATCCCCGGTCTTTGCATTCGTCCTGGAACACGCCTTCTACCACATCTTGATTGTGGTCTTCGGCAAACTTGTCGTCGCAGTCGAAGATATACAGGTCATCGTCAAAGAAGAAGAAATTCCCCATGGCCTTGTATCCGAACTTGTCTTCGTCAATGATATAGCGAATCAAGATATCCGGCTCATCCCACGGAATGCCGGCACCAATCGTATACAGATGCTCCTGGCAAAGCCGCTGCAGCACTTTCATATTGATGACCGGCGGAGCTGCCTGCTTCCTCTTTTCCCGGGGTTCGATATAGTCCAGAAGCTGGATGAACCATTCATTTGGAAAGGAAACATTGGGGAGTTCCAGAGCATCCTTGAACAGCGGAGCCATATCCTCGTCCTTGAATCCGGCTATGCCGCAACCGATTCTGGTAAGCAGAAATCGATTCATCGGATGCTGACGGGCGTATTCTATGAAGTCATCGACATAAGGCTTGATTTCGGACAGTGGTCCGTGCATCGTCGGGATAGCGTAGCACTGTCCCTGAGGGCCTACTCCGTTGCCCCATTCCGCGCCAAAATGATCATAGGCATAGCGTGCTGCTCCGCCCATGTGCTGGCCTTCCAGATTGCTGCCGAAAACGAAAACCTCACACTGAGAGAGTTCCGTGATGTTGCCTGGGGCGAGTCTCTTAAATACTTTCTCCATAAGCCATTATACGTTTTACAGTGGTAATTTCTCCCATTTACCAAGAGACGTCTCTTTCAAAGTACTATCAAACGCCTCGTGAAGTGAACCGTTCTTTGGAGAACCCTCTGCTTTGAGCCACGCCACTTCTATTCCTACTTGATAGCCGACCTTCAGTGTTCGATTCCATTGGTTGGCATACCAGTCGTTGCTCTCGTTAATCAAGCGATACGCTTCATCCCGAGTTAAGATATAGAACTCTGGTTGGGAATCTTCAGTATTATTCTTGTCCGCATAAACGAACACCCAGGGGCAGACTATCTTCTTGTCAAGATTGGCAATACTTCCATCGAATGTTGAATATAACCCCGTCAGGATATTATGAGTAGTGCCGCTTTTAACCTGAACAAGCGTGTATTTCCCAGATTTAGGAGAATAGCAAAAGAGGTCGGCTCCCGGGAAATTGTTTGAAACGTCATTAAGGTTAATGACAACGAGTCCCCGTTTGCGGAGTATTTCCGCTACCGCATCTTCCCATGAACGCCCCTGTTGACTTAGATTGGCAGCACGCCAAGGTTTCTGGCTGCAAAGATCTGATACTATCCGACGATACTCCCGATTAACAGGATTGTAATTCTTCATAAGATTGAGAGGTGGATTGAATTCCTCAATCAAATCCTCTTCAATTGCTTTGGGATTATTATTCTTGAAGTAATAGAAAAGAAGATTCTTCTTCATCCATACCTGCAACGCTTTTTCATCTTCAGGGCAGAAACTTACCATCCCGTTATTAGGATTATTCTTGTCTCTTGGTATAGGTTTGTAGCCCTTAAGACATCCCAGCGTCAGCCTTAAGGTTGAACGACCGGCATTATCGCCAAGATGCTGATTCCAGATACGATTGCGTAGCGTGTCGCTAGTGATACCTGTATAGATTAGATTGTGTCCTCGAAATACCGGGGTCACAACCTCGCAATTCTTAGTAGGTAATTCTCTGATGTCCCGGATGGTGACAATGTAATTACCTGGTGACAAGGGCAAATCTTTCCCGTCATTCACGAGTGGATCAAAGAGAATAAAATCGTTCAGTTCCATAGTCATTCTATCAAGCAAAGAACAGCATAAAACCCAGCCAAAGAGCAGCGAATATACCGCCGACAATAACGGCGTAGTGGATAATCGTATGCCCCAGCTCCCCGCCAATACTGGCGTTCAGGATAAGGCCGACACCAATGGCGACTATCTCCAGAAATGCCGCTATACAAAATGCAACCATCAGCCACATCGCGATATTCTGACGAATCTCTTCATCCTGCTTCTCGATGGCTTCCTTCTGCTCAGGTGTAGCCTCTGTGGCAATCTTCCACCGCTTGTAGCATAGATAGCAACCCACAAAGCCGAGGACCAGCATCGCCAGCCCGTGCCAAGATTCTGGATTCTTATAAGCAATGATGCTGCCTGAAATCAAGGCGACAAGCGTGATGGCGAGGACAAGAATGCCCCGAGATTCGCGACGTTTCATTGTGCTTTGACAAATCTGATAATCGGGACGGTTTTCCAGCCCATCTGGGTTTGGTATTTGTAGGTGCCAACCTGCATGACTTTGCTGTCTTTGGGGCACTTGACAATTTGGTCGTCGTAGAAGGTATTTTTCTGGTCAGCGACGATCAGAACCACAGGGTCGGTGTAGTAAATGGAGCCGGTGTACTCCATTCTCTTCTCGGACTGGGCAAGAGCGGCATCGTTGAAGACGACCTGCAGGATCTCGAAGTTTTTGGCTTCAGTGAATGGAACGGGGGTGTCAAGCATGGTCACGCCATCGGGCAGCTTTGCCTGCTTCTCGGTTTTTGTGTCACCTTCCCCGCCCTGCTTTGCCGTGTAGGCTCTGACTGCAAAGAAGCCAAATGTAAGGAGTATGCCGGTTACAATGCCAAGAAAGTATGAAAGTCCTTTACTCATATATGTAAGTGTTTAATTATGCCAGTTTTTGAATGTGTTTCTTATCGTACTTCTTGATGTAGTCCAGGAGTTCCTTGCCCTGGAGGATCTTGATGTCGGCAGCAAGTCCGATCACAAAGCGCCCGGCGCCTTCCGGCGAGTGAATCACCGTCCGGAGTACCCATTTACCATCCTCCCTCTTGAGGTCCTTTTCCGCCAGCGGAAATTCCTCCAGCAAGAGACTCTTGGCGCGGGTGTTGAGCTGAAGAGCAATCATTTCGTTCAACGGCCCCGTCATCCGGAAGACGTCCGGCCTGGGGACAATGTGCTGCGAGACGAACTCCCACGGCGTATCGGTTTCCTCGACGGCATGGATACGCGCAACCTTGAACATCCTGGGCTCGGCCTTATCCACATCATAGGCCCAGATGTCAATCATGTTGGCGGTGAATTCTATCGGCTCCACCAGGCGGTCATGCGCCTCATTGCTATGGGCCGATTCATACTGCTTCAGGACCACCTGCCGCTTATGCTTGATGGCCGATGCTAACGCCTCCACATTGGCCGCATTCGCAGTATTGTCGATATAACTGGCAATGCTGGTGCTGTCATAAACGCTCGCCAGCTTCCGCTGCAGGTCCCGCTTGAGCACATTGTTGTTGTCGATCCCCTCGATGAGCCGGGCCGTCATATAGGCCTCCTCCTCCGTGAAATAAATCAGCCGATTGAAATCTGTCAGCCCTCGCGCCACCTTCCCCATCGCGTACACATTGCCGTATAGCTTGTTCACCACAAACCCCGCCTCCCGGATGGTGTCGATGTACCGGTACACCGTCCTGGGCGTGATGCCCAATTCCGCGGCCAACTGGTCGATGGTTCGGCTCACATTCCCGGTGAGCAGTTTCATCAGGCGGAGTAGTTTGACAATTTTGGTCTGGTCCATTTGTGTTAGAATTGAATAATACTTAGGAGACGCTGATGAATCATGTGCCAATCCTGAGCTAAATCAACTGTGCAAAACCTGTACTGATGGGCATCCTGGGCAAAGTTGAAGGTTTCTTCCGGAATACGGGTTTTCGGATAGACCATAATGCCCTTTGTTGAGAGCGTATACGGAACCGCTTTGTCCTCCTGATTGCTTACATAACTAATAATCTGTGAGATATGGTCGCGTCGGAGCTTCTTCGCCGTCTCAAAACGAGCCAACAACATCTCTTTGTAATACTTGGCGTCGAGAATGATACGTTTTCCGGATTCGGGATTATCCAAGGTAACATCGGTAATCATTTCGGGTAAAACGTCCTCGTCATCGGCTTCAAGCGCAGTGAGTTGAAAATGAATAATCGAACGTTTGACGATTGGATAATCCTGAGCACACTCATGACGGTAGAAGTTAAGCAAGAACGATTCAAAGATAGCGTTCATCTTGTTCTCATCTCGCGTAAAGTCCAGGAACTTATATTCTCCGGGGCGGTTCTGCTCTGGTAACAGACGTTCGAAAAGCAACTCGCACACGTTAAGAATGAGCCTATAGAAGCGGTTGTTCCGGTTGAGGCGGACATCCTTGAAAACTGAGTGGCTAAGAGTGATGGCTTCCACCTTTGGGAAGCGAAGGAAAGTGCGGCGCAAATCCATGCGAACCTCCTTGTTCACCTCCTTATCTCTAAGCAGGTTGTACATTGAGGCGTACACTATCTGATTGAGAAGGATGTCTCCTGTCAATTCATCAAGTGCACAGATGGTTTTTCCTTCCCGATATCTGTTTTGCTTAAGTGTTTGTGCGAGTTCAAGCTTTCCTTTGATTCCAGAGATTTCCTCTTGATGGGTGCGATATTCCTTCGCAACGCCCCGCTTTAGCAATACATCCGCGGCTTTTGTCAGGAGACGTGAAAGAAGGTCAACAACAGCCGGGCATGACTTGGCGTCAACACTTACCCAATCACGCTGCTCGGGCAACCCCCAGGCATAACACAGGAGGTAATATAGATTCTGTATGGGAATCAGGGCTTCCAAAGCTATAGTTTCAGCATCTGTTTCAACTCGGCAAGACGGCTGCTGTCATCAAAACATATCTCCTCAAGATAAGGGAAGAGTTCATACTCGCAGATGTCATTCCACCAAGCCGACTCTTCTCCCTTTACAAATCCATCGAAGTTACAGAAATAACTGTGACCGATTTCCATTCCTCGAAGCATTTCATCCCGGTTGATTTCATGATTGACTGCAACTATCTTCTCTGTAATCTTATCAACGAATTCGGCGTTCATCTTAGCTTTTAGGAAGTCCTTGAAGGTATTTCCGAATTCCGGCAGAAGGGTAATAAACGAGAACCGGCGGCGAAGGGCATAGTCAACAATGGCCAGTGAACGGTCTGCGGTATTCATACAGCCGATGATGTGAACGTTCTCGGGAACGTAGAAGGGCTCGTCCTTGGCGTCAGAGTAGGTCAGACGCAAGGTGTGTTTGTCACCCCGCTTGTCATGCTCTATGAGCATCATCAGTTCGCCGAATATCTTGGAGAGGTTGCCACGGTTGATTTCATCTATGATGAAGAAGTATGGACGGTCGTCCTTTTTTGCTCGCAAGCAGAAGTCATAGAAGATGCCGTTGCGGACCACGAAGCCATCCTTTGACGGGCGGATACCCTGGATGAAGTCTTCATAGCCGTAGGACTGGTGGAACTGGACCATCTCGATGCAGGAATCGTTCTCTTCGCCGAGGATGGAGTATGCAATCTTTTTAGCGAGGAAGGTCTTGCCAACACCCGGAGGGCCTTGCAGTATGATATTCTTCTTGCGTTTCAGGAGGCTTTCAATATGATGGAAAGTCTCTGGCGCTATAAAAGGCTTTTCAGGGTCTGTTTCGAAGGAATATGAAGGGTTATCTTCGCTTTCCGGGCTATAGAACAGCGTATCGGCAGGCTCTTTTCGAACATATTCCAATATGCGGTCAAATTCATCTGAGGACAACTTAAACAAGGAGCCTTGATTATTGTTGAATACCTCACTTTGCTTAAGGATATCATCTACCAGTAGTTCTGACCAAGATACTTGGTGCGTGAACTTTTCAACCACCGTGAATTCGAATTCATCCTTGGAGCGTTTCGTTACTTCAAAGAGAGCCTTGACCTTCTTGACTGGCGTTGTCTCGTAACCGATAATCTGGTCTCCAGGTTTGATCTCCCCAAAATACTTGTAGATACGGCGTTTATGGCCATTCTCGTTTATGGCCGTATATGTTTGGACCTGTCCCGTTTCTATTGCATCGATACTCCAAATCTTCGGATTGGCATTCAGCCAATAATAACAGACCACAGCCTCACTTGCAATCTTCCCTTCAACTAGAAGATTAAGCTTCTTTACGTAGTCCGGATACTTCGTCAGTTCCGTAAGTGTCTTCAATGCTGTGGGCTCTTGTGTTGTCCAGTCGCCGACATTATCCCAACGTACCTTTCTGATGTTATTGTAGTCAGGAAAACTATCATCAAAATAATAATCAGATTCCACGACGCCTCGACCGATGATGTGGTTGCGGCCCTGTTTGGCAAAAATGATGTCACCAACTTGAATCTCATGGCAAAATTCCCAGGTGGCCAGGCCGTCATTTTTGTAATTCGTTGATGCATTCCCGTACTGAGCTTTCATTGCAGTACGAATTTCCTCCAAAGAAGCATATTCGTTAAGATCGCCCAACTCTTCCCAGCCGATGCATGCGATTCCTTCTTTCTGACACCGATCCCATTTGCTTGCATTGGCCCCCGGAGACAGTATCCAATACTTAACAGAGGTATTCTCCCAAGTGGGTATTTCGTCACCTCTGCAAAGACGATACATGAAAGCTATGACATCCTCTTCGCCTTTCTTTTCCATTAAGAAGGCTTGCAATTCCGATATTCTCCTGGACTTTGCATCTTCCATTCCATATAACGTCGCGAATTTGACTAGCATATCGCGACTGTAAATCGGGACCAATCGATCGTTGGAATATAGATACGCTATCTTCCACTTAACCACATCGCCAATCATAATATCGTCGATGGCAGCAAAGTTTCCGTTGTTCGCCGCTGTAGCAATCTGGTTTATACGGAACCGAACGACATCATAGGCAGCATCCCGACTATCGCCGATACTTGCCAGCCATGTATATTTGCCATCACGCAGGTATTTGCCATTCTTCTTCTCCTGGTTCCTGTTTTGATTATACTCGAAGATGTAAAATTTGTAGGCTGAACCTCCCCAGATGGAGCCCAACTCCGATGTAATGCTCTCAAGCCAGTAGCAGAAAGAGTTCGAACGTTCAAGGTTAGAGTATGTCTCCAGTGGCATCTCGGGAAGGGATGACAGAGGGAAACGCTTCAAAAACCTATGCTTGATATCGCGGAGTTCATTTAGTTTTTCTGGTGTCATATTTATTCGTATAAATCATAATTGGATATATCCACGTCTGCCCATTGTTCGCACTGGTGGATGACGGTCTCCAGCGCAGACTGTTCTTCCTCCGGCGGGTATTTGTACTTCTTAAGCAGGCGTTTTACCTTGGAGCGCATCCCGGCACGGGCCGACTCTTTCTTCTGCCAGTCGATTGTGCGGTTTTTCCTTAGCTCTTCGGTGAGTTCTTTGGTAAGGTTGACCAGCTGCTCGTTGGTGTAGAAGTCCTTCACAGCCTGCGGCCGAGTCAGGGCATCATAGAAAGCCTTCTCCTCTGCGTTGAGTCCAAGACTGTCGGCGACCTGTTCGCTCTGGGCGATCTCCTTCGCCAGATCAAGCAGTTCTTTGATGACTTCCTCATTCGTCAAAAGGCCCTTCAGATAGTTGGAGAGCGCCATGTTGATGAGATCGGAGAACTTCTGGGCCTGTACCAGGTTGGTGCGCTGGTAAAGATGCACACGCTCTTTGAGCAGTTTCTTGAGGAGCTCGATGGCAATGTGCTTCTCTTTCATCTTGGATATCTCATCGAGGAAGGCGGCATCAAACAGAGAGAATTCTGCCTTGACATCTGAGAAGAGGTTGATTACTCCCTCGCTCTTGATACTCTGCTTGAGAAGTTCGCTGATGCGCTGATTGATTTCCTTCTTGGATACCTTGACCTTAACATTCTTGATGCGGTTAATAGCTGTGCGCACTGTCTCGAAGAATGCGGCTTCGAAGCGCTGTTCTTCGTTCAGAAGGCTACGGCAGAGACTTACTGCATTCTTAAGAAGCAGGGATTCCTTGAGGAAGGAAGTGCACTGCTCATCCATTGCGGGAGCGAGCATGAAGTTGACTGCCCCTTTGATGATCTCCGCGCGGTCGGTATCGGTTCCCGAATGGAACTTGGCGTAATTGAAACCATGGAAGAAGTCGCGGCAAACCTCCAGCTTCTCTTTGAACTTGACAAGGGCCGTTTCCTTAATATCCGGATTGCCGTAGTTCTCCTGATCCTGCTTGGTATAGTCGCGCATGGCCTCCTTGAGTGCCTTGGCGATACCGATGTAATCCACAACCAGACCACCTGCCTTACCTGCAAATACGCGATTGACGCGGGCAATGGCCTGCATGAGGTTGTGGCCGGACATAGGCTTGTAAACGTACATGGTAGCCAGTGACGGCACATCGAATCCGGTGAGCCACATGTCCACGACGATGGCAATCTTCATCGGGTCGCTGTCGTCCTTGAACTTCTTGGCCAGTTCTTTTTTGTATTGTTTGTTGCCAACGATGTCATGCCACTCCTCCGGATCGTTGTTGGAGCCGGTCATCACGACCTTCACCATTTCTGTCCAGCCGGGACGAAGTTCCAGGATTCGCTTGTAGATGCTGATGGCAATAGGCCGGGAAAAGGCCACAATCATCGCCTTGCCGGTGAGTTCATACTGGCGGTTCTCCTCGTAGTGCTTAAGAATGTCCTGTACTAATGAGTCGATGGTTTCAGGAGCACCGAGAATCTCCTCCAAATGAGACATCTCGTGCATACTCTCCTCAATCTGTTGAGGCGTGGCGCCTTCATCAGAGAGTTTCTCATACTCAGCGTCAATCTTCCGGATGGTCTCTTCATCCAGCTTGAGATTAACCACGCGCGACTCATAGAAGACCGGACAGGTGGCACCGTCCCTCACGGATTGCGTCATATCATAGATATCGATGTAGTCACCGAAGACTTCTTGAGTATCGCGGTCTTTCAGAGATATGGGTGTGCCGGTGAATCCTATGAATGAGGCATTGGGTAATGAATCGTGAATGATACGGGCTGTACCGACACTGACCCGGCCTTGGGCATCCACTTTTTCCTCAAAACCATAATGTCCTCGGTGGGCTTCATCAGCCATCACAACAATATTTCGGCGCTCGGATAGCGGCTCGTTTGATTCCTCAAACTTCTGCATCGTTGTGAAGATGATGCCGTTGGCTTCACGTCCTACCAGCAGCTCACGGAGATTCTCCCGGCTGGAGGCCTGGACGGGTTTCTGGCGAAGGAACTGCTGGCACTTGGAGAACTGGGTGTAAAGCTGGTCATCCAGGTCGTTACGGTCCGTGATAACCACGATGGTAGGCTTGTTGAGGACCGTTTGAATCAAATGGGCGTAGAACACCATCGAGAGCGATTTTCCACTGCCCTGGGTGTGCCAGAATACGCCAATCTTACCATCTCCGTTGGTGGCCTTGATGGTGCGTTCCACTGCCTTCTTGACTGCGAAATACTGGTGATAACCGGCTAGAATCTTTGCAGTTCCAGCTTCGTCCACGCTAAAGCAGGTGAAGTTCTTGATGAGATCCAGGAAACGGTCACGCTTGAACATCCCCACGAAGAAGGTATCGTAGTCGATGAGGTCTTTCGTCTCTTCCATACCGTCCTTCGTCTTCCACTCCATGAAACGATCTTCCTTGCTAGTAATGGTGCCTGCCTTGGAAATCGTCATATCACTCATCACGCAGAAGACGTTGTAGATAAACATGGACGGGATTTCCTGAATGTAATTACGGATTTGGCGATATGCGGCAGAAGCATCGGTTTCCTCCCGAGACGGCGATTTTAGTTCCACGAGGACCAACGGCAGACCGTTTACGAAGATTATGATGTCTGCCCGCTTTTCGGATTTCTCCACGTAGGTCCACTGGTTGATGGCCTGGAAGGTGTTCCGGTCTGGATGGGCGAAGTCAATGAGGTACACGATGTCGTTGACCGCCTCTCCCTTGTGCATATAGCTCACCTCAACGCCATTCTGGAGGTAATCCATGAACTGCTGGTTCTTCTGCACCAGGGTGCCGGAGTCGATGTCGCGCACCTTTCGGATGGCCTCATCGATGGCCGCCGACGGTTTGGTGGGGTTCACCAGCATCAAACTGTGGGCGAGTTGCGCCTCATAGAACGGGACACGGTAATCACGCTCTATCTCCGGGCCATACACGTGCTCGTAACCCAGATTGTCGAGTAGCTCAAGAAGTGCGTTCTCGTAATTTGATTCCGTAAACATACTAATTATCTAATTCGCCTTTTTCTAATTGCTCTAAATAAAAAAACAATGCTTCTTTGTAGGCTTCTCTATCTTGGGAATACAAAGCTTCAGAGGCCGAGATGAATATGCCCCCTATAATAATAGGGTTTTGCTCATCATAATAATCATTAAACGGTTGATTGTCCTGATATAATATCCTATTTGTCCCTCTATCTGAGTGATTACGATAAAAATGCATAATAAACCCTCCTATTACATCTGTAATACGGGACGTAAGAAGAGCCAAAGAATAACTAATTGACACATGTTCAACATCTTGTCCATGAGAAGCAAACCCGGCAGAGTCTCTAATTTCTGATATCTTTTGTGCAACAGCGGATATTCGCCGAGCTATTTCAGATAAGTCATCCCGATAAGAGTCACTTTCGGTAAGCATGTTTTCTATAGTTACTTTTACCAGTACCTGAAATTTATCATATTTAGAATAATCAACACCCTTATTTGTAAGGATGGTTTTACAAATTCCCTCGATCAACGATTTACATGCCTCAACGCACAAATCCGGATTATTCTCTACGGATTCTTCAATAAGAGAGACCTGCCTTTCATATGCAGAAAAGCTGGGAATATAGCCTATATTTTCCCGAATCCACTTCACTTTGATTAATTCAAATTATGATTTATGCGATTGTTGAGGGCAATTTTATCATCAAGGGATTTTAGAATCGCTCCAATCCGACATTGTTGATCATATTCCGGGTATGAAATCTCTACTTTGCGCAATTCGGACTGCTTAATACCCGTAACAGTCGTGCCAGTTTCTCTTGCGGTAAGCCTCTTCTGTCCTATGTCGGATTGCAAAAAGTATTTTAAATAGGTATTGTCAAGTATTCCCTTTTTTCCCCGTAACGTAACAACTCTTTGAGCAAGAGCAACTTTTGTGTCATCAAGCTGTGCAACTTCGCCTAAAGGAGCCTCCGTTGTCAGGACGACATCTCCTGGCTGTGGCAAACCTCTAACCATCCAAGAATCATAATCATCTTCAGCGATGAATTCATCATAAGGAAGAATCCTCCCTCCTTTGATTATTTTTGCTGTAACCAAAGGAACACCTGAAGATGTCTTCTTGGGCGTTTTTCCTCTGTAATCAATCAAGACATCGAGAAGATTGATAAGTATGTCACTTTTCCACTCTTCCATAAATGAGAATTTAGCAGGTTAATTGGCCAGACAATAATCGGGGCAATAAAGAATCGCGTGACTCTGACAGCTCCTGATTGCCAGATAGGTTCTCTACATATTGTAAAAACAGCGGTTCTGACACGCGGTAGAATGACTCCAACACGCTATTTGGAGGAATAAGAGCAGAAAACTTATCATAATCATTCTTTCCTATATGGATTACGGTTGTCGCAACTTCAGAGGATTCAACAGCCTTCAGTTGGGGCCGTAATGCCTCTATTAGGAAGAAATGGCCGATTTTGGGTTTGGGAGAGAATCGCGTAATTCTCTGATTAATCCATGAATCTTTCCCTCCCCAAATATAAACAGAGAATTCTCCATCCATGCCAACAAGTATATCTCCCTTATTTGTTAGTTGGCCTTTGGGGTGCTTCTCTTCAGTGAAAACCCCTGCATCTTGTTTTACTAAGTCTCTGATTCGAATGAGGGGAAGTCCTTTCTTCTCGGAATTAAATAGCGTTGAATTAAATGGCGCACCATAATAGACATCACATATATCGTAGATGCTACCAACATGCCATCCTTCTGGAATCATCCCCAGCTCTGAATCTAAGAACTTACCATTTTTAAACGGCTCAAAATCAACGAACCAAGACTTATACAGCGCCTGTGCTTGTTCCTCTAAATTATGATTTAAGCGCTTGTTGAGTTCTATCTTATCATCAATAACAGACAGTACATCTACAATACGATCTTGCTCTTTGCGTGAAGGAAGACTAACCTCAAAACCAGAGACCGATTTTCCACTTATATTCGGCTGAGCTGTCTCGCTATCAATGTGATTCAAAACAAACTTCTGGAAAATCGGTGAAAGCAACGAGTAATAGACAAATTTGCTATTAACACTGGCGTGTGGTTTGAACAGAAGTACTCGTTGATTAAGATAAGCTGGAGTATCTTCGATGTATCTCCCAATCTTCCCTATAGTTGCACCAGTCATTGCCAATACGAAATCACCTTTTCTTACAATAAATTTTGCGAGTTTCGAAGGACTATATTGCTGAATGTTTACTCCCGACATGGATTCGTAGTTCACATAAGGAGGCTGGATGTCACCAATCTTAATCGCTTTTTCTGTGTAATCCCCAAAATCCCCGCTCTTGAAAGCAAAACCAGGAATTAAATCGCAGATTTCAGCAAGTTTATATGTTTTCCACTCTTCCATAAATGAGAATTTAGCAGGTTAACCTGCCCGACATAAGTTGAGGCAGTAAAGTATCGCGTTCTATCTGTAGATTATCATTCTCGTCACTCAACTCTTCTATTTTTGTGTCTAAAGGGGTCACAAGTTCATTAAAAGAATTGATAATGTCCTCAGGCGGGATAATAACAGATAAACCTTCGAGTTCTTTTCTATTAATAGAGCCAAAGACCGTACCCTCGCCGTTATACAAATCCAATTGCTCGGATTGGCCTTTTATCGTATATAATACGAAGGAATATGATTTCATAAATGGCTCGATCGAAGCAAGACCACGTCCAATACAACATCTCTTTTTTGAAACATTAATATCTCCAACCGGTGCACGAACACTCATCAAAATACTCCTGGGAGTAGAAAAACGAGTTGGCTCTATCGTGAACAGCTTTATGGATGGGAATCGAAAACCAAACTCAGTTCTCCCTTGGTAAAAAATAATTCCGTTTCCTTCCTCATTGAAAGAGGATCCGGATGGCGACTGTCCCATAGTTATTGTTGCCAATTCAGAGAGCGTTCCGACATGCCATCGATCCGGAATCATCCCCAGCTCAGAATCCACAAACTTCCCACTCTTAAACGGCTCAAAATCAACGAACCACGACTTGTACAGAGCTTGTGCCTGCTCTTCTAAATTATGATTTATGCGATTGTTGTTCTCAATCTTATCGTCAATAGTTGAGAGAATGTCCGCGATCCGATGTTGTGTCTGCAAATCAGGGAGAGGAATCTCGAAATCTTTTATCAACTGGGCATTTAAGTTTTGTTGAGCTCCGCCATTAGCGAGAGATGCCAGTGTTGAATACGCATTTGTCAAGGCATAATAGACAAAACGATAATCGGCGATCTCCTCATCAATCATAAGATTACAGCATGCCTGGTTTGTTGTCATAGGTATCATCCCTATAGCACACTTAGCTGCAGTGGCCCCATACATTGCAACAATAACCGAATGTGGATCAATCCATTTAGCTGACGAATTGTTTAATCCTGATTCGGATATTGTGGACTCCGTAGAATATATCCTATTGAAATTGACTTCCTTCGTATTCAGCCAAGGAATTCCGCCACCATAGTATTCTTCTACGGTGCTTTTAGGTGTTCCTCCACTACATACTCTTTTGCAGAGACTTCCTATTTTTGTCAATTTCCACTCTTCCATAAATGAGAATTTAGCAAGTTATTTGGCCAGACATAAGCTCTGGCAATAGTGAATCGCGAAGAGTTTGTAATTTACGATTCTCAACGCGTCGTTCTATGTACTCTGAGATTAGAGGTCTGATTTCGTCGTCAAGATCTTCCATCAGCGAAGCCTCTGGGATAACAACCTCAGCTTTACCAAGATCGCCTCGTTTGATGTGACCCATTGTAACTGCCTTATCTTTTGCAATACGAATGAATCTACTCAAATGGTGCTTAGTCCAGAAAAACACAAACCAGTTAGGATACTTATCAGAGCTTACTTTAAACAAATGCTGATTAAGTCCGCATATACCACCACACCAAAAATCGACTAACAAAGTGCCCGACCAAGAGAAAATAACATCGCCATCATTTACGATATATTGAGCCGGTATTGATTCTGAGCACTTATCGCTGTTGGCATCGCATGCTTGTTGCCCCAGTTCCTTTATCTTTAGCACAGGAAGACCAACCTCGCCATTGATAGCTGGATACTTTTGCATGGCAAGGCCATTAAGGTACTCTGCAATATCCAACAACGAAGCAGTCTTGTAAGTATCTGAACAATAACTATTTTTGATAAAACTATTGTCAAATAATTTTTGAGCGAGATTGAGTAAATTATGATTTCTTGGCCGTTTGGGGGTCAAGGGACGATGCCTGCGACGGCCGTATGTGGACAGAGAGTACATCAGGCTATAAACTTTCGATGAGAGAGTTTGACATTCGTCTGATTCACCATAGCGTAACGCATGGTGGTATCAATCTTTACATGGCCGAGCAGTTTCTGCACCTGCTCCACAGGCATTCCCTTATCAATGGCCATTGTTGCGAGAGTCCTGCGGAACTTATGCGGGTGGATCCTTGGAATCTTCAATCCCCGTCCGAGCTGACGGAGCCGAACCTCTACTCCGGAAATCTGGAGCCTCTCGTGAGGTTTATTCAGCGACACAAACAGCGCCGAGTTCTTGTCCTTGCGAGACTTAAGATACTGCTGCAGATGTATTTTGGTGCGGGCATTGAAATAAACGATTCGCTCCTTGTTGCCCTTTCCGAATACAATGCATTCGCGCTCGTTGAAGTTTACATCAGAGCGGTTGAGCTTCACCAGCTCCCCGACACGCATTCCGGTGGATGAGAGCAAATCAATCATCGCCAGATCCCGGATGTTCTTGCAGTTGTCCCGTAGAATTTCCATGTTCTCGTCCGAGATGGTCTCTTTCACCTGTTCTCCGGTTTTCACCTTGTG
>OCTW011596306.1_pt1 | contig 20694 bp, 22 predicted proteins | sample 1539671 | NCBI WGS metagenome assembly OCTW01 (sample SAMN02144230, study PRJEB22623) | gut metagenome | biome: sheep rumen | host: Ovis aries | place: New Zealand
TCTCCGTCGGTGACATAGTCGTCGGATGCGTCTTCGCGGGCAAGGTCGGTAATGACCGACATGCCGAATACGCGAAGCCCGCAGTGGTTCGCGACGATTACCTCAGGCACGGTACTCATGCCCACTGCGTCGCTCCCGACGATGCGGAAGAACTTGTACTCGGCCTTGGTCTCGTAGGACGGTCCGGTGCATGCGATATAGACTCCTTCCTGGACATGGATGCCCATCTCGCGTGCGAGCCTGAATGCAAGCCTGCGAAGCTCAAGGTCGTAAGGATGAGTCATATCGGGGAAGCGCGGGCCGAACTCCTCGTCGTTGGGGCCGATAAGAGGGTTGGGCATCATGTTGATCTGGTCCTTGATGACCATCAGATCGCCGACACGGTAGCTGAGGTTGAGGCCTCCGGCCGCGTTGGACACGAACAGAAACTTGATGCCGAGAAGCTTCAGCACCCTGACAGGGAAGGTAACCTGCTGCATGGTATAACCCTCATAGTAGTGGAACCGGCCCTGCATCGCGACCACCTTTTTGCCGCCCAGATCGCCGATGACAAGCCGAGATTTGTGGCCTATCGCCGTGCTGACCGGGAATCCGGGTATCTCGCTGTAGGGGATGATGCAAGGGTTCTCGATCTTGTCGCCGAGCGACCCGAGTCCGCTTCCGAGAATAACTCCGATTTCGGGGGTGATGGTGCCGATTTTGGTGCGGATATACTGAACTGCCTTGAGGTAGGGTGCCATTGTTTCTGACATAGTATTATTGTTTTGGTTGTTAGAGTGTTGCGATGAGTTCTTTAAAGATGTACGTCAGCTTTGATGCTGCGGCGTCGGCTGCCTTCACCACATCTTCGCCGTCGTTTTTGTAGTCCTCGGCGAAATCGCCTGAGGCTTCGTTGGTAACCACCGACATTCCGAAGACACGCATGCCGCAGTGGCGTGCGACGATTACTTCCGGAATGGTGCTCATTCCGACTACATCGCCGCCCACGCTGCGGAAGAAACGGTATTCGGCGGGTGTCTCATAAGACGGACCGGTGTCGCCGAAATAGACCCCTTCGTGGAGAGACCATCCTCTGGCGGAGGCGATAGCGCGGGCCCTGCGCCTGAGATCCGAGTCGTAGGGGTGTGTCATGTCCGGGAAACGGGGGCCGAGTTCGTCGATATTGGGGCCGATCAGCGGGTTGGGCTGAAGGCTGATGTGGTCTTTGATGATCATCAGATCTCCGATGCGGTACTCGGGGTTGAGTCCGCCGGCCGCGTTGGAGACAAACAGGGTCCGTACGCCAAGCAGGTACATTACCCTTACCGCCATCGTGACGATGGTCATCGGGTAGCCTTCATAGTAGTGGAATCGTCCCTGCATGGCTATCACGCACTTGCCGGAGACGGTCCCGATTATGAAGTTTCCGGCATGGCCGACGGCGGTGCTGACGGGGAAGTTGGGGATCCGGGAGTAGGGGAGTACGAGAGGGTCTTCGATGCTGCCAGCGAGCGAGCCCAGTCCGCTCCCGAGGATGATGCCAACCTCGGGCTTTCGGCCGGAAATGAAATCAGCCACGTAGGACGCGGCTGATTTGAGGGTATCTATATTAAAAACTGTCATCTCCTTCCTCCTTGGGCCGCTGGGGAATCTCTCCTCCGAAGCAGTTGTCTTTGATGTATGCAATCACTTCGTCGAGTCCCTCCCGGAATTTTTCGAAGTCTTCCTTGTAGAGGAAAATCTTGTGTTTGTCAAAGGTGAAACTGCCGTCGGGGTTGTTGTGGCGCTTGCTCTCAGTAATGGTAAGGTAGAAGTCCTTCTGACCCCTTGTAGACTTGACATCAAAAAAATATGTACGCTTTCCTGCTCTGACCGGTTTTGAGAACACGTCGTCAGAACCTCTTTCTTCCCTGAAGGAATCGTAATCTTCCTTGTACATGACAAAAAATGGTTGTTTTACTTAATGCAAAATTAGAATTTTTTTCGATTACTGCTTATATTTGCAGGAATTAATTGACATACCATAGGATGCTAAACAGAAGAATTTTGCGAATCAAGGCGTTCAAGACGGTCTACGCCTTGGCAGAAAATCCGGAAATGACTAAGGCTGAAGCGCTTTCACAGCTTGAGGCTTCATGCCAGTCCACGCGCGACCTCTATCTTTTTATGCTCGCGCTCGTTCCGGCTCTCACGAAAGAGGCGAAAGACCGTATTGAGGCGGCAAGGGCCAAGTTCCACCCGACAGAGGAAGAAAAGCATCCCAATATGAAATTTGCGGACAATGCTATCGCTCCGCTTCTTTCCGACGACCCCGATTTCCGAAAGCTCATAGACAAGAAAAAACTCGGCTGGGACCAGTACGACGCTTTCCTCTGGCATCTTTACGATGCCGTGAAGGCCTCCGATTATTACGCCGCCTATATGGCCGATCCGGATAGCGGCATCGAGGCCGATGCCCGCCTCTGGGTCAAGATCTTCGAAAATGAACTGGTAGACAACAAAGAGCTTGAGGAGATAATCGAGAGCCTTTCGATATGGTGGAATGACGACCTGGCGTATGCCCTCACATACTGCTGCCACGCCATGAATGATTTCGCGTCTGGCAAGAGGTGGTCTCTCCCGGAGCTCTATCTCAGCCAGATGCCCGGTCAGGAAGGCAAGGACTCCGACCGTGATTTTGTGGTAGGAGTGGTCAGCAGGGCAGTGGCCGATTATCCCAAATCGGTTGCCAGCATTGCGGAGCTCACCCCCAAGTGGGATATCGGACGCATCTGCACTACCGATCTCGCCCTCATCGTCACAGGTATGGCTGAGGCGGCGGCGTTCCCCTCAATCGCCCCCAAGATTATAATGAATGAGTATGTTGAGATCTCTAAGTTCTACAGTACTCCTGAGAGCAAGGCCTTCGTCAACGGCCTTCTCGACAAACTGATAAGTAACAAATCCAAATAACGAACAACAATTATGACTCTTATTTCTTTACTCCAGGCCGCAGCGCCTGCAGCAGGCCAGGCCCAGGGCGGAAGCCAGTGGAGCTTCTGGATTATGATCATCGCGCTTTTCGTAATCATGTGGTTTTTCATGATCCGTCCTCAGCGCAAGCAGCAGAAGGAACTCGAGAAGTTCCGCAGCGAGCTCAAGAAGGGAGACAAAGTCATCACCGCGGGCGGTATCTACGGCACTATCGGTGAGATTGAAGAAAAGACCGTTCTGCTCAAGGTCGACGGTGATGTCAAGATCAGGGTGGACAAGAGCTCCATCGTTCGCGACACTACCGACGTCCAGGCCCAGCAGAAGTAGGCATCCGTCTGAGAAGTGAATCGTTATACCGCATTTTTGCTGTCCCTGCTCGCCTCTTTGGCGATATGGCTTGTGGGTAATCTCTCGCAGGAGACCACCGCTCTGGTCACCGTGCCCGTAGTTGCCCACAGTTCCATTGTGGGCCGCAGCGAATCTGCCATCGAGAGCGTGCCGGTCACGGCAAGCGTCACAGCATCCGGGTTCAGCCTCATGGGCCTCTCGCTGCGCAGTGGCAGGGCGGTAGACATTCATTTCGATCCGGAACACTTCCGCCATCTCGAAGGTGATTTCTTCGCCGTTTCGGCTAACAACCTCGTCCGTTATACCGAGGCTATCTTCGGACCGCAGACGAAGGCTCAATTCGCATCAGACTATGTCACTGTGCGTTTCGCGCCCGAGTCCTACAAGAAGGTTCCGATTGTTCCGCTCCGGCAGATCCGTTTCCGGGATCAGTTCATGGCGAGCGGAGAGATGTTGCTCAGCCCCGATTCCGTGCTCGTTTATGGCAACCCGTCGCGGCTCGATGGCATCGGTCAGGTCATTACCCGGCAGATCACCAAGTACGACGTAGACAAATCGCTGCATGGCAGGATCCGTCTCGAGGTGCCGGCTGGCACCAGGCTTTCCGCTCAGGAAACCGCCTACTCCTTGCCGGTATCGCGCTATGTGGGAGTGAAGGAAAGGGTGCGTGTGGGAGTCCGCAATGTTCCGGAGGGTAAGACCCTCTCGGTGTATCCTGCGGCTGTCGACGTAAACTTCCGTTTCATGTTCCCCATCAGCGGCAGTCCCGCTTCGTCGGCCGATTTCTACGTTGACTACAACGATTTCGCCTCATCTATAGGCGGAAAGTGTATGGTCAGGGTAGAAGGCCTTCCCGAAATGACTATCTCCTGGGAGGCGGATCCTCCTTTCTGTGAGTGCGTCGAGTCCGATTCGCTGTGAGTCATGGACCGGATGAAGATTCTTGTTACGGGGCTGATCGGCAGCGGTAAATCCGCTGTCTGCAATTATCTCGCCGGGCTGGGTTATCCGGTGTACGACTCAGATACGCGCACGAAGTCTTTGTACGAATCTGTTCCGGGCTTGAAGGAGCAGATAGAGCAGACTCTCGGAGTGCCCTTTTCGGAGCTCGGCATTATCTTCAGGGATGAGCAGAAGCGATTGGCACTCGAAGAATTAGTGTACCCTCTGGTGCTTGAAGACTTCAGAAAGTTCGCGGAGAGTGCTGCTTCGGAAGTGGTTATTTTTGAGTCGGCGGTTGCCCTCGACAAAGTGCAGTTCGCCGGAGTGTTTGACAAAGTGGTGTTGGTAAGGGCTCCGTATGAGACCCGTCTGCGCCGCAATCCCAAGGTCGGCGAGAGATCGGCGGTTCAGAATGAACCCGATCCTGCCGCCGTGGATTTTATTATCGATAATGATTCCGGTCTGGCTGAGCTCCACGACCGGGTAGACAGATTACTAAAACAATTGAAGATATGAAGACAAATCTTGCACAGATTCTTTCAGTATCGGGACAGCACGGACTGTTCCGCTATCTTGCCCAGGCGAGGGGCGGCGTAATTGCTGAATCCCTTGCAGAAGGCAAGAGGACCGTGTTCGACGCCAGAAGCAGAATTACCACTCTGGAAGATATCGCAATCTATACCGATGAGGGAGAGATGAAGCTTTCAGAGGTGTTCCTTGCGCTCCAGAAGGCGCTTGACGGCAAGGAGGCTCCTGCATCCAAAGCTCCTGAAGCCCAGATCAAGGACCTTTTCTCAAAGGCGGTTCCCAACTACGACGGCGATCGCTTCTATCTTTCGCACATGCGCAAGATAGTCGACTGGTACAACGAACTCCTCAAGTACGCATCTTTGGATTTTGAAACAGAAGAGCAGACTCAGGAGGCTTAAGGCCGTCACTCTCGGCTGTTCGAAAAACCGTATCGACACCGAATATCTCCTCTCGCAGCTGGGGGGAGATTTCGTTGTTCTTCCAGAAGATTCTGCGGAGCAGGTAGATTACCTGCTTCTCAACACCTGCGGCTTCATCGGTGATGCCAAGCAGGAGAGTATAGATGCGATTCTCGAGGCGGCAGAGCTGAAAAAGCAGGGCCTTGTAGGGTCACTCATTGTCTTTGGGTGTCTGAGCCAACGCTATCCCGAAGAACTTCCGGGGCTGATTCCTGAAGTGGATGCATGGTTCGGGGCGAGAGGGACTGACCCGCTCCTCGAGTACCTCGGCGTCGTGCCGGATCATTCGAAATGCCGCAACCGTGTGCCGACAGAATGCGGGCCGGGCACGGCATACCTGAAGATTTCCGAGGGATGCGACCGTCGCTGCTCTTATTGCGCGATACCTTTCATCCGCGGAACTCACGTCTCCGTCCCCATGGAAGAGATCGTGGAAGAAGCGACCAATCTCGCTGCCCGCGGGGTCAAGGAACTCGTTCTGATAGCGCAGGACACCACCTACTACGGGATCGACCTCTACAAAAAGAGATGTCTTGCGGAGCTGATCCGCAGGCTGTCCGATATCCCGGAGATAGAATGGATACGTATCCATTACTCATATCCTGCTGATTTCCCCGACGACGTGCTTGAGCAGATGGCGGTCAATCCGAAGGTCTGCAAGTATCTGGACATTCCTCTTCAGCATATCTCGGACGTGGTGCTTTCCAATATGCGCCGTCATGTGGACGGTGCGTGGACTCGCCATCTGGTCTCGGAATTGCGTTCGCGAGTTCCGGGCGTTGCCCTTCGCACTACTATGATAGTGGGACACCCGGGGGAGGGGGAGAAGGAGTTTGAAGAACTGATGGATTTCTGTCGGGAGGCTGCATTCGAAAGACTTGGGGCTTTCACCTACAGCGAAGAGGAAGGGACCTACGGCGCAGCTCATTTCCGTGATGATGTCCCGGAGGAAGAGAAAAAGCGCAGGCTTGATCTGCTGATGCAGCAGCAGGCCGAGATTTCTCTTGCGTTCTGCAAGGGACGTGTAGGGACCGTTGAGCGCGTAATGGTGGATGATGTCGTGGGAGGCAAGCTTGTCTGCCGGAGCCAGTATGAAAGTCCGGAAGTGGACGGAGAGATTATAGTCAGCGCCCCGTCTGTCTCCGATCTTAATTCTCTGGTCGGGCAGTTTATCAATGTGAGGATTACCTCCGCCGATCTTTACGATCTTGAAGCTGAATTAGTCGAGGGCTGAGCCCCTGCTTTCCAGCGCAAGTTTAGTTTTTGTTACGTGGTATCTGATGTCGAAGCATTCGCATATCAGATACCCTTTTTTATTGGAGACCAGGCGGGTGATGTAGTCAGGTCTGAAGCCGAGTGCTGCCAGCAGCCCAAGGTCCCAGACTGTGCCTCCTGACTCCGTCAGATTTCTGAGAATGCTATAATTGCATTCAAGAGTGCGCAAAACGCAGGCCCGGACCTGGCGCCGTTCGCATTTGCGCGCGTTGTTCCATTTGTCTTTGCACTGTTCGCTGCAAAACTTCTTGTCCGGCCTGCCGTGGAGCTCTTTGCCGCAGCATAGGCAATATCTTTTCTGTTCCATGCCGGAATGTAACCCCTGCTTCGTCACTTCGAACACCCTAAAGATTCTTTATTATGAAAAACATATTTTTCGGCTGAAAAATAAAACTTTAGGCGCTCGTTTTTGTCGCTCTTTTTCGGACGGAATCGGATGTAAACCTAAAGAAATGTGCTAAAATCGAAAGAAAGGTATTTCTTTTTGGGCAATCGTCACCGAGAGTCGTTCGGGCGGTTTTTTCTCCCCACCTTTGCACTAACCCTTCCGGGCCCGCGGACCGAGACAGGGGAGATGTTAAACTTATAATGCTAAAGAAAAACTTTATGGAACAGATGAACCGTATCGAGTTGAGGGGCATAGTCGGCTCCGTCAAGACTCAAACAGTTTCAGGAAACAAGATGTCGCGATTCTCGGTGGCGACTTCCAGGGCCTACAAGGACAAGGAAGGCAATGCCGTAATCGAAACCACATGGCACAATGTGGTCGCCTGGGAGAGCGACAGGACCAAGGATCTGGATCTGCTCAGGACCGGATCGAAGGTATTTGTGGCGGGGAGGATACGCTCTCAGAAATTTACCGGCTCAGACGGTGTTGAGCGCACCTCTTTCGAGGTTGTCGCATCAAAAGTCTCCATCCTCGACACAGAAGATCTTTCGTATGAAATGTAACCACCTTTAACCAACCCAAACTTTACAAGCTATTATTATGAAACACTTTTTCAGAATTGCGCCTGCTCTGGCATGCGCCGCACTAGCTCTTATTGCATGTAACAAATTTCAAGCGGATCCTTTCGGAGAAGAACAGCATGGCCAGTTATGTAACATAAATGTTACTTTGGGCGGAGCTGCTGTTGATATACAGACAAAAGCGACCGGTGAGGCCGCGTCTATCGCTACGGCTGAGGCCAAAGTCAATTCTCTTCAGGTTCTGGTATTCAGGGGAGATATCCTCGATGCTTATGCAACCGTCAATAATGCTTCGACTCTCTCCCTGTCGTGTACAGCCGGAAGCAGGAAGATTTACGCCGTAGTCAACGCCCCGGATCTTTCTTCCGTGTCTTCTCTGTCTGCATTTGAGGCTGCTGCAGTTGACCTGTCGGCCAATACGACAAGCTCCTTCGTGATGGTGGGAAGCAAGACCGTAACCCTGCCTGGAACCAAGTCAGTTGAGATTGATGTATCAAGATTGGTATCCCGTGTCGTGCTCAAGAAGATCTCGAGGAACTTTACTTCGCCTTCGCTTGCCGCCCTCGGTTTCAAGGTCGATAAGATCTATCTTGTGAACGCAGCCGGTTCCTTCAATTACGGCCAGACGGCAGCTCCGACCAAATGGTACAATCTCGGAGAGAACAAATCCGAACTCCCGGCTCTTCTTTACGACGCCCCCTCCGCTACTGTAGCCAATAATTCGTCGTACAATACTCTTCATTATTTCTATGCAATGCCCAATCCTGCAAGCTCAAAAGTCACTAAGCTGGTTGTCGAGGCTACACTGGGCACTCAGAAATACTACTATCCTATCGCTCTTCCCGCAATGGAGCCCAACAAGTCTTACGAGATTGCAGGAGTTACAATCAAGCGAGGCGGAAGCGAGAATCCCGATACGCCGATCACTTCCGACGATATCTCGTTCAGCGTGACGGTAAAGAATTGGGTTACCAGCGAGATTTCCGAACAGTTAATCTGACGGTCTGATGAAAACGTTACCTTTCTTCCTGTTTGGTATGATGTGCTCTTTGGCTTTTGTGTCCTGCTCAGTGAAGACGGAAAGAACTCTTTGCCCCGGGCTTGTCAGCATCCTGGCAGAAGGAGGAGAAGATGAGATCATGCAGGTAATAGCTGCCGGCGAGTCGTCGTACTACGAGGGACGGATCTCAAAATCAGGGGGAAAGGCTGCGTCATGTTTCGAAATCGAAAGGGGACCTGTTCTCCTTTCGGTTTTGAGTGGACTCCATTCTTGCCGGATCAGCGGCACTCAGGTGCTGATTGACGAGGATACCGAGATGGACCGGCTTTATGCGTTCTCCGACTCGGTCGGAGTGTACTCGGACATCGTGGAGATGTCCTGTGTGCTCCACAAGCAGTTCGCTCAGCTCTATCTTACGATCGTGGAGACAGAAGACGCCGCCTACCCTTACTATGTCAAGATCAGCGGGAATGTCTGCGGGATGGATTATGCGGATCTGTCGCCGGTGGCAGGTCCTTTCTCCGCCACCATACATCCCATCATAGGAGAGTATCATCGCATTTGTCTGCCAAGGCAGTCGGACGACGATACGCTCGAACTTGAGTTCTATGACAGAGATATGACTAAGGCCGGCGAAGCCCCGGTTGACAGGCTGCCTCTTGCAGACTACATCCGGGCTGCCGGCTACGACTGGTCCAAAGAGGATCTGGAAGATATCTATGTGAGTGTTGATTATACCGACGGCGGAGTCTCGGTAAGTGTGAAACCCTGGAATAAAGTCGAGATATGAAAACCAAAACAGCAATAGCAGTGTTAGCTGCATTGACACTCTTCGGGCTGTCATGCGAGCCCCTGGAGTCAGATTTAGGAGAGGCCGGCGGCAGAGGGAGAGTTGTGGTGAAGATTAATGCCGCCTCCGCTCCACAGACTAAGAGTACGGCCGGATTCTCTGAGACAGAGGTAACAAATCTCAATATATATGCCTATAGAGGAGACCAGCTGGCCGCTGAATCGTACTCTGAAGGAGCTGCCCTGCAGATGGAACTCAACTCCGGAGTTGAGTACACATTTTATGCTCTTGCCAACTGTGGTGAGGTCCATGCCCCGGCGTCCAGATCCTCTTTGGCTTCGATCAGTGTCGCCCCGTCGCAGATGGCGATGTGCCTGCGTGAAGGCGTGAACCATACCTTTTCGGCCGGTTCGCATTCGCTCAGCATACAGCTGACCAGATTGTTTGCCCGATTCGAGTTGGTTCTTGACAAGGAACTCGAGAATTGCGACTATCAGGTGAATTCGGTCAGAATCAAGCAGCAGGCTGCATCAATCAGCCCGTTTACCGTCTCCAAGGCTTCGGGCTCCACTGAAGACGGAGACTGCGCCAGCCCGGCAGATCTCGCCGCCCTGAACAATGGCCAAGGTGCGGTGTTCTATGTGCCGGAAAACTGCCAGGGCGTTCTTCTGCCGCATAATGACGATCCGTGGGAGAAAACGCTGCCGGGAGTACCCGAACAGTATCGCAACCTCTGCACCTATCTCCACATAGAGGGGGAGTGGACAACCAGTGGGGCGTCGGCAGACCTCGACCTCAAGATTATGCTAGGTTCTGACAGCTGCAAAGACTTCAGCATAGTGAGAAACACCTCGGTGACGATCACGCTCACGCTCAGTGATTCCGGAACCATCAAGGCTAACTGGAAATCTTCTCTTGGGGATCTTGATGATCAGCGTGTGCTGTCCTTTGTGCGCCCTACCCAGACCGTCATGCAAGAAGGCGGATGGACTCAGGTCCCCGTTACGGTGAGCCCTGCCGACATGGCGTTTTACCCCTCTTTTTCCGACTCCGATAATCCGATATTGGAAGCGAAGGTAGAAGGGGGCAGAGTCTACGTGAGGGCTTTGTATGACGGAGACGAGCGCCCACATACCACCCTTACGGTGACTTCGTGGGATGGCAGGCATTCTTCTTCTACGGATATAACGCTCGATTACGCCTACACCGGGATACCCGGGATGGACTGGGATTTCCCCGAATACTGCGGGCAATATGGCTGGCTGTCGTTCCCGAGCGCAAGCGCAGAGCGTCCGCTCACCGTGTCGGTTGCCGGTTGGTCTGTGACGCTGGGGCCCGACCGTCCCGGATTGTCTGACCTGGAGACCTACAACGACCTTGGATTGGGATTGCAGTACTTTGTGGTCCATAGTCTGAAGAAGATGTATGTCCGGGCGCTGAAAAAAGACGCCCAGATGAACTTTGAAGTGAGTCAGTACAAGTCCAGGACCAACCCGTTCATGCATTCGGTGGGGCTGCCCGGCCTCAATGTCTCCGACGGTATCGTCTCCGAAGCCGGAAACAGAAAGTATGACGCAGAATCGTCGTTCAGCTATGATGACGACCTCTCGGTCTGGCTGTCGGATGCTTCCGGAAATAAGCTGGATTTGGAGACGTTTGCAGTGCCGGAGCCGATTCTGCCCTACAAGGGTTTGACGAATAGCGTATCTGACCGTATGTCGGAATTCCAGTCATTTTATGGCCTTATTCACGTGGAGAGTCCCTCAATGTACGGATACCGTGCGACGGATATTACTACTGGTACAATGTGCGAAGAAGACGATATAGCCAGAGTCCTTGTCTACGGGACTGCAGATTATGGCAGAAGCACACCGACGTTCCCGGTAAGGGTATCCATGAATCTTGCCAGCGGGGACAGTATAGTGGCTGAAGGGGCTCTGACTGGGATTCAGGCCTTTCCTTCACAAAGGTATCTGGGTGTTTACTATAACTACCAGATTGCACCGCCGCCCCTGCGAAGCAATTCGATAGAGATAGATTTCACCTCCGGCGGCTCTTGCCACTCACCGTCTCCGAACGGAGTTACGTGGCAGGTCGTTCATGCAGACGGATCTGATTACGGCATCCCCGATATGGCGGTGAGTTCCGGCGAGGCGGACGATTATTCGGAAGGAGCTTCGCTTGCGGGATTTACGATGAACTTCGCCCCGTTGCACTACGACCTTTTCCCGGCATGCGGTGTTCTCGGCCTTACCGGAAGAGTAACCAACCCTCATACCGGCAAGACTTACTCTGGGGTTTATACGCTTGATGTGATCCTCTATGTCAGTGTGGGATGTCAGATAGACTACATGCCGGAAAGAAGGATCGGAATCTCTTTCGTGCCTTTCTGTGAGGGTGCGATACCGGAGAACTCCGTTATCTGGTCGGATTTCTTCCCTTCGAATGTACTGGTAAACAGTTCACTTAATCATCTGACTTATCATGTGAGTATCCCGACTGAAGCTTCAGACAACCCCATCAAAGTCGTCGGGTTCGATACTCCGCTTACGCTTGAGGACGCCGCCGCGTCGTTGCGTTCACACCTGAATTTCTTCAGTTTCAGTTTCAGCGTCGGAGGCACGCAGTACGATGAACTGCTTCTCGACCGGTCTTTCGTCGCAAGTTCGGACGGGCCTGGCAGTTTCGACTACAACGGAGGAAGGGGATACTATCACCTCGTGAGGCAGTACGATCTCGGTTCTTATGACCACGGGACAAAATACAACGGCCTCGAGAACTATATCATCGAGGCCGCGTATGAATCACTTATTGATTATTAGGACTATGCCCTGGCTGCTTTCTTGGCGGGGTCCTTGAAGAGGATGGCGAACAGGACTGCTACGACGAGTGAGTATCCTGCGAAAATGTACCAGGCCTGGCTCCAGTTGCCTGCGGCTGCGATGTCCGCGGCGCTGGCGCCTGCCTGACGCAGAGCCTCCTGGGGGGTGAAGACCAGGGCGTTGACCACCTTTCCTGCAGCCCAGGTTCCGATTGATGCCCCCAGGCCGTTGGTCATCAGCATAAACAGGCCCTGCGCGCTGGAACGGATCCCCTTGTCGGTGTTCTCGTTGACGTAGAGCGAACCGCTGATGTTGAAGAAGTCGAAGGCCATACCGTAAACTATTCCGCTGAGGATGAAGAGCCACACTCCGGGACCGGGATTCCCGAGGCCGAAGAAGCCGAAGCGGAACACCCAGGCGAACATTGCGATGAGCATCACGTTCTTGATGCCGAATTTCTTCATGAAGAACGGGATCAGCAGGATGCAGAGGGTTTCCGAGATCTGTCCGAGGGAGATGATGACGTTGGCATTGTTGACTCCCCAGGCGGTGGCGAAGAGAGGATTGTCCTTGAAGGATGTGATGTAGGTGTTGGCGTAGCCGTTTGTGACCTGCAGTGCGGCGCCAAGCAGCATCGAGAAGATGAAGAAGATTGCGAACTGCTTGTCCTTGAAGAGTTTGAAGGCGCTGAGGCCCAGAGCGTCCGCAAGGTTTTCACCTTCGGAAGAAGTCTTGCACGGACAGTTGGGAAGGGTCAGCGCATAGCCGCAGAGGATAAGGCTGATGACACCCGAGACGATGAACTGCTCGAAGGAGTGCTGATACCTCAGGCCCTCTCCGTTGGACATGAAGTTGACGAAATACATCAGGCAGATGAAGCCGATCGTGCCGAAAACACGGATAGGGGGGAAGTCCTTCACGGGATCCTTCCCGGCTCCTTCAAGGGCACTGTACGCCACGGAGTTGGCGATTGCAATCGTGGGCATGAAGAATGCGACGCTGATGCCGTAAAGGGTAAACAGCGGCCCGAACTGGACAGCGCTTCCGGCTTTCATGGCGTAGATTCCCGCACCGATCATCGTGATTCCGGCAATGAGGTGGCACAGTGAAAGAGTCTTCTGGGCAGGAATCCACTTGTCTGCGACGATGCCGATCAAGGCGGGCATAAAGATAGAGACGATTCCCTGCATTGCGAAGAAGAGCCAGATCTTCTCCCCGAGACCCACGCGGGCAAGGAAACTGCCCATTGAGGTGAGGTAGGCACCCCAGGCTGCGAACTCGAGGAAGTTCATAATGATCAGGCGAAGGCTGATGTTCTTATTATTCATATCGGATTGATTGGTTTAGTCTTTTGTCTTATCATACAAATTTAGAGTTTTTCGCGGGATTTCACTATCTTTGGGCGATGAAATTTGAACTGCTTCATAAAGACCCTCAATCGGCGGCCAGGGCTGGCTTGATTACGACAGACCATGGCGTGATCGAAACCCCCATCTTCATGCCGGTGGGTACGGTAGGCTCCGTCAAAGGAGTCTATCACCGTGATCTGAAGCAGGATATCGGTGCCCAGATAATACTGGGCAATACTTATCACCTTTATCTTCGCCCGGGACTTGATATTCTGAAAGCAGCGGGAGGTCTGCACAAATTCGAGAACTGGGACCGCCCGATCCTTACCGACAGCGGCGGATTTCAGGTGTTTTCCCTTACGGGCATAAGGAAGCTCAAGGAGGAAGGTTGCACCTTCCAGAGCCACATTGACGGCTCGCGCCACACCTTTACTCCCGAGAACAACGTGGATACCCAGCGCATTATCGGGGCCGATATTATGATGGCTCTCGACGAGTGCTGCCCGGGCGACGCCGACCGTGCCTATGCCAGAAAGTCGCTCGACCTCACCAAACGCTGGCTCGAGCGCTTTGCAAAACGTTTCTCCGAGACCGAGCCGCTTTACGGCTATTCCCAGACATTCTTCCCGATTATTCAGGGTTGCGTCTATCCCGACCTCAGGGTTGAGGCGGCAGAGCATGCCCTCGAATATGCCGATGCCGGAATCTCGATAGGCGGGCTTGCAGTAGGCGAGCCCACCGAGCAGATGTATGAGATGCTTGAGGTTCTGGATCCTGTGATCCCGCAGGACAAAGCACGCTACCTCATGGGCGTGGGTACGCCTGCAAACCTTCTCGAAGGCATCGCAAGGGGAGTGGATATGTTTGACTGTGTGATGCCGACGCGCAATGGCCGCAACGCGATGCTCTTCACCTGGGAGGGCATCATGAACATGCGCAATGCCAAATGGGAAAATGACTTCTCTCCGATCGATCCGCTTGGCACTTCGTTTGTGGACCATCTCTATTCAAAGGCATACCTCAGGCATCTCTTCATTGCAGGAGAGATGTTTGCGGCAATGATTGCGAGCGAGCACAACCTTGCCTTCTACCTCGACGTGGTAAGGCAGGCAAGACAGCACATCATCGCAGGCGACTTTGCCGCCTGGAAAGACGCCGCAGTTAGAAAGTTATCTGCCAGATTATGATAAAGAAGCTGGACTGGTACATATTCAAGAGGTTTATGGTGACGTTTTTCGTTGCCATCATTCTCATTATCGGCATCGTCATCATCTTCGACATCTCGGAGAAGATCGACGATTTCGTAAAGAATGAAGCACCGCTCAAGGCCATAATCCTCGATTACTACCTGAACTTCGTGCCGTACTTCGTGAATATGTACAGCCCCTTGTTCGTCTTTATCACGGTAATCCTCTTTACCTCAAGGCTTGCTGCAAATTCCGAGATTATCGCCATCCTGTCGGGAGGAATCAGTTACCACCGCATGATGGTGCCTTATATTGCCGGCTCATTTCTCATCGCCCTCCTTTCGCTGGGGCTCAACCTATATGTGATCCCGCATGCCAATATGCATCGCATAGAATTCGAGGAGCAGTATATGAAGCATCGTTCCGGTCCCAAAGAACGTAATGTCCATTACCAGATAGCCCCGGGGCAGTTCGTCTATGTGGAGTCGTTCAGCAACTGGAACAGGACTGCCTATAAATTCACGCTCGAATCGGTCAAAGACAATAAGCTTGTGAGCAAACTTTCCGCCGAATCTGCCCAGTGGGACACGACATCGCGCAGCTGGAAGCTCAAACGCTATTTTATCCGCGACTACACCTCCGGAATGGAGGACAAGGTCGAATACGGCGAGAAACTCGACACCGTAATCGCTCTTACCATCGACGATTTCCGTTTCAATGAAAAGACGGTCCAGACCCTCAATGCCGAGGAACTCGGGCAGCTCATCAACACTCAGAAGATGAGGGGAGATGCAAACGTGATGTATGCGGAGATCGAGCAGCACACAAGGTGGGCCTTGCCGTTCTCGGCCATCATCCTTACTATCATGGGTGTGGCCCTGTCCTCGAAAAAGAAGAGGGGAGGTATAGGATGGAATCTCGGAATAGGTATAGCACTGGCTTTCTCCTACATCCTATTCCTTCGCTTCTCTCAGATGTTCGTCTATACCGGATTACTCCCGCCGGCGATAGCACTGTGGATCCCTAATGTGCTATATACGATAGTTACGGGAGTGCTCTACCACATAGCCCCGAAGTAGCGTTATGACAGTAAAAGTTATCAACAGGAGCAAAAATGCCCTCCCTTCGTATTCGACAAGCCTGTCGGCAGGCATGGATGTGCGTGCGGATCTGAGTGAACCGCTCTCCTTGGCATCCCTCGAGCGTGCGGCTATCCCTACGGGCTTGTATTTCGAAATCCCGGCCGGTTATGAGATACAGGTGCGCCCCCGCAGCGGTCTTGCCCTCAAGAAGGGTGTGACGGTGCTTAATACTCCCGGCACGGTCGATGCGGACTACCGTGGAGAGCTCAAAGTGATCCTTGTCAATTTGTCGGCAGAGCCTTTCGTCGTTGAGCCGGGCGAGCGTATTGCTCAGATAGTGCTTGCCAAACACGAAATTATCGACTGGGAGACAGTCGATGAATTGGGTGAATCGGAAAGGGGAGAAGGAGGCTTCGGAAGTACCGGCGTCAAGTAGTCTCCGGTTTGATCTTGGTGAGGATCCTCGCCAGACCGCATAGAATCTCAGCAAACAGCAGCCCGACGGCGAATCCGACCAGGACATCGCCCAGGAAGTGCTTCGCGACGAAGATTCTGCTCGACCCCACAAGTATAGCCCAAATGGTAATGAACCATCCGTAAGCGGCCGTAAGTCCCTTCCATGGCCGGGCATACGCCTGCTTGCCCATCTTAAGCGCCTTGAACGAACACACGGCGAATGCCATTGCATTGCCGGCGTGGGCGGAAAAGAATCCGAACGATCCTTCCTTGCTGGGAATCACGACATGCAGGCCCCTGCTTATCATTTCAGGGTCGGCTCCGGGGCGCAGCCTCTCGGCTGTGTGCTTTATAAGGTTGGCGAATTGGTCGACGCAAAGGATGCAGAGCACCGTAGTCAGAATCATCAGCAGTCCTTTTTTCCAGCCCAGACGGTAGATCAGCAAGGCGATCACAAGCATGTACAGCGGCACCCATTCGAGTTTGCCGCTGAAAAATGTCCACAATCTGTCCGTAAACGGAGAATTGAGGCTGTTGATCGCAAGAGTCCAGCTCTTGTCGAGCTGCTCGAGTACTGTCAGGTCAATCATTTGTGGAGGGCTGTCCAGAGGGTATCCTTGAGTTCTTTGAGGCCTTCCTGGGTCATCGACGAGATGAAGACATGGGGGAGGTCCTTCGGAAGAGACTTCTCGATGTCCTTTTCGATATCCTTATCGATCAGGTCACACTTGGTGATGGCGAGAACACGGTCTTTGTCGAGAAGCTCGGGATTGTACATTTCGAGCTCGGAGAGCAGAGTCTTGTACGCGCCCTTGATGTCTTCTTCGAGAGCCGAGACCATAAAGAGCAAAACTGAATTGCGCTCGATGTGGCGCAGGAAGCGTATTCCTATGCCTTTGCCTTCGTGTGCGCCTTCGATGATGCCCGGAATGTCGGCCATCACGAAAGACTGGTCGTCGTAGTAACTGACAATACCCAGATTGGGCTCAAGCGTCGTGAATGCGTATGAGGCAATCTTCGGTTTTGCTGATGTGATGGTGGAGAGCAAGGTCGACTTTCCGGCATTGGGGAAGCCTACCAGACCTACATCTGCGAGAAGTTTGAGCTCGAGTATATACCAGCCTTCCACCCCTTCTTCGCCGGGTTGGGCGAAGCGAGGGGTCTGGAGTGTGGCTGATTTGAAGTTATTGTTGCCGAGTCCGCCGCGGCCGCCCTGGCAGAGTATCCGTTCTTCGCCGGGCTCTACGAGCTCAAAGAGGACTTCGCCAGTTTCGGCATCCTTGACTACTGTACCCACAGGCACCTGCAGCGTGATGTCCTCGCCGTTCTTGCCATGGCGCAGGCCTCCGCTGCCGCTTTCGCCGTCTTCGGCTTTGATGTGTTTGCGGTACTTCAGGTGGATGAGGGTCCAGAACTGCGGATCGGCTTTGAGTATGATGTGGCCGCCGCGCCCTCCGTCGCCTCCGTCCGGCCCTCCCTTGGGCACATATTTGGCCCGGTAGAGGTGCATCGACCCCGCCCCTCCGTGACCGGAGTGGCAGAATATCTTGACGTAGTCTATGAAGTTGCTGTCGGCCATCGTTTCGGATTTAGGCTTCGATCTTTTCCATCAGCGCGAGAACACGGGCGCGGTTCTCCTCTATGGTCGAGCCGGTAGCGTCGACTTCGTGGTACTTGCCCTGCTTGCTGTAGAAATCGATCAGCGGTTCGGTCTGGGAATGGTAGGTCTTGATTCGGTTCTCGATGATCTCATCGGAAGCGTCGTCGGCACGGCCCTCAATGGCGGCTCTGTGGCGGATGCGTTCGTGCACCATCGAATCGGGAATCATCAGCGAGACAACCGCAGTGACGCTTTCGCCCCTTTCTCCAAGGAGCTTGTCAAGATCTTCGGCCTGTCCGAGGGTCCTGGGGAAACCGTCGAGAAGGAAACCCTCGACACCCTTGACCTCGTCGAATTTCTTGGCTATCATCTTCTCAACCACGGAGTCCGGGACGAGATTTCCGTTGTCGATAAGCGCTTTGGCGTGGAGGCCCAGTTCTGTTCCGGCTGCAATCTCAGCCCTGAGGAGTTCTCCGGTGGAGAGGTGGCAGAGATTATACTTTTCGCGGATAGCCACCGCATGAGTGCCCTTGCCGGCTCCGGGAGGGCCAAAAATGATGTAGTATTTCATAAACTAATCTTTGAGTACGTAAATGTCTTTGTAGTTGCGTCCGAGCTGGTCGTAGTCCAGGCCGAAGCCGACGATGAAGCGGTTGGGGATTTCCATCGCCACATAGTCGAGTTTGAGGGGCTGCTTGTAGACCTCGGGCTTGAGGAGCATCGAGCATATCTTTACGTCGGAGGCACCGCTCTCACGCAGCCTTTTGTCGAGATAGACCATGGTGGCGCCAGTGTCGACAATGTCTTCGCAGATGATGACCTTGCGGCCCTTGACGCTGCCGGTGATTCCCATAACCTCCTGGATATGGCCTCCTGAGCGTGTCCCGCTGTAGGAAGCGACCTTGATAGTCATGAGTTCGATAGGGAAATCAAGCCGCTTCATCAGTTCGGAGGTGAACATGATTGCACCGTTGAGAACGCAGAGCAGGATGACCGGCTCTTTTTCATTTTGGTGTTCGAGGTTGATTATTTCTGCCAGTCTGTCGATGGCGGCTTCGAGCTCTTCGTTCGTAAGATAGGGAACGAAAGTCTTGTCGTGAAGAGTGATGCTCTCTTTCATAGATACTTATTTGGCGCAAAGATAGGAAATTTAAGCGGTCTTTGCTAACTTGCAATCACCAAATTTAAACTGCGTATGAAACTTCTTCTTTTTGTGTTTGCGCTCATCTGCAGCACGGACTATCTAAAACAAGCTGTAAGGCTCACGGGAGCATCCTGTGAAGAGGATTTGTCGGCTTCGGAAATCGAACGTTTCGAGGATCTTGCCGCCCATCCGCTGAAGATCAATTCTGCCTCGAAGCGCGAACTCGTCTCAAGCGGACTCTTTTCTCCATATCAAGCCGCCTCGATCCAGGACTACATTTCGCGTGGCGGCGATATCTGCTCGCTTGCCGAACTGGCGGCCGTTGACGGTATCGGTGCGCAACTCGCGAGCGATCTGGAGCCGTTCGTCCGGCTCGAACCCCGCGGACAGCTCGGGGCGCTGTACCGCAAACGCCTCTCGGCCGATGCCATGGCCCGCGTCGGCTGGCGCTCTGGCGTACGCACTGATGCCGAAAAGCTGCGGGTTTCCTATGGCGCGCTGTCGGGCGGTGGCGCATTCAAAAACCGGTCCCTTACCTCGGCCCACATATCTTTCTCTTCCCGTCGTTTCTCTCTGACAGCCGGCGATTTCGGCGTCCGTTTCGGCCAGGGCCTGCTCAGCTGGACCGGCTTCAGCATGACGACCTTCTACACCGTCGGCGCATTCGCCCGTTCCGGCACCGGCATCTCGGGCTCGACCACGCTCTCTGAAGGCAGTGCCAAGCGCGGACTGGCGGCCGTCTATTCCCGCGGCCCGCTCGAAATCAGCGGCTTCGCGACCCTGGAGGGGGAGCAATTCATCCATGCCGGCTACCTCACCCGCAGTGGCAGCTACGGCGCGAGCCTGCTTCACGGCCCCACCGGCGCATCCCTATCGGCCGACTGGCGCACAACCATCAGGCGGTTCACCCTCTTCGGCGAGTTCGCCCGGTTGGGAAGAGGGTCGTCTGCCCTGCGCGGCGGGACTTTCCTTAACCTTGCCTACGGCAAGAGGGCCGGCCTGCTGGTGCGGGCCGATTCAGCGGGGAGGGGAGTGGCCTTGGGCCTGGAACTGCCATGTTTCTCTCTCACTTCCGACTACCTCTATAACTCCCTCAAGGATACCCGTCAGTACAAGACCATTGCCCTGCTGAATCCTTCTTTCAAGCTCGGCTCCACGGCAGTCTTCCGCCCCTCGCTTCGTCTTAACTCCCGCTACCGTCCCGAAGACAAATTCGCGTGGCGTAACGACCTTCGCTCCGATCTCGACCTCGCATGCGGCCCGTGGATGGCGCATTTCCGGCTCAACACCGTGTGGTGCGAGCAGTTCTCGTGGCTATGGTATCTGGAAGGTGGTTGGAAAGAGGGAAGTAGTTCGGTCTATCTTCGCGGAGGGCTGTTCAAAGCCGACAAGTGGAACGACCGCATCTATGTCTACGAACGCGACACCCCAGGAAGTTTCAATGTCCCAGCCTGTTACGGGCGCGGCTGGACGCTCTCGCTCTACGCCCGCTGGCGCTGGCTCTCGCTCCGCGCCGCCTCCACCCGCTACCCCTGGACTCCCGACAAATCCCCGAAATACGAACTTAAGCTCCAGGCAAACCTCCGCCTCTAATATCCCGTTATTATCGACCTGCACTGGAATCTTACCGGCCACACTAGCCGCGCCCCTTTCCTCGGCATTCCCGACTCGCACCGGGATCTCACCGGCCACCCAGCCGAGCCCCGCGCGGCGTCCCGGGCCCCTGAGGCCGCGAGGTATCGAGCGGCCGGGCTGACGAGGCCCCCGCCCTGGTTATGGCGGGGGGGGG
>OCTW013368033.1_pt1 | contig 20684 bp, 16 predicted proteins | sample 1539671 | NCBI WGS metagenome assembly OCTW01 (sample SAMN02144230, study PRJEB22623) | gut metagenome | biome: sheep rumen | host: Ovis aries | place: New Zealand
GCTCCGATGTGCAGGAAGCGGGTAATCTTGCCCGTTAGCGAGGTGTCGAGGTTGTTGATGAACGCCTCGAGGACTTTCGTCTTGCCCGTCATTGGCACCACGTCGTAGTCGGCAATAGCGGCCGGAATCAGACAGCTATGGCCGTGGGGCAGTGTGATTTCAAGAGGTGAGACCTCACCCAGGCCCTCTCCTAAGGCGAGGGAGTTAGCGTTGAGGGCTGCGTTAGGACGAATGCGCACCTGGCAGTCGCCCTGCAGGCACATGCAGACCACAAAGCTGTCGTACTTCATCAGATTGCGGTGGAAGGGCGATGTCAGCTCTGTCACGCGGATGGTGAAGTAGGGGGAGTCAATGACCAGATTGGCCTTGTTCAGTTTGTCGCTATACGATGTGCGGTAGTCGGCTTCTACGCGATAGTCCAGCGCCTGTGCTGCCAACTCGGTGTGCAGTTCGCGGGGCTTACCGTCCATGCCCGGGCGGTTGTAGTCGTAGATGCGGTAGGTGACATCGCTCGACTGTTGCACCTCGGCCAGGAAGATGCCTGCGCCGATGGCGTGCACACGGCCCGCCGGCAGATAGAACACGTCACCGGGAGCCACCTCGTGGCGCGCCAGCACGTCGGTGATGGTATTGTTGCGGATGTGCTCCTTATACTCCTCGGGCGTGATGCTCTTGCTGAAGCCGGCATACAGGTAACTGCCAGGCTTGGCATCGATGATATACCACATCTCGCTTTTGCCCATCTTGCCGTGCTCGCGCTGTGCCATCTCGTCATTGGGGTGCACCTGGATGCTCAGGTCCTTCTGGGCATCGATGAACTTCACCAGCAGGGGCATTTGTCCGTGATACTGCTCGTTGACGGCCTTGCCTAACATCTCGGCAGGAGCCTGGCGGATGACGTCGGTAAGCAACTGGCCGGCCAACGGTCCGTTACTGATGATGCTTGTACTGGTGGGTACGGCACTGACCTCCCAGCTCTCACCGATGGGTTCGTCCTGCGGAGACAGGCCTTTGTAGCTGCACAACTTACTGCCACCCCAGATGACGGGATGCAGATTGGGTTGGAAAAGCAATGGATATAGCGTCATATTGATCTCTCTTAAGGTTATCTGCGTGCAAATTTACAAATTATTTATCAATTATCATTGCAACGCCACACTTTTCTTAGAAAAGAATTATCAGATATCAATTATTTTAGAAAAAGAATTGTCAGTTATCAATTATTTTGTACCTTTGCATCCAATTATGGTACTGAACTATATTTGGATAGGATTTTTTGTCGTCGCCTTTGTCATTGCATTGGTTAAGCTGGTGGTGATGGGCGACTTCGACGTGTTTCCCGCTATGATGGACTCTACGTTCTCGTCGTCGAAGACGGCGTTCGAGATTTCGTTGGGTCTGACGGGTGTGCTGTCACTCTGGATGGGTGTAATGAAAGTTGGCGAAAAGGGTGGGGTGGTCAATGTGCTGGCCCGTCTGCTGTCGCCGGTGTTTTGTAAGCTCTTCCCCGACATTCCCAAGGGTCATCCCGTGACGGGCAGCATCTTCATGAACATTGCCGCCAACATGCTGGGCTTGGACAATGCCGCTACGCCTCTGGGCCTGAAGGCCATGGAGCAGATGCAGGAGCTGAACAAGGAGAAGGAGACGGCATCGAACCCCATGATTATGTTTTTGGTGCTGAACACCAGCGGACTGACGCTCATCCCTGTCAGCATCATGGTATATCGCGCCCAGATGGGTGCTGCACAGCCAACGGACATCTTTATTCCCATTCTGCTGGCGACGTTCTTCTCGACATTGGCGGGTGTTATCATCACCTCCCTCTTCCAGCGCATCAACCTGCTGAACCGCACCATGCTGCTCACTCTGGGTGGCGCCTGCCTCGCAGTCTCAGGTATTATCTGGGGCTTCTCGCAGTTGGACGGCGACTCGATGAACAAGGTAAGTACTACCGTTGCCAACATCCTGCTGATGTCCATTATCACTGGCTTTATCGTGGCCGGTGTGCGTAAGAAGGTCAACGTCTACGAAGCCTTTATCGAGGGTGCTAAGGATGGTTTTACCACGGCAGTGCGCATCATTCCCTATCTCGTTGCCATCCTCGTCGCCATCGGCGTGTTCCGTGCCTCGGGCGCTATGGATATGCTCATCGGCGGCATCAGTAATGGTGTAGCGGCTTTGGGCGTGGATGCCCAGTGGGTCGATGCCATGCCGACGGCGCTGATGAAACCCCTCTCGGGTAGCGGAGCCCGTGGTATGATGGTCGATGCAATGATGACCTACGGCGCAGACTCCTTTGTGGGTCGCCTGTCGTGCATCTTCCAAGGCTCGACGGATACCACCTTTTATATCTTAGCGGTGTACTTCGGTTCCGTGGGTATTAAGAATACCCGTCATGCCGTCAGCTGCGGCTTGTTGGCTGACTTGGCCGGTATCATTGCTGCCATAGCGATATGCTATATGTTCTTTGCGTAATGTCGAAATATCGATATACCGAAATGTCGAATAATCGAAATAACCTCTCATGGGAAAGCTAAAAACCATCTTTAAGGATACCGCCATCTACGGTATGTCCAGCATCATAGGACGCTTTCTGAACTATCTGCTGGTACCGCTCTATACAGCACAGTTCTCTGCTGCCAGCGGAGCCTACGGCGTCATTACCAACATCTATGCCTATGTGGCGCTGGTGTTGGTGATATTGACGTTTGGCATGGAGACAACCTATTTCCGCTTTACCAACAAGACGCACACCGACTCGGAGACCGTCTACGGCACCACACTGATTGCCGTCGGTTCTATCTCGCTGTTGTTTGCCGTGGTGGTATTGGCATTGCTGTCACCTATCAGTCAGCTGATGGGCTATGGCGACCATCCTGACTATGTTGGTGTGATGGCTGTCACGATAGCTATCGATTCTTTCCTGTGCATTCCCTTCGCCCACTTGCGTCAGCAGCGCAAGGCCATCAAGTTTGCAGCCCTCAAGCTGTTGAACATTATGGTGACCATCCTGCTGAATCTTATCTACTTCTATTTCATGGACGGCAAGGATGTGGGCTATGTATTCTATATCAACCTGGTATGTACGGTGATGCTTGCCGTCTGCATGTTAACCGAATATACCGGCTTCCGCTGGAGACTCGACACCAAGCTGCTGCGCACCATGCTCAGCTATTCGTGGCCCATTCTCGTGCTGGGCATTGCCGGTATTCTAAACCAGACGGCCGACAAGATGCTGTTCCCTTACATCTACGAGGGTAGTGACATGCGTTCGCAGTTGGGCATTTATGGAGCCTGCTCGAAGATTGCCATGATTATGGCGATGATTACGCAGGCTTTCCGTTTTGCCTACGAGCCCATCGTCTTTGCAGGCATCAAGGACAAAGATCAGCATGAGATGTACACGAAGGCGATGAAGTACTTCATCATCTTTACCTTGCTGGCTTTTCTGATTGTGGTTGGTTACATTGACCTGCTGAAATATATTGTCCGCAATTCCGACTACTGGGTAGGCCTGAAGGTCGTCCCCATCGTCATGGCTGCAGAAATCATGATGGGCATCTACTTCAACCTGTCGTTCTGGTATAAAGTCATCGACAAAACCATCTGGGGCGCCATCTTCTCGGGTATCGGTTGTGCCGTGCTGCTGCTGGTTAACATCATCTTCGTGCCGCGCTATGGCTACATGGCTTGTGCCTGGGGAGGCTTTGCCGGATATGGCGTTGCCATGCTCGCCAGTTATTTCGTGGGACAGAAGTACTATCCCCTCAACTATCCGATGAAGGATATTGCGCTCTATGTGGTGTTGGCCATTGTCCTGTTCTTCTCTATGCGTGGTGCCAGCCACGAGTTGCCCGTCGTGCTGTCGTTAGGACTCAACACGTTGTTGATTCTGCTCTTCGCAGCTATCGTCGTTCACCGTGACCTGCCCCTAAGCAAACTGCCCGTCATCGGCAAATATTTTCGTCAATAATCCATATACTATATGAAAAAGCTACTCTTAACATTGATGAGTCTGTGTGCACTCGGAGCACACGCTGACGAGGGCATGTGGACCCTCTATAACCTGCCCACAGCCGTCTATCAGCAGATGCAGCAGTATGGTTTCCAGTTGCCTATGGAGCAGCTGTACCAGAGTGACCATGCTGTCAAGAATGCCGTGATTAACTTCGGCGGCTATTGCTCGGGTGTCGTGGTATCGCCCAACGGCTTGGTGTTTACCAACCACCACTGTGGCTTCGATGCCATCCGCAAGCACTCTACCGTTGAGCATGATTACATGCTGAACGGATTCTATGCCAAGAGCTATGAGGAAGAGTTGCCTAACGAAGACCTCTTCGTCAGTTTCATGATAGAACAGAAGGACGTCACCGACTCCATCATGCCGCAGCTGGAAGGCAAGGGCATGTCGGATATTAGTGCTATCGTGGATAGCATCGAGAATGCCTGGCAGAAGCGTATGCGCCAGCAGGATTCTACCCTGCGTGTTGAGGTGAAGCCCTTCTATGAGGGTAACAAGTATTACCTGACCACCTATCGCGACTTCGAGGATGTGCGCCTGGTGTTCACCGTGCCGAAGTCGATGGGTAAGTACGGTGGCGAGACCGACAACTGGATGTGGCCGCGCCAGACGTGCGACTACTCTGTATTCCGCATCTATGCCGACCCCAAGACCAACGGCCCCGCCAAGTACTCGAAGGATAATGTTCCCTACCATCCCGCTTCGTGGGCTCCCGTCTCTCTGCAGGGTTATAAGCCTGGCGACTTCGCCATGATTATGGGCTACCCTGGATCTACCAGCCGCTACCTGAGCAGCTATGGTATTCAGGAGCGTCGCGATGCCATCAACACGCCGCGAGTGCAGGTTCGTGAGGTGAAGCAGAAGGTGATGCTCAGTCACATGCGGGCTTCAGAGGCCGTCCGTATCATGTATGAGTCGAAGTATGCCCACTCCAGCAACTACTGGAAGAACAGCATTGGCATGAACAAGTGCATTGACTCCATTGGACTCATCCAGCAGAAGCAACAGTTCGAGGCCCGCATCCGTCAGTGGATGGACACCGCCACGGTCGTCAAGGGTACCAATCTCAGCCGCCTGAACTTCGATACCCTGCAGTCTCTCTACCAGAAGCGCATGATGCTGACACGTATCCGTACCTTGTTCCGCGAGACATTCTTCAGTTTCGACGACGAGGTGACGACGCGTGCCTGGCGAAGCAACTGGGGCAAGAAGGTCGAGGGTCCGGCAGACAAGCCCAAGAAGCAGTATATCGTCTTCGATGACAACAGCAAGGAGTGGGACCAGGCTACCGACTGCGAACTGCTCACGACACTCATTCGTAACTATCGCCAGCAGGTCACTGACAAGAAGTATCTGCCCGCTTTCTATCAGACCATCGACGAGAAGTTCCACGGCGACTATGCCGCCTACGTCAATGCCCTCTACGACAAGTCGATACTGATGAAGAGCGGCAAGCGCCTGTATTTCAATAAGAAGAGCTACAAGAAAGATATCGGTGTACAGTATGGTCTTGACATTCAGGAAACGATGCACGAAATCAACAGTGCCATCGTTCCCCTTCGTGAAGCCATCCAGCAGCAGGAGCAGTTCCTATGTGCCGCCGTGCTGCGCATGGAGCAGGACATGCCCAACTACTCCGATGCCAACTTCACCATGCGCATGACCTATGGTCAGGTAGGTGAATACTCGTTGGGCGGACGCCCCTCGGGCTACTACACCACAGCCCGTTCGTTGTGGGAGAAGATGCAGGAGGCAGACAAGAACGTCGAATACTTTGCCGAGCCCGTCATGCACGAGCTGATGGCCGAGAAGAATTTTGGACAGTATGCCGATCCGTTGACGGGAACCCTGCAGTTGTGCTTCCTGTCCAATAATGACATTACGGGCGGCAACAGCGGCTCACCTATCTTCAACGGCAAGGGCGAACTGCTTGGTCTGGCTTTCGACGGCAACTGGGACTCGCTGGCCAGCGACATCTTCTTCGACCGTCAACTGGCCCGCACCATCAACGTCGACGTGCGCTACATGCTTTATCTCATGGACCGTTGGGGACACGCAGACCGACTGCTCAAGGAGATCAATGCCCGATAGCCAACCGCACACTCCTATCAAATAACCCGCCCTTATCGCTGAATAAGGGCGGGTTATTTTGTCAGAAGGCGTGGTTTCTATTTCTTCTTGCGGGGCTTGCGGATGGCCCAGCCCTCTTCTTCGAAGTCGGGAATCTCGCCCTTCAGCTTCATGCCTTTGGGATTAAGGAACTGCATCCAGTCTTCTTTTTGGTGGGGCTTATTGGGCTCATGGGCCTTATGGGCCTTATGGGCCTCATGGGGCTTATGGGTCCTTTGGGCCTTGGGGCTCTTGGTACCTTCGGCAGCGTCGTTGCAGCGCACCTCGCGGCGCTTGTAGGTCTGGCCGTTGACGTACTTCATGACGCGCTCGGCATCCTCCTCGGGGACTTCGAAGTACGACATGGTCTGCAGCAGGTCGATATGTCCCACCTCCACATGTCCGCGGACGTTCTTGTTGAGGAACTGCATCAGTTCGCCGGGGTAGAAGCCGTCCTTCTTGCCTAAATTAATAAAAAGTTTCGTAAAACCTTCTGAGGTAGGTGTAGCTTTCTTGCTTCTTGCTTCTCCCTTGCTTCTCCCTTGCTTCTCCCTTGCTTCTTTCTTCGAATTGACGGGCTCAATCTCGGGGGCGTTCTTGTAATAGTCGAGGAACTTGCCGAACTCCATAGACACAATCTTCTTGATGAGGTCATCCTTGTCGATGTATTCGAAGTATCGGCTGATGTCCTGGAGGAAGGGTGCAATCTGCTCTTCATCGACGTCGGCCTTGACAATCTGGTCCATGACCTTGTAGAGCTGTTTCTTGCATATTTCCTCTGCCGAGGGGATGATGCCCTGCTCGAACTGCTTGCCGATTTCGCGCTCGATGTTGCGGATCTTGTATTTCTCGCGACTGTGTACGATGCTGATGCTGGTGCCCTTCTTGCCTGCTCGACCGGTACGTCCCGAGCGGTGGGTGTAGTTCTCGATGTCGTCGGGCAGTCCGTAGTTGATGACGTGCGTCAGGTCATCTACGTCCAGTCCGCGGGCAGCCACGTCGGTGGCCACCAGCAGCTGTACGGTATGCTGGCGGAACTTCTGCATGGTCAGGTCGCGCTGCTGCTGCGAGAGGTCGCCGTGCAGCGACTCGGCGTTGTATCCGTCCTTGATGAGCTTGTCGGCCACCTCCTGCGTCTCTATCTTCGTGCGGCAGAAGATGATGGCGAAGATGCGCGGATAGTAATCTACCAGCCGCTTCAGTGCCAGGTACTTGTCCTTGGCGTTCACCATATAGTAGATGTGGTTAACGTGTTCGGCACCCTCGTTGCGGCTACCCACCACGATTTCCTTGTAGTCGTGTAGGTATCCCTTGGCAATTCGCTCGATGTCGCGGCTCATGGTGGCCGAGAAGAGCAGCGTGTTACGGTTTTCGGGCACACCCTCCAGGATGGCGTCGATGCTCTCCTGGAATCCCATGTTCAGCATCTCGTCGGCCTCGTCCAGCACCACGTTCTGCACGTCGTCCAGCTGTGCCACGCCGCGCTTCATCAGGTCGATGAGTCGGCCCGGCGTTGCCACGACGACCTGTACCCCTTTGCGCAGGGCGCGAATCTGCTGTTCTATCGATGCACCGCCATAGACCGCCTCGATGTGGATGCCGTCCAGGTATTTGGCAAAGTCGCGCATGTCGTCGGCAATCTGCAGGCACAGCTCACGCGTCGGCGCCAGCACGAGTGCCAGTGGAATGCCGCGGCCTATCTCGCCCAGCTGCGGGCGTGGTTTCTCGGCAATGCGCTGCAACACGGGAATGCCGAACGCCGCCGTCTTGCCCGTGCCCGTCTGGGCCAGTGCTATCACGTCGTTCTTGTTTCCTAACAAATAAGGTATTACCTCCTCTTGTACAGGCATGGGCTGTACAAACCCCATTTCTTCGATGGCTCGGCGAATCCCTTCGCTCACACCAAGTTCTTCAAATGTCTTCAAAATCAATCTGTTTTCTTAATTCGCCTGCAAAGGTACGAATAAGTGAGCAAAAAAGCAAATTTATTTGGAATTTCGTTTGATTTATACTACCTTTGCACACCAATATGGCAATCAGATATACACATCGGGAGGAGCTGTGGAACTCGTGGTCGCACGCCGGCGGCATCGTGATGGGCGTGGCGTTCGGCGTGGTGTTCATAGTGATGGCCTTCAAGGGCGACAATCCGTGGGCCCGGCTGGGCGTGTGCCTCTACCTGTTCGGCATGCTGGCCTCTTATGTCGCCTCGACACTCTATCATGCTCTGCCTCGTCGCAGCAAGTGGAAGGAGCGGCTGCGGCGGTGGGATCATGCCGCCATCTACTGGCACATTGCGGGCAGCTACTCTCCGCTGACGCTGGTGGCACTGCGCAATGCGGCAACCGATTTCTCACTGTTCACCTTGCCCTTTTCCCTGAACTGGGGATGGACGCTGTTCGTGTTTGTGTGGCTCTGCGCCATTGCGGGAACCGTTGTCAGTTTCGTGCGGCTCAAGGAACACAGCAACGTGGAGACGTTCTGCTTCGTGGGCATGGGGCTGTCGGTGCTCGTGGCCTTCAAGCCGCTCATCGACACGGTGTCCACGGCGGCCGTCGTCTGGATCATAGCCGAGGGCGTGAGCTATATTACGGGAGCGGTGTTCTACAGTTTCAACAAGAAGCGCTACATGCACTCCGTATTTCACTTCTTCGTGCTGGCGGGAAGCATCTGCCACATCATTGCCGTATGGGACGTGCTGATGGAGTACATTTGAGGAGTGTGGAATGCGAAATGACTGATGACATTTTCCGCTCTTGTACATCTTAATATATAGGAATTCAATAAAACAAACAGCAAGAATATGAATGCAAAAGAACTAACTCTCATCGCCGAGAAAAACCGTAAGAGGCTTGTGGAAGTGGTGTATGCTGCCAAGGCCGGACACATTGGCGGTGACCTGTCGTGCCTGAACGTGATGACGGCACTGTACTTTCATGTGATGAAGAACCTGGACCCCGCCAATCCGAAGGCTGCCGACCGCGACCGCTTTGTGCTGTCGAAGGGACACTGTGTGGAGGCACTGTACGTGACGCTGGAGGCCAAGGGCTATCTTGCTCCCGAAGTGCTCGACACATTGGGCAAGTTTGGCTCGATCCTCAGCGGACACCCCACCATTGAGGTGCCTGGTATCGAGGTGAACAGCGGTGCACTGGGTCACGGACTGCCCATCGGCGTGGGCATGGCCATCGCCGCCAAGATGGACAAGAAAGACTGGCGCACCTATGTCATGATGGGTGACGGTGAGCAGGGCGAAGGCTCTATTTACGAGGCCGCCATGGCCGGTGGAAAGTACAAGTTGGACAACCTGGTGGCCATCATCGACCGCAACCACTTGCAGATTAGCGGCAACACGGAGGACGTGATGCCTATCGACTCTATCAAGGAGCGCTGGAGTGCCTTCGGATGGGATGTCATTGAGATGAACGGCGACTCGATGGAGGACATCGTGAAGACCTTCGACGCCATCGACTACCATAACAACAAGCCCCACCTGCTGGTGTCGAACACGACGAAGGGCAAGGGCGTCAGTTTCATGGAGGGCATTGCCAAGTGGCACCACGGTGTGCTGAACGAAGAGCAGTGCAAGGAAGCCGTGAAGGAAATCAGCGAGCGCATCGCCGCCCTGGAACAATAAATAGTCAAATCGTAAATCGTCAAATTGTAAATCAACATTATGATAGCTTGTAGAAAACAGTTTACCGACACGCTGCTGGAACTGGCACGTGAGGATAAAGATATCATTGCCGTAACCACCGATGCCCGTGGTTCGGTGACGTTGGGCGACTATGCCAATGCGCTGCCCGAACAGTTTGTGGAGTGTGGCATTGCCGAGCAGGATGCCGTTGGCATCTCGGCAGGTTTGGCTCATAGCGGCAAGAAGGTGTTCTGCTGCGGACCTGCCTGCTTCTATGTGGCTCGTTCTCTGGAACAGGTCAAGGTAGACCTCGCCTATTCAGAGAATCCTGTTACCATCCTCGGCGTCTCGGGCGGTGTGGCATACGGTGCCCTGGGCGCTACCCACCACTCGCTGCACGACATTGCCGTGCTGCGCACATTCCCCGGCATGACGGTATGTCTGCCCAGCGACTGGCGTGTGACGAAGAAGCTGGTCAAGTTCCTCGTCAATTACGACAAGCCCTGTTATGTCCGTGTCGGCCGTGCTGCCGTGCCCGATGTCTATGAGAACGACGACTTCCACTTCGAGGTGGGCAAGGCTATTCAGATTCTGGATGGTACCGATGTCACCATCGTGGCAACGGGCGAGACCGTCTACCACGCTTGGCAGGCCGGTTTGAAACTGCAAGAGCAGGGCATTAAGGCCCGTGTGCTCGACATGTCGTGGATTAAGCCTTTCGACGAAGAGGCCATCCGCCGTGCTGCCCGTGAGACAGGGCGCATCGTCACCGTCGAGGAGCACTCGCAGTTCGGTGGTCTGGGCGCTATGGTTTGCGAGACCTTGTCGGAGCAGCCTGTACCTGTCCGCATTATCGGCATTCCCGACGAGAATGTGGTTCACGGCACCAACGCCGAGATCTTCCACTACTACGGCATGGATGCCGAGGGCATCGTGAAGGCAACGCTCGATTTTATCAAATAGCCCATTTACCTTATGAAGCAGAGAATCATCGCCATTGACCAGAGTACGTCGTCCACCAAGGCATTGTTGTTTGACGAACAGTGCCACATGCTCGGTCGCACCAATGTTGACCACAAGCAGTATTACCCGCAGACAGGATGGGTGGAGCACGACGCCGAGGAAATCTATCAGAACATGATAGAGTCCATCCGCCAGCTCATCTCGGGTGAGGCAGACTTTGCGTCTGCCGAATACAGCCTTTGCATCACCAACCAACGCGAGACGGCTGTGGTGTGGAACAAGACGACCGGCAAGCCCATCAGCCGTGCCGTCGTCTGGCAGGACACCCGTGGTGCCGAACTGTGTCGTCAGCTTCGCGCTGACGAGAAAACGGTGCAGATGGTGATGGAGAAGAGCGGTCTGCTCATTGATCCGAACTTCTCTGCCTCTGGCATCAAGTGGCTGCTTGATAATGTGGCCGGTGCTCGTGAACAGGCTGAGCGGGGTGAATTGCTCATGGGCACCATCGAGACATGGCTCGTCTGGAAATTGACTGGCGGCAAGGTGTTTGCTACCGATCATACCAATGCGTCGCGTACCATGTTGTTCAATATCCATACCATGGACTGGGACGATGACCTGCTGAGGCTGTTCGACATTCCCCGTTCCATGATGCCCGAGTTGCGAAGCTGTGATGCCACCTATGGCGAGACAACTTGCGAAGGTGTGTTCCCCCGTCCTATAACAATTGCCGGCGTGCTGGGCGATTCGCATGGCGCCTTGGTGGGACAGATGTGTTTCCAGAAGGGTAGCGGCAAGGTGACCTACGGCACTGGTTCGAGCGTGATGGTCAATATCGGCGAGGAGCCGCAGGCTGCGCCTCAAGGTTTGGTGACCAGCGTGGGCTTTACGGCCTTCGGTAAGGTGTACTACGGCTTCGAGGGAAATATCTACAGCACGGGTGCTACGCTGAAGTGGATTGCCGACCAGCTGAAACTAGTGGGACATCCCATGGAGATGGAAGCCTTGGCAACCAGTGTTGCCGACAATGGCGGCGTATATATCGTGCCGGCCTTCTCGGGATTGGGCGCTCCCTGGTGGCAGTCGAACGTCAAGGGTGCCGTCTTTGGACTGACCTTTGCCACGACGAAGGCTCACTTCTTGCGTGCCGCTCTGGAGTCTATCGCCTACCAGATTAAGGATTTGGTCGACGTGATGGCTCGTGCTACCGGCGGCCGCCTGAGCGAGATTTGTGCCGACGGCGGACCCACGAAGAACCAGTTCCTCATGCAGTTCCAGGCCGACATGCTGGAAACCCCCGTCGTCTGCACGGAGGTCGACGACGCCTCTGCTTTAGGCGCCGTCATCATGAACGGCTTTGCCCGTGGCTTGTGGAAGGGATTCGACGAGGTGACGGCTTTCCGTAAGGTTACGAAGGTCTACCAACCACAAGACCTCAAAGAACGAACCACGCTGTATCAAGGCTGGCGCAACGCCGTCCATCAGTTGATTAAATAGTATATATAATAATAGGTATATGAAAATTCTCATTGTCAACGGTCCTAACCTCAACCTCTTGGGAGTACGCGAACCGGGCATCTACGGCTCATCATCCTTCGAGCAGTATCTGCCCCAGTTGCAGCAGCAGTACCCCGACATCACTATTGAGTACTTCCAGAGCAATGTGGAGGGCGAGCTGATTAACAAGATGCAGGAGGTAGGCTTTTCGTACGATGGCATCGTGCTTAACGCAGGAGCCTATACCCACACCTCCGTGGCGTTGCACGACTGCATCCGCTCGCTGAAGACCCCTGTTATCGAAGTTCACATCTCCAACGTCCATCAGCGTGAGGAGTTCCGCCACCATAGCATGATTTCCGCTGCTTGCCGCGGTGTCATCTGCGGTTTCGGTCTGGACAGCTACCGTCTGGCCATCGAGGCACTGAAGAAATAAAGACACAGAGGATTGCAACGCCACTCTTTGTCAAAGGAAATGTGTGATATGACCATTGACGAATACATCCTGCAGCATATAGAGCCAGAGCCGGACTATCTGTATCGGCTCTGGCGCGCTACAAACATTCATCTGCTGCATGGCCGTATGGCGTCAGGCCATCTGCAGGGCAGATTGCTGAAGATGCTGGTGCAGATGATTCGTCCCAAGAACATCCTCGAGGTGGGGACGTTCAGCGGCTACTCGGCACTCTGTATGGCCGAAGGTCTGGAGGATGGCGGTAAGGTATATACCTTTGAAATCAATGACGAGCAGGAAGACTTTACCCGTCCGTGGATTGAAGGATCGCCCGTCAGTGGCAAAGTGGAGTTTATCATTGGCGATGCCATTACAGAGGCTCCCAAGTTAGGCATTATGTTCGACATGGCGTTTGTCGACGGTGATAAGCGAACCTATCAGGAAACCTACGAAATGGTGCTGAGTGTGCTGCGTCCTGGGGGATTTATATTAGCGGATAATACACTTTGGGATGGACACGTTGTCGACCCGAACTATGAGAAGGACCAGCAGACGCAAGGCATCGAACACTTCAATGACTACATCAGAAACGATGCCCGCGTGGAGCAGGTCATCCTACCGCTTCGTGACGGTCTAACGCTCATCAGAAAGCGGTAAAATTGACAAAAGAGGGGTAAAAACAGACAAAAATACACAAAAGTGACTTTCTTTTGCGTATTTTCTTTGCAAAATGTTGTGTGTTTCAACTAAAATGCTTACTTTTGCTTACTTTTTGTAAAGTATAACCTGTAACGTATCTACGCAACCTATGGATAAGATTGATCTTCTTGACAAGAAAATTCTAAGTATTCTGTCAAAGAATGCCCGCATCGCCTTCAAGGATGTGGCGGCAGAATGCAACGTGTCACGTGCTGCTATTCACCAGCGTGTGCAACACCTGATTGAGAATGGTGTTATTATGGGCAGTGGCTTTGATGTCAATCCCAAAAGCCTGGGTTATACCACCTGTACCTATGTAGGTATCACGCTGGAGCGTGGTTCTATGTACAAGGACGTCGTGGAACGCCTGCGCCACATCCCCGAGGTGGTGGAATGTCACTTCACCACTGGTCCGTACACGATGATGGTGAAGTTGTATGCCAAAGAGAACGAACAACTGATGCATCTGCTGAACGGTCGTCTGCAGAGCATCCCCGGTGTGGTGGCTACTGAGACGTTGATATCACTGGAACAGAGTATCAAACGTGAGATACCTGTCAGTCTGGACGAATGATAAATACCATGAAACACGATTACGATTGGCAATCACACTTGTCAACGACAGTGTATGCCTCATTTCCCGAAGTACACCACAAACCCATCATTGGCATTACAGGTAATTATGGAGAACAAACTTGTAAGATAGCTGAGGGTTATTATAAATCAGTTTGGCGTGCAGGCGGCGTTCCAGTCATTGTTCCGCCACTCAGTGATACGGATGCTATCATCAATACCTTGGAGCACCTGGACGGCCTGCTGCTTAGCGGTGGCAGCGACTATGATCCAGGCTATGCTTGCGAGACGCCGTCACCGAAGTTGGGGGATATCAATGAAGAGCGTGACTTGCCGGAATTATTGATTACTCAGTTGGCCTATAACCGACAGATTCCCATCTTGGGCATTTGCCGCGGTATCCAGACGCTGGCCATGGCTCTGGGCGGACATGTCGCTCAAGATCTGTCAGAGGTGAAAGGCGGTTGGGACGAGGCGAAAGGACTTAAACACTCACAAGAGGAGGAACGCTCAGTGGTGACGCATACCGTAACGGTGGAAAAGGATTCCGTCCTTTTCCGTATCTATAATGGTTCAACCAGCGGCTCTCCCGTTGATACGCTCTGTGTCAACTCCTTCCACCATCAGGCTGTTGACGATGCCGGACCTCGCTTCCGGGTCATTGCCTGTGCAGAAGACGGTATTGTGGAAGCGATGGAAAGCACGGAGTATAAGAGTATTCTCGGTGTACAGTGGCACCCTGAATGTCTTGCCGATGGGTTGCCTATCTTCCAGTGGCTTGTAGGTGAAGCCACCCAATATCATGCGGCCTGCCGTCTGCATAGCCGTATTCTGACCTTGGATAGTCACTGCGACACGCCGATGTTCTTCCCGCAGCATGTGGAGTTTGACCATCGTGACCCGAAGATATTGGTCGACATGCATAAGATGGCTGATGGCCGGCAGGATGCTACTATCATGGTAGCCTATATCCCCCAGACCATGCCAAAGGCTGACGGCCCCAGGGTCTATGCTGACAGCATCTTCGACAAGATAGAAGATATCGTTGCCCGTAACCAGCAATATATCGGTATAGCACGTACGCCTGCTGACCTGTGGCAGAACAAGCAGCAGGGCAGGAAGAGTATTATGCTGGGCATAGAGAACGGTTATGCCATCGAGGGCAGTCTTGAGCATCTGCGTCACTTTGCCGACCGAGGCATCGTGTATATGACGCTGTGTCACAATGGCGATAACGACATTTGCGACTCAGCCCGTGGCACCCAGACACATGGTGGTGTCAGTGCCTTCGGAAAGGAGGTTATCCGTGAGATGAATCGGCTAGGTATCATGGTCGACCTGAGTCATGCCGCCGAGAGCAGTTTTTACGATGCCTTGAAGTTAAGCGAGACGCCCATCGTTTGCAGCCATAGCAACTGCCGTGCCCTGTGCGACCATCCCCGCAACCTGACAGACGATCAGATGAGAGCCTTGGCGCAGAAGGGTGGTGTGATGCAGATAACGCTGTATCATGGCTTCCTGGTTAAGGATAGTGCCGATTATGTCTCAGGCAGTTTTTGCGAGGGACCACAGGCAACAATCGAGGACGCCATGCGCCATCTGCTGCATGCCATTGACGTGATGGGTATTGATCACGTGGGACTGGGTACCGACTTCGATGGTGACGGCGGTATCTGCGGCTTGGCCAACTCGGCAGAGTTGTTGCAGTTTACCCGCCAGTTGCTCAGTCGTCACTTCACAGAGGAAGATATTCGTAAAATCTGGGGTGGCAACTTCCTGAGAGTGATGCAACAAGTGCAAGATATGAAACGATGAAACACCTTATATTATATATCATAGGAATTGCGATGCTCTTCGGTTGTCATACCACGAAGAAGACGCAGACAGAAGAGCAGACTGCCGTCAAGGTTCTGTTTGATGCAGACTCAGCCTATCTGTTCTGTCAACAACAGTGCGACTTCGGGCCGCGTACGATGAATAGTGAGGCTCACGAGCAGTGTGCACAGTGGATAGCACAGAAGTTTGCGCAATATGGCTATCAGGTGACGCTGCAGAAGGCTGACTTGAAAGGCTATGACGGAACAATATTGAAAAGTTCCAATATCATTGCTACTGCTCCAGCTGCCGGCGATTCGGGTGCTGTTGCCAACCGGTTGCTGGTTTGCGCCCATTGGGACAGCCGCCCATGGGCAGACAATGATCCGGACTCGGCCAACTGGCATAAACCTGTAATGGCTGCCAATGATGGTGCGTCTGGTGTTGCCGTCATGCTGGAGCTGGCTCGCCAGTTGCAGCAGCACGACTCGACGAACGTAGCTGTCGACTTCGTTTGTTTCGATGCAGAGGATTGGGGCGTTCCACAGTGGAGCAACCAGTCGGATGCGGACTCATGGGCATTGGGAGCGCAGTATTGGGCGGCTAATTGTCCGCAGTCCGTGGCCAAGAACTACCGATATGCCATTCTATTGGATATGGTAGGCGGACAGGGTGCCAAGTTCTATCATGAGGGCTTTTCCTTAGAGCATGCACGTCCTGTTGTTGACAAGATATGGAAGGCAGCCAGTGCGGCAGGCTATGGAAGTTTCTTTCCCAGTCAACCCGGTGGTTATGTTACTGACGATCATGTTCCTGTCAATGAGAAAGCCCACATTCCTTGTGTTGACATTATCAACCACTATCCGGAGTGTCCGCAGAGCAATTTCGGTCCTACGTGGCATACTATTAATGACGATATGCAACATCTGGACCGTAACACATTGAAAGCAGTGGGTCAGACCTTGATTCAACTGATTTATTCGGAATAAAAAATTCCTCCGTGACGGGAGGAAGTATGTTTGGATTTACAGTTGTCCTGCCTCTACCAGCAGTACAACTCGTTCCGTTAGTCGATCAACGCCTTCAGGGTCATACTCTTTTTTCAGTGAGGCACCAAAGGCCCAGGCAAAAGCCTGATAGAAGCCGGCTTTAACGGGTCCGAGGAAGGCCTGTATCAACTCATAGCCGGAAGAGTGGCTCTCACGGTAAATCAGTTTAATAAGCAGTTTACCCTGTGAATAAGTCAGTTTCTTCATACGCGGCTTATAGGCTTGCATGATACCTTTCTCCACCCGCTTCATGTGTTCTTCACGGGATTTCTTGTCGGGCAATGTCTCCAAGTACTCTGCCGTCTCCATCATGATGGTATTGGCCTCTTTGGCGATAGGCAGCACCGTCTTGACGTTTTTGACCAGTCGCATGTAAGCTCCCTGTTGGCGTTTGCTACTGAAGGTTACGGGCGGGAAAACGTAGACATTGTTCATCTCCATATACTGGATGCTGTCTCCGTTTTCCAGCACCTTGCCTACCTTCACAGTCGGCACAAAGGTAGGACTGTCGAAGTCCACCTCCTGCCGTTTCGTGTTCTGTGCAGAGGCAGACAGACAGGAAAGGGGAAAAGCGAGAAGTACTATCAGTACCCTCGCTCCCCAAGTCCTATATGTCCAACTGTCAATTATCAATTGTCAATTATCAATTATCCTTGATAAGGTTTTCGCCCGTCATGTCGGCAGGCTGCTCCAGTCCCATGATGTGCAGAATACTGGGAGCTACGTCGGCCAGACGTCCGTCTTTCACCGTTGCCGAGTTGTTGTTCGTCACATAGATGAACGGAACGGGATTCAGCGAGTGGGCGGTATTCGGCGTGCCGTCAGGGTTGATGGCGTTGTCGGCATTACCATGGTCGGCAATGATGATGGCCTCGTAGTCGTTGGCCTTGGCCGCCTCGATGACATCGTGTACACAGTGGTCAACGGCCCAGACTGCCTTGGCGATGGCGTTGTAGACACCCGTGTGTCCCACCATGTCACCGTTGGCAAAGTTGACGACGATGAAGTCGTATTTGTTCTCATTGATGGCGGCCACAAGCTTGTCCTTCACCTCGTAGGCCGACATCTCAGGCTTCAGGTCGTAGGTAGCCACCTTGGGAGAGGGCACCAGGATGCGGTCCTCACCCTCATAGGGAGCCTCACGACCGCCGTTGAAGAAGAAGGTGACGTGAGCATACTTCTCTGTCTCTGCGGTGTGCAGTTGTTTTTTTCCCTTGCTGGACAGGTACTCGCCCAAAGTGTTCTCCACATTCTCCTTGGGGAACAGGATGTGTACGCCCTGGAACGAGGCGTCGTACGGCGTCATGCAGTAGTACTGCAGACCGGGGATGGTCTTCATGCCCTGCTCCGGCATGTCCTGCTGGGTGAGCACGATGGTCAGTTCCTTGGCGCGGTCGTTACGGAAGTTGATGAAGATGATAACGTCGCCCTCCTCGATACATCCGTTAACGGTCGTATTGTGAATGGGCTTGATAAACTCGTCCGTCACACCCTCGGCATAGCTTTCCTCCATAGCCTTGACCATGTCGGCACTCTGCTTGCCCTCACCCTTGACGATGAGGTCGTAAGCCTCCTTGACACGCTCCCAGCGCTTGTCGCGGTCCATAGCATAGAAGCGGCCTACGATGCTGGCGATTGCAGCGTCGTTGTCGGCGCAGACCTTGGTTACCCGTTCGATAAAGCCCTTGCCGCTCTTGGGGTCGGTATCGCGACCGTCCATGAAGCAATGAACGAACGTTTGGTTCTTCAGTCCGTAGTGCTTGCCGACCTCTATCAGTTTGAAGAGGTGATCGAGGCTAGAGTGTACGCCGCCGTCCGAGCAGAGACCCATCAGGTGAAGCTTTTTGTTGTGTTCCTTGGCATAGGTATAGGCAGCCTTCACCTGGGCGTTCTCAACGATAGAACCGTCCTTGCAGGCACGATTGATCTTCACCAAGTCCTGATAGACGATGCGTCCTGCACCTATGTTGAGGTGACCCACCTCTGAGTTGCCCATCTGTCCATCGGGCAGACCTACGTCCTCACCGCTGGCCTGCAGCTGCGAGTGAGCTGAGACTGCTGTCAGATAGTCCAAATACGGGGTGGGGGTGCGATAGATAACGTCGCCCTCACCATGCTTTCCGATTCCCCATCCGTCGAGAATCATGAGTAATGCTTTCTTTGCCATAATGTTTATTCGTTATTTTATGAGTTTACTGCTTTGAGTTTGCAAAAGTACAAAGAATCGAGTAAAAAGCCAAATTTATTGGACTTTTTCTGCTGGTTCAGCATTTCTATGGTTATTATTTGCAATTACGCGGAAAAAGGAGTACCTTTGCAGCAGAATAAATCAAGCTATGGCAGAGCAACAGACAGGCAGGCAGCATGAGATACCTCCCATCATGGAAGTGGGCGGCATATTGATATCGTCGGAGATACTGACGGAGAAGTTCTGCTGTGATTACGAGAAGTGCAAGGGTATCTGTTGTGTGGAAGGTGATGCCGGTGCTCCTGTGACGTTGGACGAGATAGCGGCTATGGAGGATGTGCTGGACGATGTGTGGCCCATGCTTTCTGCCTCGGCTCAGAGTGTGATAGACCATCAGGGCGTGGCCTATGCCGACCGGGACGGTGATATGGTAACAAGTATTGTACGGGGTAAGGACTGTGTATTCACCTGCTATGACGGAGACAACTGTTTGTGTGCCTTGGAAAGCGCTTATCGCCATGGCAAGACGACCTTCGTCAAGCCCATCAGTTGTGCGCTCTATCCCATTCGCGAGAAGAATTTCGGAAACGGGCTGATAGGTCTCAATTATCATAGGTGGGAAGTCTGCCGTGATGCCCGTGAAAAAGGGAAGGCCCTTGACCTTCCCGTATATCGTTTCCTGAAAGAACCACTCATTCGCCGTTTTGGCGAGGCGTGGTATCAGGAACTGTGTGACGTCGCTGCAGAGTTCGGTTGTTAATCAATCTTTCGTTTACTCCTTAACTCTTTCTGAATTCAGAGGGGCTCATGCCGACATGCTCCTTGAAGTATTTGCCCAGGAACGACTGGTTGGGGAAGTGCAACTCGTCGGCTATCTCCTTGATGTTCTTGGTAGAGTTCTTCAGTAGCACACGCATTTCCAGAATGACATAGTTGTCAATCCAGTCGGTGGGTGTACGCTTCGATACTTGCTTGACGACTTCCGAGAGGTATTTGGCGGTGATGCCCAACTGTTCGGCATACCAGCTGACGCGGCGTTCGTTGCGGAAGTTCAGTTCCAAGAGGCGGATGAACTGTGCAAAGAAGGCGTCGGCGCGGGTTTGTACTTTCTGACCCTGTTGCTCCACTCGGTAGATAACGCCAGACATGTCGTAGAACATAGATAGCAGCCAGGCTTTTACCAGTTCGGTGCGATAGGGATGCTCTGTGTTGGCCATCTTCTCGCGGATGGTCTGGTAGTAGTTGCTATAGGTCTGTATCTCGGCAGAGGTCAGGTGTACGACGGGGTTGTTCATGGAGAAGAGCAGCAAGGACGATACGTTTTTCACATTCTGTACGAAGTCGTGGTAGAACGCCGTGCTGACCATGATGCACAGACACTCGAAGTTCGGCGATGCCATGTAGTTGTCGACGATGTGACGTTCCGAAATGAACATCAGGTCGCCTGGGTTCACCGTCTGCTCATGGGTGTCGATGCAGTATTGGGCCTTGCCGCGCAGGCAGAGTGCCATCAAGATAAAGTTCATGCGGGTGGCATGTTGTGGAATGGGAGCATAGTCAATATGGTGGGTGAGCACCAGCCCGTCTTCCATGTATTGGGCACCCTGCCATTGCCGGGCCGTCTCTAAGTTGATGTCTATAATATTGTTTTTTTTCATAGGCTCATCATGTGACAA
>OCTW013405762.1_pt1 | contig 20676 bp, 14 predicted proteins | sample 1539671 | NCBI WGS metagenome assembly OCTW01 (sample SAMN02144230, study PRJEB22623) | gut metagenome | biome: sheep rumen | host: Ovis aries | place: New Zealand
GTCCTTTACCTCGTCACCCAAAACGGTGATGTAGATATCACTCTCACCATTTGTCTTCTCTTTCCAATCCTGTGCGGCTGTGTAAACATTAACTTCCTGCAACTGATTGATCTTAGCAGAATTGTCGTCGAATGAGATCAGTGTGTGGATCTGGTTAGAGTTAACAACCTGCTTCTCAATACGGTTAGGCTGTTTCTTAGCCTCTTCTGTAGCTGCACGCAGACGGTTCAGCTCGTCGTTCATAGGAGCATACTTGGTCCAGTCACGCTTTGCAAAAGAGAATCCACGACTACCATCATGATTCTTGAAATGATAGGTAAGACCTAACAGCACGTTCACACGACCGTCCCAACGCTGAGAGGTAACAACACCATCATGCTCGTCGTCAACCCAAGCATTGGTAGCTTCAATATTGAAGTCCCAAGCCTCGCTCAGACGGAATGCAGCCTGCAAACCGATACGACCAACGAGATAGAGGTCACCATTGTCGCTGAACATAGTGTTACCAGCATTCCATGCTCTTTCAGAGAAACCAAAGGCCTGCTCACCACCAAGTCCTAAGATACCATTGAGGTTGAACTTACGTCCCTCTTTGAATCCACAGAAAAGGTTTGTGAAGTTGAACAAACCATCCAGATAAGCACCAGCTGAATTGTAGTGGAATGTCTTCAGGTTATGAGCAACACCTCTGCTGCTATTGAAGACACCCTGAACACGAGCACCTAAATAAGGTGAGAACCACTTACCGAAGGCGATAGCGCCAGAAGGTAAGATACGACTTGTGATAGACGGCTCTGTCTGGTAACTACCCCAGTTAAGGTTGGCACCTGCGCCAATGCTGAAAAACCAGTTGTCACCAAACTTTGACTTGTTTAAAATCTTACCATCTGTCTGTGAATCTACCCAATAGATAGTCTCACCTGCAGGCACATTCTCCTGAGCAGCAACAGGCAGTGCTGCTAACAGTGGAAGAATAAATACTAAACAACTCTTCTTCATTTGTTTCATTTTGTTTAAATTAATTGAAATATTATAATACTTATTTTATTCCTAAATTACTGCTGCACCTTGTCGAGTTGTTCATAGACAGAGTGCATGCTCTTATAATCAGAAACAATATCCTTCATTGTCTGTACGGTAGCCCGCTTATCCTCATGATAGGAACAGTCAATGAGATGTTCCAATGCCTTGCGCACCTCTTGATAGTCAAGTTTGATACTCTCAGCACGGAATATCATCGGATTCTCAGTGGGAAGGTCACTCTCCGACTTACGGAGCAGCTCCTCGTAAAGTTTCTCTCCGGGACGTAATCCCGTAAACGTAATCTTGATATCCTTATCAGGAATCAGACCACTCAGTTCAATCATTCTTCTTGCCAAGTCAATAATCTTCACCGGTTTACCCATGTCGAACACAAAGACATCATTGCCTTCGCCCAAGTAAGCGGCCTCAAGCACCAGTCGACAGGCCTCAGGAATCGTCATGAAGTAACGGATAATATCCGGATCGGTCACCGTCACCGGACCGCCCTTCTCTATCTGTTTGCGGAACAGTGGTATCACACTGCCATTACTACCCAGCACATTTCCAAAACGGGTGGTAATAAAAGAGGTAGAACCCTGCACCTTGCCCTCCTTGATGGCATTACCGTAGCTCTGTACATACATCTCCGCTATTCGCTTGGATGCTCCCATCACACTACTGGGATGTACGGCTTTATCGGTGGAGATCATGATAAATTTCTGTACACCATACTTAACGGCCAGATCAGCGACCGTCATCGTACCTAACACATTTGCCCTAACAGCCTCACAGGGATAAAGCTCCATCATCGGGACATGCTTGTAAGCAGCAGCATGGAAGATATAGTCTGGACGGTAGTCCCGTATATTGGCTTCCATGCGAGAACTGTTTCTCACGTCAGAGATAATGGAAACGATATTATTCTCAGGATAACGCTTGGTGAGCTCCATATTGATCTCATACAAGGCTGTCTCTGAGAAATCCACCATGATCAGTTGTTTCAGATGGAACTTACAGAGTTGTCTGCACAGTTCACTTCCAATACTGCCGGCGGCACCTGTCACCATGACGGTCATATTCTTCAGCCGACTGTCTATCTCCTTCAGATTAATCTTTATCTCGTTACGGCCCAGCAAGTCTTCTATCTGTATACTTCTCAGCTGTATGCTGGCCTGCTCTTCGGACACGTCGGCCATCGGAGCGATACGCATACTGATATTATGCTTCAGTCCGTAGTTGAATATCTCATCATCACTGTGCAGGTCGTCCTTACTGGTGAACAACAGACAGTTGATTTTATATTTCTCAAATAGGGGCTGGATATTCTCCATACTGTCTATATAGAAGAACTTGTGCCCCAGCATCCGGTAATTGTTCTTGTGGGGATCACGGGTAAGAAAACCCACCATATTATATTGTGTATCCGCAGTGCGGAGGTAATTAGCCAGACTGACTGCCGACTCATCCTCACTACTGAATATCATCGTATTCATGGTTCCGCTGCCTCCACTGCTGACCACACTGTAATAAAAGGTAGCTACCGTTGTGCGCATCAGCATCAGCAGGAACACCGATATCACAAAATCGAGCGTAATGATAGCCAGGACAAAATTCCCTACGTGCTCGAAGATGAAGAAAGATATCACCAGCAATGAGATAGCCTTAAGTAACATCGCATAGATGATACGGACGAACTCTGTTACTGTGGCGTGCCGGATAATACCATCATAAGTCTTTGTCACCCAAGTCCAAAAGATGGAGAAGACCATCGACCAAAGCAGAAACAACAAGGCAATTCCCGGAACAATATTTATGTGCACCAAATAATTCAAAAACAGATAACTGAGCAATGTAGCCACTACGGATAAAAAGACATCCGTGGCCCATATGAGGTATCTGCTTAGATAATTGTAATGCAGCAACTTATTTATCAAATAACCTTTCACAATTAAAACCTATTTTCAATAGTTTAAGCTATTACTTTGCAATACCAACGAGAGATTCTTACCATTATTCCAATCCCGATGACAGTCTTGATGAAATAATATCTGCGCTGCTGTCTTATCAACTTACCCTGCAAACCTTTGAAAGGCCCTTGCACGACAACCACTTCCTTGCCCGTCTTAGCCTCAGCCTCTTCAGAATCAATAATCTTAACATCGGCAAAACTCGGATCACAGAGAAAGCGTATCTCGTTCATCTCGTGATTGGATATCTCGTAATATTCATTTTTTTCATTTTTGTAAACGCTCATCATGATGCAGCACTCTTGGAAAATACGCTGGATATCTCGATCGGGCAACGTCTTACGCACAAACACAAAATTATGTATTGCTGGCACCAACCGGTGATCATCCATACTATCGGCATTAGTATTCTTGACGTATGTCATTGGCACAAAACAACTTAGACCTCTGCCTTGCAGATAGTCAACCAATTGCATTTCCTTGCAATGGTAAGTGCGTATCGCATACCAACAACTGTTTTGCTCGTCGTTTACCATACCTTAAATCTCTAAAGCGTACATCCTCCTCTCCCCCATACATACAATATGGAGGTATCCCTGTAAAAGTAAGGATACAGTACTACTATCCCCTATCTATACAAGAGCATTTAACTCATAGAATCAAGAATGGAGCGCTATAACATTGCAAAGGTAGTTATTTATTTTACATTTGGTAATAGATAATAAGGAAAAAAGATTATAATTAACGTTTTTTAAAGTTTAAAACACACTTTTAATGTTATTACATAAGATATTTCGAGCAATAATAGTAATTATTGGGAGAGATATAGAGTATTAAAGCTAGGAGTCCTGTGTACTAAAACTGGGAGTTTTATGTACTAAAACTCGGAGTCCTATGTACTAAAACTCGGAGTCCTATGTATTAAAACTCGGAGTCCTATGTATTAAAACTCGGAGTCCTATGTACTTGGACTGGGAGTTCGGAGGCTCCGGACTCTCTTCTGTAATAATATTTTTTATTACATTTGTTAATTTATCTTCGGTATAAAATAATAAATTCTTCTGTCAACTTACTATTTATTCGAGAATTATCTGTAACTTTGCAGCCGCATTATAAATAATGTACGCATAAAATAAGGTAATAATCAATGGGATAACCCCTGATAAAAGTAAAACAATGGAATATAATTTCAGAGAAATTGAGAAGAAATGGCATAAGAGATGGGTGGAGAACAAGACCTATCAAGTAAAAGAAGATGAGCAGAAAGAGAAATTCTATGTGCTCAACATGTTCCCCTATCCATCAGGTGCCGGACTGCATGTCGGTCACCCCTTAGGATATATCGCATCAGATATCTATGCACGTTATAAGCGTCTGCAGGGATTCAACGTACTAAATCCAATGGGATATGATGCCTACGGACTGCCCGCCGAGCAATACGCTATTCAGACGGGACAGCATCCTGCCATTACCACTGTCAAAAATATCAACAGATATCGTGAGCAGTTAGATAAGATCGGATTCTGCTTCGACTGGGATCGTGAGGTACGCACCTGTGATCCTATCTACTATCATTGGACACAGTGGGCTTTCCAGAAAATGTTCCAGTCGTATTACGACAATACTTCCAAGAAGGCTCTTCCTATCAGTTCTCTGGTGGAGCATTTCACCAAGGAAGGAACAACTGGTATTGACGCAGCCTGCTCGGAGGAACTCTCTTTTACGGCTGATGAGTGGAACAGTTGGGATGAGAAGAAGCAACAGGAGATCCTGATGAACTACCGCATTGCTTACTTAGGTGAGACGATGGTCAACTGGTGTGCCGGATTAGGAACGGTATTGGCTAATGATGAGGTCGTTGATGGTGTGAGTGTGCGTGGCGGTTTCCCCGTTGTTCAGAAGAAGATGCGCCAGTGGTGCCTTCGTGTATCTGCCTATGCACAGCGTCTGCTCGACGGTTTGGATCACATCGACTGGACTGATTCCCTGAAAGAAACCCAGCGTAACTGGATTGGTCGCTCAGAGGGTGCCGAGGTGGTATTTAAGGTAAAGGACAGCGATGTTAACTTCACCATCTTTACAACGCGTGCCGATACGATGTTTGGTGTTACCTTTATGGTATTGGCTCCTGAGAGTGAATATGTATCACAGGTTACTACGGCCGAGCAGCAACAGGCTGTTGAGGATTATCTCACTGCCACAAAGAAACGTACGGAGCGTGAGCGTATCGCCGACCGTAAGGTAACCGGTGTCTTCACCGGCTCATACGCCATCAATCCTTTTACCGGTGATGCTATTTCTATCTGGGTAAGCGACTATGTGTTGGCTGGCTACGGAACAGGTGCCATCATGGCCGTTCCTGCTCACGACAGTCGTGACTACGCCTTTGCCAAGCATTTCAACCTTCCTATTATCCCATTGATCGAGGGTGCTGACGTATCCGAAGAGAGTTATGATGCCAAGGAAGGTATCGTGATGAACTCACCTGTTCCCGGAAAGAAGACAGAGTTCTCACTCAACGGACTGACCGTCAAGGAAGCTATTGCCGCCACAAAGAAGTTTGTGGAAGAGAAGAAACTCGGACGAGTAAAGGTAAACTACCGTCTGCGCGACGCTATCTTCTCTCGTCAGCGTTATTGGGGTGAGCCATTCCCCGTATACTACAAGGATGATATGCCCTATATGATTCCCGAGGAGTGCCTGCCACTGGAATTGCCAGAGGTAGATCAGTATAAGCCTACCGAAGACGGACAACCTCCATTGGGACATGCCAAGGTATGGGCATGGGATACCGTCAACAACAAGGTTGTTGATAAGTCGCTGATTGATCACAAGACTATCTTCCCATTGGAGTTGAACACGATGCCTGGCTTTGCCGGTTCTTCAGCATACTACCTCCGTTATATGGATCCCAAGAATACCCAGGCCCTTGTCGACAGAAAGATAGATGAGTACTGGCAGAATGTAGATCTTTACGTAGGAGGCACCGAGCATGCCACCGGTCACCTGATCTATTCACGTTTTTGGAATAAGTTCTTGTTCGATCTTAATGTCTCTTGCAAGGAAGAGCCCTTCCAGAAACTCGTTAACCAGGGTATGATACAAGGACGTTCTAATTTCGTTTACCGTGATAACACCGCTTCTGCAGAGAAGGGACACCCCGTATTCGTATCCTTCAATCTGCGTAAGGAATATACCGATGTTACTCCTATCCACGTGGATGTGAACATTGTCTCTAATGATGTGCTCGATATAGAAGCTTTCAAGGCATGGCGCCCCGAATATCAGGATGCGGAGTTTATCTTGGAGAACGACAAGTATATCTGTGGCTGGGCCATTGAGAAGATGTCGAAGAGTATGTTCAACGTGGTGAACCCTGATATGATCGTGGAGAAATATGGCGCTGACACCCTGCGTTTGTATGAGATGTTCTTAGGCCCGGTTGAGCAGAGTAAGCCATGGGATACCAATGGTATCGATGGTTGTCACCGTTTCCTGAAGAAGTTCTGGGCTCTCTATGACAAGGCACTCACAGAGAATGCTGAACAGAAAGAACCTACCAAGGATGAACTGAAGAGTCTGCATAAACTCATCAAGAAGGTATCACAGGATATCCCGCAGTTCTCTTACAATACCAGTATCTCTGCCTTTATGATCTGCGTCAACGAACTGCAGCAACTGAAGTTCAACAACCGTGAGGTACTGAAGACCATGGTTATCCTCATTGCTCCATTCGCACCTCATATCGCAGAAGAGTTATGGGAGCGCTTGGGTGAGCAGGGTAGTGTCTGTGATGCTCAGTGGCCATCATATAATGAGGACTATCTGGTAGAGAACACCATCTCACTGGGTGTCGCCTTCAATGGTAAGCGCCGTTTTGAGATGTCGTTTGCCGCTGATGCTGACAACAAGACGATAGAAGATGCTGTCATGCAAGATGAGCGGGCACAGAAATACCTGGAGGGTATGAAGGTGATCAAAGTGATCATCGTGCCCAAACGAATGGTCAACATCGTATTAAAACCATAAAAGAACACATATATTAACCTTAATAATATTATGAAGATGACGATTGATAAGAAAATACTGAAGAGTGAATGCAAGGATTATATTGGACTGACTCTTTCGAGTCTTTTATATGCCTTTGCATTCACATTCTTCCTGATGCCCTATGAGATTGTTACTGGTGGTGTAGCCGGTATAGCCGTTATCGTATACTATGCCACAGGATTCCCCAACTCCTATACCTATTTTCTCATTAATGCCGCTCTGTTGATCATGGCATTAAAGATCTTAGGTATCAAATTTTTGATTAAGACCGTTTTCGTCACATTTATGCTCTCTTTCCTCCTGTGGTTGATGAAGGAAATAGCACCCGTTGACGCAGAGGGTCATATGATCAAGATATTGGGTGAGGGACAAGACTTCATGTCACTACTGATAGGGTGTATGATGACAGGTTCTGCCTTAGGACTCACCTTCCTCTTCAACGGTAGTACGGGCGGAACAGATATCATCGCTGCCTCTGTTAACAAATACAAAGATGTATCACTGGGTACTGTTCTTATATTCGTTGACTTTATCATCATCGGCAGCTGTCTCTTCATACCGCAGTTCGGTACTTTCTTAGAGAGAATGACGATGGTAGTCTTCGGTTTCTGTACGATGATCATTGAGAACTTCATGCTCGACTATATCATGAACCGTCAGCGTCAGTCAGTACAGTTTATGATATTCTCTAAACATTACCAAGACATTGCCAAAGCCTTGGCAGAACAGACAGAGCATACGATGACCATCCTCGACGGTCATGGTTGGTTCAGCGGAAAAGAGATGAAGGTGATTGTCTTGATGGCCAAGAAGAGTGAGAGTGTGATGATCTTCCGTATTATCAAGATTATTGACCCCAATGCCTTTGTCAGTCAGAGTGCTGTCATCGGTGTTTATGGTGAGGGATTCGACACTATCAAGGTGAAGACTCCAAAGAATACGCAACAAATCATACAACAGACAGAATGAGAATAGTCTTTGCAACAAACAACCAACATAAGTTGGAAGAGATAAGAGAGATCCTCGGTGACTCATTCGAGGTGCTCTCTTTGCGTGATATCGGTTGTCATGAGGATATTCCGGAGACCGGTGATACCCTGATGATGAACGCTATCCAGAAAGCCGATTATATCTATCAGCATTATCATATCAACTGTTTTGCTGATGATACCGGACTGGAGGTAGACGCCTTGAATGGAGAACCCGGTGTACACAGTGCCCGTTATGCCGAAGGCACTGATCACGATAGTGAGGCGAATATGACGAAGCTACTCGATAAGTTGGAGGGTATCGATGAGCGTAGTGCCCGTTTTAAGACCGTCATTGCCCTGGTTAAGGAAGAAGAAGGTATAGAGACCATACGACTGTTTGAAGGTAAGGTAGAAGGAAATATCACCCTGCAGCGTGAAGGCTCTGAAGGATTCGGATATGATCCTATCTTCCAACCCATAGGTTATGATCATACTTTCGCTGCCTTAGGACTGGATATCAAGAATCATATATCCCATCGTGCGAGAGCCGTTGCAAAATTAGCTGATTACCTAAAGAATAAATAATCATGATCAAGGAATTATCCGTCTTGATACCCGTATATAACAATAGTTGTGTACAGTTGGTGAGGGCGTTGCATCAACAACTCTCACAGACGGATATTTCCTTTGAGATCATCATTGCGGATGACGGCAGTACAGACCGCTCTTTTATTGATGAGAATAAATCGCTTTCGCTGCTTACCCATGTGCAGTATCTTATCCGTAAGAAGAACATCGGCAGGGCAGCCATCAGGAATGTATTAGTACAACAAGCCAACTACTCTTGGCTGCTCTTTATTGATGGAGACCTATTCATCAAGAATGATTCCTATATCCATCGCTATCTCTCTTTCGACGAAAACAATACTGTTGTCTATGGCGGATATACTATCTCAGGAAACTACCCTGATAACCTGAGGTGGCGTATAGAAAAGAAACACGAAGAAAAATCTACAGCAGACAAAAGACAACAACATCCCTATCATGACTTTCATACCTGTAATTTCCTCGTGAAGAAAGATATTATGAAAAGAATACCTTTCAATGAGAAAATACGGGAATATGGCTATGAGGATGTGTTGTGGGGAAAACAACTCAAGGAGCATCATATCACACTCACACATATCGACAATCCTGTCAGCTTCGAAAGATTTGAAGATAATAAGACATTCATCCAAAAGACAGAAGAGGCACTCCATACCCTCTATCATTTCAGACAATCACTGACAGGATATTCCTCTGTATTGAATTACTCTTTTCTACATCCATTGCTGAAATTTCTCTACGGAAGAATAGGAAAATATCTGCGTAAACAACTCATAGACAATAATCCACCACTTTTTCTGTTCTATATATACAAACTATTGTATTATCACAATATAGAACAATAAAAGAATGAAAAGAATACTTACGATATGGTCATTACTCATGGTGATGATCACACCATTGGCTGCTATCGGTCAATGGAAAGCCTATATGGCCTATCACCATATCACCGATATAGAACCTGCCGGAAAACTGGTTTATGTACTCAGCAGTAATGACCTCTTCTCCTATAATGTCAATGACAACAGCGTCACTATATATAATAAGGTGAACAGTCTGAGCGACTCGTATATCGATTTCATCGCATGGAATAACACGGTCAAAAAACTGATTATCGTATATAACAATCAGAATATAGACTTACTCGACATGGATGATCAGGTGGAGAATATCTGTGATTATCACAATAAGACACTGTTGACCTCAAAGACCGTATATAATATCACCATCAATGGAAATGATGCTTATCTGAGCACTGCATCAGGCATTCTTAAAATCAATATGAAGAATGCGGAAATCAGTGATACCTATTATTTCGGAGAAGCTGTAAATGATGTAACTTTACAAAACAATACTATCTACGCACTTACTGCAAATGGAAATGTTTATCAAGGTAATAAGAATAGTAACCTGACAGATCCTGCCAGTTGGACAACTACCACTGATCACCCTGCTTTTACAGATGATAATGATATCACCATCAGTAACAATAATGGTTATCAGGAATATATAGCCTACGACCGATTCAATAAATGCTATTGGAGTAATCAGAGCGACGGTAAACTACAGCAATACACCCTCTCTGATGAAGGAATAAAGACTGTTCTTGCCAGCAATATCAACCCGGAAGGACCCAAATATAATTTATTTAGTTATATGAAAATATATAACGGAAAACTATATACCTGTGGGTCTGATAATAATTCTCAAGCAGGAATACAAGTATTAAATGATAATCAATGGACCATCTATGAAGATGAAGGAATCAGTGAAAAGACAGGAGTATCAAACGTTGGTGCATACTGTCTGGATATAGATCCCAAAAACGAAGCACATATCTTTGCCGGCGCCAGAAACGGACTATATGAGTATCTTGATGGAAAATTCATTAATTATTACGATTCAGATAATAGTCCTATAGAATCATATAACCTGACAGATAAAGAATATCAATTAGTTACTGGTGTAAAATACGATCAAAGTGGTACACTGTGGATACTCAACAGTCAGGCCCCCCACACCTCAATGATCCAATTAAAAGACGGGCACTTCACCAAATACAATAAGGAAGAATTAATGAAACTCAATGATGGAGGATTCAATAATAAGAGTAATGGTGAACTGAGTAAGATGATGATAGACAGTCAGGGTCTGATGTGGTTTGTGAATAACAACTGGGTAACACCCGCTTTATATCAATATGATATCACCAATGACCAAATAAAAGCCTATGAGACTATCATCAATCAGGATGGAACAACCATCAACGGTATGTATCATGTCTATTTCGCTGAAGAGGATATGGATCGTAATATATGGATAGGTACTGACGTAGGACCCTTTATGTTGGAGCGTAGTGAGATAAATAATGGCGGAAGTACCTTCACACAGGTAAAAGTACCCCGTAATGACGGCACTAACCTTGCCGATTACCTCTTAGCAAATGTAGATATTTATGCTATGGCTATTGATGGTGGCGGTCGTAAATGGTTTGGCACCAATGGTAATGGGGTATATCTGATCAGTGCTGATAATAATGAACAGATATATCATTTCACTGCAGAAAACAGTCCTTTGTTATCTGATGTAGTACGCTCAATAGTGATTAATAACACTACAGGTGAGGTTTTCTTTGGCACTGATAAAGGACTCTGTTCCTATCAGAGTGATGCTGTCACAGCGAATGAAGAGATGACAAAAGATAATGTATGGGCTTATCCTAATCCAGTACGTCCTGACTATACCGGACTCATCACTATTGTAGGACTCTCATTCGACAGTGATGTGAAGATTCTCACTGCTAACGGAACAGTTGTCAATGAGGGTAGAAGTAATGGTGGTAGTTATACCTGGGATGGATGTGACAAGAATGGAAAGAGAGTAGCCTCTGGTGTGTATATGGTTGCCACTGCCACCAGTGACGGTAAAAAAGGTACTGTCTGTAAAATAGCTATTGTCAATTAGCCACAACCATGAATAAGGGTATCATCATAAGAAAATATTGGGCAATAGTAATCATTCTTTTACTATTACCCTTCTTTCTATATTATATTCTTCAAATCCTTCCTACACATGATGACTGGACAAGTACCACGAGTCCTGACTTCAATCCTTTCTGGATCAAAGAACGGTTCTTGTTCTATGGTTATCACTGGCGCCCATTCGATGCTATAATAGGCTATATCAACGGACTTAATCCGCAAGGGCTTTTTCCTTCTTTTAATCATTACGTTGTTGTAATAGGACATACGATATGTGTCTTGATGATATTCAAGATGCTTACAGTTCTTAAATTCAATCATACAGCTGTAAACATAGCAACACTCTACTGTTTTATAGCACCTGCCACCATGGCTACGGTAACAGCTGTAGACAGTATGAACCAGACATATGCCCTTATCTTTGATATCATCGCATTCTTATTCTATATTAAAAAGAATAGAATGAGATATATCGGATGGATCATGATGATTATTATTGCCGCCTGGTGGAAAGAGAACGGACTCATGTGGGCACTTATCTGTCCTATATTAGCATATGGATTTGAGTTTATTGATCGTAAGACACTTAAAAAGGATCTTATCATAGGAGTAGGCATCATGATAACTTATGCATTAGCTATCTATCTGCTCCCTAAACAAATTATTATTCATCCTGAATATGTACCAGATGTCTTAAAGATTATCAAAAACTTCTGTAAGTTCTTCTTTACCACTTTTATTACAGTAGATTATATTTATCTGCTACATCAGCCCAGTAGAAATATCTTATTGGCCGCTATTACATTCCTTTTCTCAGTACCTTTTATTTATGTTGTATTTATAAGGAATATACCGATATTTAAAAGTAAGAAGATAATATGTACTATAATCAGTCTGTTGATAGCTGTAGCACCCCATCTGTTCACGGTATATAGTATGATGCATACCTATGCCGGAATGGCATTATTAGCCATTCTTATTGCTTATTCATTGAATCACTATTATAATATAAAATCTGTTTTATTATCATTTATATTATTCTTTTTCGTTGCTTTGTGTATAGACGCACATCTGATCTATGCATCGATACAATCTGGTAAAGTAGGAAAGAGAATGGCTATTGAAGCTATTCACGAAACACTCACACCGGTAAAAGATACATACGTTATTATCATAGAAGACGATTATCCTAAGCTTTCTTCTTTCTGTGTGATTCCAAATGAGGCCTTTGGATGGGGTATAGCGGCGCGCTATGAGACTAATTACCAATGGCCGGTAACTATTCAGGATACAACCATAGAGCGTTCTGTAGATGCCTCTATTCAAGCACGTCAATTAGGAAGAGAAATACTTTCAAAGAAACAGTCAGAGTGTATATGGATTATAGATCATGAAAATGTGGAGGTTATCAAATAAAAGAATGCTGGAGCTTAACTCAACTCCAGCATTCTTTCTATTGGTTTGACTGCCTCTTTACGAATATCTTCAGGCACGGTTACTGAAGGCCATTCATATTTCAGGGTATTGTAGATTTTCTTTAGGGTATTCATCTTCATATAGTTGCACTCATTACAACTGCAACCGATAGAACCTTCTGATATCTCTGGGGGTACCGGGTAGAAAGTCTTCCCCTCACACTGGCGCTCTATCTCATGCAGGATACCTGCCTCTGTGGCGATGATAAACTCCTTCTTATCACTCTCTATACAATGCTTCAATATCACAGCGGTAGAACCTACTACATCCGCCAAAGCTAATACTGGTCCTTTACACTCTGGATGAGCCAATACCAGTGCATCTGGATGAGCTTCTTTTAAGGCCGCTATAGCCTCTACAGAGAAACGCTCATGTACATGACAGCCACCATTCCACAAAAGCATATTCCTGCCTGTGATGCTGTTGATATAACTGCCCAGGTTATAGTCAGGACCAAAGATCAGTTTTTCATCCTGTGGAAAGGTATCTACAATCTTCTTTGCGTTACCACTGGTAACCACTACATCGGTATGTGCCTTCACTGCAGCTGTAGTATTCACATAACTGATTACCTTATATCCAGGATGCTCTTCCTTGTATTTCTTGAGGTCTTCTGCTTTACAACTGTCAGCCAATGAACAACCGGCATTCAGGTCAGGACAGAGCACCAGTTTATCCGGACAGAGGATCTTACAGGTCTCTGCCATAAAATGAACACCACACATCACAATGATCTTTGCCTCTGTCTGTGCGGCTTTCTGCGCTAATGCCAAAGAATCACCAATAAAATCCGCTACCTCTTGTATATCACCGGTAGTGTAGTAGTGTGCCAAAATAACAGCCTCTTTCTCTTTGGCCATCCGACGGATCTCAGCACGCAAGTCAATACCTTCTTCTATCGGCTCATCAATATATCCTTTTTCTTCCCACTCTTTTTTCAACATCTTATTATATTCTTTATAGGTTTAAATTTTAAAATAAAAAATAGTTGTATGATGATATCCCGTGGATTAGTGCAAAAGTATTTTGATATTTTCTTGCATATTAAGTATTCCACAACACCATATCACTTATTCACAGTTAGCGTTTATATGATTGTACTGATATATTATGCTTTATGATATTTATCCACAAAATGGTATGATGGTGCAAAATTAATAAGTTTATTATATTTTCAAAACAAAAACCGTGGAAAAGTTGAATAAAACCTTTGTATAAGACTGTTTATTTCCACATACAACAGATCAAAAATACGATTAAGTGTATATTATACATTTTATAAACAACGTTTTCCACAGAGTTATCCACATATAAAAAGGGACAGATAAACACCTGTCCCTCTACCCATATTTCTATGAATATATTTGCTAAGATAACTTTCCATAAACCTCTCGCAAGGACTCTTCACTGCCTACATTACCAGGGAAGATGATATAAGGGAAGTGATCTGTCATGATACAAGGCACATTGGGTATAATCTGTCCGAGCACACGGGAAGACTTCACCGACAGTCCTTTCGTCAGGATATCATTAGAGGTGATTCCTCCTTTTGCTACAAGATAGGAAGGTGTATAGGGCAGACAACGTACTAAGTCAACTAAAAAGTCGGATATCTGTTGTCCCATTAATTGTCTACGGTCAGCATCATCCACACGCAGTTCTGTACGTGAGGTATAGACAACGGGTGTCAGTCCCTGTTCTGCTACCATACTCAGTGTCTTCAACGTATCATTCTTCAGTTGTTCTCCCTGTTCAAGAATGGCAGTAACGGGCAATTCTATGCCGCACACTCCCTTTTCAGAGAGAAGGCATTCCAACTGTCTTGTTGTTTTCTTCACATGAGAACCTACTACAAAACAACCTACCGCATGATTACCTTCTGATAGAATACTGCGGTCAAGCAGTGGTTTGTCGCTGATGCCACTCATCGCTTTTGGCAGAGAAGAAGAACTACGGATAACGACAGCACCAGAGAATGATGCGGTATCCTCATCGAATGACTTACAGAAAGCATACAGTTCATCATAGGTAGCTGCATTCACGATCTGGTAATCTTCCGGTGATGCCCCTTTCTCGATAATATAGTCATGCAATACTGAGGTGTGGTAAGCAAACACATTATCATGCGCAAACTCCGTTTCGGATACAGGAATCAACTGATCACCATCTTTCATATAATGTACTCCGTCGATGGTTACTCTTCCTGCTTCTATGAATGCCGGACAGAAGGGAGTCTTAGGCCATACAGAGATGCCATGTTTTTGCAATACCTCGCGCATCACATCCGTCTCTAAAGGGAAATGACCACGCAGACAGGAGTCGCTACGACTGATAAACACCAGTTGGTAACCGAATGACTGATTGACACGGATGACCGTCTCCATAGCCTGTTGCACCACTTCAGTAGCCTGCTGACGGGTCATGGCACGCGTATTGGTAAGGATATAAAAGAATGGTTGATCATCCTGAAGAGCGGCTTTCACCTGCTCATCGGTGCAATCAGTAATTAGCAGACAGCCATGGACAGTCTGTATGCCGGTAGGATCATCATCTAAGATAACCAACCTCGTATTCTTGTTCATCTTTTATTTCTTTATTTTGATTCCCTGCATAGCACGAGCCTCATCAGGAGTAGCCGGCTCACAACCCATGGCACGTATCAGTTCTACAAGTCTTTCCACCAATTCAGCATTGGTCTTTGCCTTCTTACCGGGAGCATAGTAGAAACTGTCTTCAAAACCTACGCGTACGGCATTGGCACCCATGCCGATGGCACATGCCAGCATAGAGAAATCCTGCATAGCATCATGGGTAATACCCCAACTGGTGCCTGGCTCACAGAGTTGTGTCAAAAAGCACAGGTTCCTACCGGTAGCTGCCAGGTTACTGCTGTTACCCGGACCTACACAGAAATTATAATGTAATGGCCTTTGTAATACCCCTTCATCAGCCAGTCGACTGCAGGTCTCCACCATACTCAGATCGAAGAGCTCCATCTCAGGAATGGTATCTGTCTCTTTCAATCGCTGTGCCCAATAGCGGATATCAGGCAGTGTATTGATATAGACTGTCTCACCGAAATTGACAGATCCCATATTCAGTGAGGCTACCTCTACCTCTGGCACATCCAGACATACGCAGCGCTCTGCCAATGTGAGTGTAGATAAACCGCCTGTAGATCCCTGAATAATCATATCTGATTGCTCATGAATACGATGGATCGTATCACGGAACACGTCCAGTTCGAAGGTCTGTTCACCTTTTAGGTCACGTGTATGCAGATGCACCTCACAGGCTCCTGCCTTATAACAGTTAATAGTATCCTCTGCTATTTCTTCTGGAGTAAGAGGATTCTTACATCCTTCGGGTATTACTTTTCCTACGTGGCATACCGGTGCCACTGTGATGATAATCTTTCTCATTATTTCTTTAATAGTTCAGTTATACGACTCATCTGGTTAGGTATACGTATCTGCTGCGGACACTTGGGCAGACACTCTTCACAATCCATACACTGTGTGGCACGAGCCTCCGCAGGAATGGCCTTGTTATACATATCAATGAATTTCTTCTTACTCTTCTTATAATCCTTTGCTTTCTTATCCGTCAATGGCAACTTCTTTCCATTCAATGCATCATTATAGAAACTGAAGTTGCCGGGGATATCTACATGGTATGGACAAGGCATGCAATAGGCGCAGGTAGTACAAGGAATCAATGGAATACCGGATATTTGGTCAGCTATCTTTTCCAACAGGATATTCTCCTCGTTAGTACATGGCTCCAGGGGTGAGTGTGTGTTGATATTCTCTACAAGGTGCTCCATCTTATTCATACCACTCAAGGTAGTAAGGATATTAGGGAAGGAACCTACCCAACGGAAAGCCCACTGTGCCACGGTATCATTGGGGCGCATGGCCTCAAGCTGATCCTTGTAGTTCTCTGTTATTCTTCCTAATGCACCACCACGGAAAGGCTCCATGATAACAGCCTGTATACCTGCTTTCTCTAATTTATTATAAAGATACTCTGCATCGGCATCTACTCTGCGTCCTTGTTTTAATGAGGCATGGCGCCAATCCAGGAAGTTCATCTGTATCTGTACGAAATCCCAGTGATACTCATCATTATGATCTACCAGATAGTCGAACACCTCCACATCACCATGATAAGAGAATCCCAAGTGACGGATCCTGCCGGCTTCACGCTCCTTCATCAGGAAGTCGAGTACACCATTATCCAGGAATCGTCCTTTGAGAGTATCCATACCACCGCTACCTACACTATGCAAAAGATAATAGTCGATATAATCCACCTGCAGGTTTTTCATGGAACGTTCATACATCTTCTTAGACTCTTCGAACGACCAGGTACGCGGATTGGAATTAGACATCTTGGTAGCAATATAATACTTGTCACGTGGATGACGCTTCAAGGCTATACCGGTAACAATCTCATTCTGTCCACCGCCATAGGCTGCGGCAGTATCAAAATAATTCACACCATGCTCCAAAGCATAGTCAACTAGTTTGTTTACCAGTTCCTGATTATCACGCGGCAAACGCATCATACCAAAACCTAAGAGAGATATTTTCTCACCTGTGCCATGCTGCACACGGTAAGTCATCTTAGTATCTTTTACAACCTGATTTACCTTAGGACTATTTCCAGCCAACGATTGTAACGGTTCTAATGCCATCAGAGCCATGGCCGAACCGGCACCCATACCTAACTTACGGAGAAACTCTCTACGATTGATCTCCTGTCTGTTCTTGTCCATAAAATTCGTTATTAGTATTCTGCTTACAAAAATAGTAAAAAAAACATATAATTAAAAATTTTTTTTATCAAAATAATATCATTACTTTTGCAAGACATAGAAAATACAGATCATTATGAAAAAATTATTCATTACTTTCTTATTGATAGCAGGTTGCACTGCCGTCAATGCCCAACAGGCAAAACAAGAGATTTTTGAGAATATCAATCTCTCTGCCAGTAATTACCTTGCATATCCCGGTCCTACACAGGAAAAACTCACTCCTGCACCTAAAGGTTATAAACCATTCTATATCAGTCATTACGGTCGTCATGGATCACGCTACCTGATTGGTGATGATGATTATGATATGCCCGTATCTGTTCTTTCAGAAGCTGATAAGCAGGGTAAACTGACAACCCTTGGTAAGGATGTGCTTCGCAGGGTAAAGATGCTTCGTGAGGAATCGAGAAACCGTACGGGTGAGTTGACGGAGTTAGGTGCCGAGCAACACAAGCAGATAGCCAAACGTATGTATGAGCGTTTCCCGGAGGTCTTTAAAGGAGCCGTACATGTAGATGCCAAGAGTACGGTAGTTATCCGTTGTATCCTCTCTATGGAGAATGCCCTGCAACAATTGTTGGAGATGAATCCTAAACTGATCATCACGCATGATGCCAGCAAGCATGATATGTATTATATGAATCAGACCGATGAGGCTCTTAAAAACAAGAAAGCTCCTCGTCGCAGTAATGTGATGTTCGACGAATATAAGGCTAAGCACCCCACATCAGAGCGTTTGTTGAACACCCTCTTCAATGATAAGGACTATATCAAGTATGAGATAGATGGTGTAAAACTGGCTGACGTCTTGTTTAAACTGGCCAGCAATTTGCAGAGTTCTGAGTTGCGCAAGCAGATAACACTATACGATATCTTCACGAAGGATGAGATATATGAGAATTGGTTGAAGAACAATACACGTTGGTATATGACCTACGGTAACTTCAAGTTCAACGGTGGTACACAACCGTTCTCACAGCGTAACCTGCTACGCACGATCATTCATCAGGCCGACAGTTGTATACAGATAGAGCGCCCGGGTGCTACCCTACGTTTCGGTCATGAGACGATGGTACTCCCTCTTACCTGTCTGTTAGGTCTGAATGGTTACGATCAGCAGATCGACAATCTTGATGAGGTGGAGAGCAAGGGATGGATCAACTACAAGGTATTCCCTATGGGTGCCAATATCCAGTTTATCTTCTATCGTAAGTCATTCGGTGGTGATGTGCTCGTAAAGGTATTGCTGAATGAGAACGAAACCACGCTGCCTATCCATTCGGATATCGCTCCTTACTATCGTTGGAACGATGTGAAGGAGTATTACACCAAGAAACTTGATTTCTATAAGGAGTAAATAATCATTTCCCCAATACGATGCGCTGAATATCACTGAGCTTATTCAGCGCTTCGAGGGGAGTGAGGTTATTGACATTGAGGTTGAGAATCTCATCACGCACCTGACTGAGCACAGGGTCGTCTAACTGGAAGAACGACAGTTGCATGCCTTCACGCGACTGATTCAGCGACTCAGCTGTCGGTTTTCCTACTGTTCCCACATTACTGTTATCGTTCTCCAATTGTTTTAGAACGGTATTGGCACGCTTCACGATACTCTTTGGCATACCGGCGATCTCTGCCACGTGGATACCGAAGGAGTGCTCTGTGCCGCCACGCATCAGTTTACGCAGGAAGATCACCTGGTTATCGATCTCTTTTACGCTGACATTATAATTTTTAATGCGTGGAAAGTTCTTCTCCATCTCGTTGAGTTCATGATAGTGGGTGGCAAAGAGTGTGCGGGCACGAGCCTTCGGCTGTTCATGCAGATATTCCACGATAGCCCAAGCAATCGAGATACCGTCGTAGGTAGAGGTGCCGCGCCCTAACTCATCAAAGAGTACCAGACTTTTCGGCGTGACGTTATTCAGGATGCTGGCAGCCTCGGTCATCTCCACCATAAAGGTAGACTCTCCCAAAGAGATATTATCCGAAGCACCTACACGAGTGAAGATCTTATCCACTAAACCAATCCTCGCTTGTTCTGCCGGCACAAAACTGCCTATCTGTGCAAGTAATACGATCAGGGCTGTCTGTCGCAGCAGGGCTGATTTACCGGCCATGTTCGGTCCGGTAATCATCATGATCTGTTGTTTCTCAGTATCAAGATAGATATCATTGGGCACATATTGCTCGCCCAGCGGCAATTGTGTCTCTATCACGGCATGGCGCCCCTGATGGATATCCAGCACGGTAGACTCATCGATCTGCGGACGGATATAGCGGTTTTCTTCAGCTGTCTTGGCAAAACTCAACAGACAGTCGAGTTGTGCGATGAGGTTGGCATCGGTCTGGATGTAGGGGATGAACGACTGTGCCGCTACGACCAGGTCATTGAAGAGTTGTGTCTCTAATGACAGGATCTTCTCTTCTGCCCCGAGGATCTTCTCTTCGTATTCCTTCAGTTCTTGGGTGATATAGCGCTCTGCCTGTGCCAGTGTCTGCTTACGTACCCATTCGGCAGGTACCTTGTCTTTGAAGGTATTACGAACCTCGAGATAGTAGCCGAACACATTATTATAACCGATTTTCAGGGAGGTGATACCCGTGGCGGCACTCTCTCGTTCTTGTATTCTTAACAGGTAGTCTTTACCATGATAGACAATCTGTCGTAACTCATCCAACTCGGCATTTACCCCTTCTTTGATGATATTACCCTTGTTCACCAGTTGTGGGGCATCCTCTTGTATCTCTTTCGCTATGCGTTCCCGTAAGGTATC
>OCTW011583185.1_pt1 | contig 20653 bp, 14 predicted proteins | sample 1539671 | NCBI WGS metagenome assembly OCTW01 (sample SAMN02144230, study PRJEB22623) | gut metagenome | biome: sheep rumen | host: Ovis aries | place: New Zealand
GAGCCATTCCTTGCAGGCGGCCACGACGTCCTCGTCCTTGCCGACTTCGGTCACCTTGGTGATGACTTCCGCCAGCTTGGCGCGGCGCTGGGTCACGGCCAGGTTCATACCGAAGCCGAACTCGGCGTTGTCTTCAAACAGGGAGTTGGACCAGGCGGGACCAAAGCCCTTTTCGTTGGTGGTGTAGGGGCAGGTCGGAGCGGAGCCGCCGTAGATAGAGGAGCAGCCGGTGGCGTTGGCGATGATCATGCGGTCGCCGAACAGCTGGGTAACCAGCTTGACGTAAGGCGTTTCGCCGCAGCCCGCGCAGGCGCCGGAGAACTCGAAGAGGGGCTTCAGAGCCTGGCTGTTCTTGACGGTGGACTTGTTGGTAATCTTGTCGGCCACTTCGGGTACGGTCATGGCGTACTCCCAGTTGGCTTCCTGAGCGCGCTGAGAATCCAGCGGCTTCATGATCAGGGCTTCCTTGCCCTCTTTGCCCTTGAGCGGGCACACGTCAGCGCAGTTGCCGCAGCCGGTGCAGTCCAGAGGACTTACCTGCATACGGTACTTCATGCCCTTGAACTCAGCGCCGGTAGCGGGCTTGGTTTCAAAGGACGCGGGCGTCTCCACGTCGCCGGCGACGTAGATGGGACGGATCGCGGCGTGCGGGCAGACGATGGCGCAGTTGCCGCACTGGATGCAGTTGGCGATCTGCCATTCGGGCACGGTAACAGCGATGCCGCGCTTTTCAAACTTGGTGGTGCCGGTGGGCACGATGCCGCGCGGGTCGAGCATGCTGACGGGCAGGTTGTTGCCTTCCTGCTTGAGCACGGGTTCGATGAAGGTGTTGAAATATTCGGTCGCGCCCGGAATCTTGACCGGAACGGCGCCTTCGGTGGTGGTGGCCCAGGATTCGGGGATCTTCACTTCCACCAGGCCTTCCAGAGCGGCGTCGATGGCGGCGAAGTTCATGTTGACCACGTCCTGGCCCTTCTTGCCGTAGGAAGCGACGACTTTTTCCTTCATGTACTTGTCAGCATCTTCGTAAGGAATGATGTTGGCCAGCTTGAAGAAGGCAGCCTGCATGGTGGTGTTGGTGCGGCCGCGCATACCGACCTTGATGGCCAGGTCGATGGCGTTGATGATGTAGAACTTCGCGTGCTTCTTGGCCAGCGTGTTCTTCATCTTCGCGGGCAGGCGCTCGTCCAGCTCTTCGGGGCTCCACTGGCAGTTCAGCAGGAAGGTGCCGCCGTCGCGCAGATCCTTGGCCATGTCGTACATGGTGACATAGGCGGGGTTGGAGCAGGCGATAAAGTCCGCCACGTCGATCAGGTAGGGGCTCTGGATGGGCTTGTCGCCAAAGCGCAGGTGGCTGACGGTCAGACCGCCGGACTTCTTGGAATCATAGAAGAAGTACGCCTGCGCGAACTTATCGGTATGGTCGCCGATGATCTTGATGGAGTTCTTGTTGGCGCCGACGGTGCCGTCGGAGCCCAGGCCGTAGAACATGCAGGCGGAGGTGCCGGCAGGAGCGGCGGCGAAGGTTTCGCCCAGCTTCAGGGAGGTGTTGGTCACGTCGTCGTTGATGCCGACGGTGAAGTGGTTCTTCATTTCGCCGTCCAGGTTGTCAAACACGGCCTTGACCATGGTGGGCGTGAATTCCTTGCTGCCCAGGCCGTAACGGCCGCCGACCACCTTGACGTCACTGCGGCCGCCCTCGACGAGTGCGGAAACGACATCCAGGTACAGGGGCTCGCCCAGGGAGCCGGATTCCTTCACGCGGTCCAGCACGGCGATCTTCTTGACGGAAGCGGGCAGGGCCTTGATGAAGTATTCCACGGAGAAGGGACGATACAGGCGGACTTTCAGAACGCCGACCTTTTCGCCCATTTCCAGCAGCTTGTTGACGGTCTCGTGCGCGACGTCGCAGCCGGAGCCCATGGCGATGATGACCTTCTCGGCGTCCGGAGCGCCTTCATACTGGAAGGGCTCGTAGTGACGGCCGGTCAGCTTCTCGACCTCGGCCATCGTCTCGGCGACGATTTCCGGCACGGCCAGATAGAACTTGTTGGCGGCTTCACGGCCCTGGAAGTAAATATCGCTGTTCTGAGCGGTGCCGGCCTGATGCGGATGTTCGGGGTTCAGGGCGCGGGCGCGGAACTCTTCGATCTTGTCCCACGGGACGATGGACTTGAGCTCTTCGTAGCAGTTCTTTTCGTTGACGGCGTCGATCTTCTGGATCTCGTGGCTGGTGCGGAAGCCGTCGAAGAAGTGCAGGAAGGGCACGGAGCTCTTCAGCGTCGCCAGATGGGCCACCAGCGCCAGGTCATGCGCCTCCTGGACGGAGTTGCTGGCCAGCATGGCAAAGCCGGTCTGACGGGTCGCCATGACGTCGCTGTGATCACCGAAAATGTTCAGGGCGTGATAGGCCAGGGCGCGGGCGCTCACGTGGAAAACGGCGGGCGTCAGTTCACCCGAAATCTTGTACATGTTCGGGATCATCAGCAGCAGGCCCTGGGAAGCGGTGAAGGTGGTGGTCAGAGCGCCGGCGGACAGAGAGCCGTGCACAGCGCCGGCCGCGCCGGCTTCGGACTGCATTTCCTGGATCTTGACCGTCTGGCCAAACAGGTTCTGGCGGTTTTCAGCCGCCCAGACGTCCGCTACTTCCGCCATCGGGGAAGAAGGCGTGATCGGGTAGATCGCTGCCACGTCGCTGAACGCATACGCGACGTGGCTGACGGCAGTGTTGCCATCAACGGTGATCTTCTTCATTGGGTATCCTCCTTTGAAACACTCAGTTTCTTGCGCATAAAACGCCGCAGAGATGTCAAAAACACATCCCATCACAGCGCTGTCTCCAATTTCTTATTATACAAACGTTAAACGCTGTTTGTCAAGCTTCATTGCCCTCCGAAATGATGTTTCCTTAGAAAAGGGCGGCAGCGGTTGCAAAAAGGAGATTGACGAAAAAGCCCGTTTATGGTATACAGGAACCTGCGCTTTTAAAAAAGCGCCGACAGTTCATTTGTACCTTCCTGTCGTTAAGCAAAACCGGGACTGCTTTTTTCTTATCTTGAATTTGGCGGTTCCGCGTCTGCGGGACCGCTTTTTATGCGCAAAGGAGGAATTGGATGAAAGCGCTTGTACTCTTCAGCGGTGGGCTGGACAGCTCCGTCTGTCTGGCCATGGCCGTGGAAAAATACGGGGCGGACGAGGTGCTCGCCCTATCCGTAAGCTACGGGCAAAAGCACTCAAAAGAGCTGGAAGCGGCCGAAAAGGTCGCCGCCCATTACGGGGTGGAAACCATCCATCTGGACCTTGGAGCGATCTTTGAGGGCAGCGACTGTACCCTGCTGGAAGGTGCCAATGGCGATATCCCTCTGGAAGAGTACGCGGACCAGCTGAAAAATTCTTCCGGAAAGCCGGTCAGCACCTACGTCCCCTTCAGAAACGGCCTCTTTCTGTCCTCCGCGGCGTCCGTCGCCCTGAGCCGGGGCTGTGATGAAATCTGGTACGGCGCCCACGCCGACGATGCCGCGGGGAACGCCTATCCGGACACCAGCCCCGCCTTCAACGCCGCCATCGCCCAGGCCATTGATCTCGGAAGCGGCGGCCAGCTCCGCGTCGCCGCCCCGTTTATCAATGAACCCAAGGCCAAAGTGGTCGCCGAAGGGCTCCGCCTGCACGTCCCCTTTGAAAAGACCTGGAGCTGCTACATCGGGCATGAAAAGGCCTGCGGCCTGTGCGGCACCTGCCGGGACCGGCTGGAAGCCTTTAGGCTGAACGGCGTTCAAGACCCCATCGAATACGAAAGGAACTCTTGATCCCATGAACGAACTGCTTTTTATCGGAAGCGTACTCTTTTTTCTGGGCAGCGTGCTGCTGATCTACCGCCTCTTTGGCCGGAGCGGCCTGTTCGTCTTTACCGCCTTTGCGACGCTGCTGGCCAACATCCAGGTCTGCAAAACCGTGACGATCTTCGGCCTGTCCACCACCGCCGGGAACGTCCTCTACGCGTCCACCTTCCTGGTCACGGACATCCTGAGCGAAAAATACGGGAAAAAGGAAGCCGGCAAGGCGGTGAAATACGGCCTGGCGGTCACCCTGCTGTGGGTCATCGGCACCCAGCTGACCCTCCTGTTTATTCCCAACGAGAACGACTACATCCAGCCCAGCCTGCAGGTGGTGTTCGGGCTGGTGCCGCGGATCGCCTTTGCCAGCCTGGCCGGGTACGTGATCAGCCAGAGCCTGGACGTATTCCTCTATCACTTCATCTGGAGCCGCACCGGCGGATCGAAATCCGGCCTCTGGATCCGCAACAACGGCAGCACCCTGACCAGCCAGGCGGTGGACACCCTGATCTTCACCTTTCTCGCGTTCTGGGGTGTCTATCCGACCCCGGTCTTTCTCAGCATCCTGGGCACCACCTACCTGTTTAAGGCGGTCGTCGCCCTGTTGGACACCCCTTTTATCTATCTCGCGCGCAAACTAAAGCCTTTGGAGGATTGAACATGGAACAGAGAACCAAGGAAGGCCTGACCCTGTTGGGCAATCAGCACACCGCCTATGCCACCGACTACGACCCAGGCATTCTGGAAACCTTTCAGAACAAGCATCCCGGGAACGACTATTTCGTCAAATTCAACTGCCCGGAATTCACCAGCCTGTGCCCCATCACCGGCCAGCCGGATTTTGCCGAGATCACCATCTCCTACGTGCCGGATCAGAAAATGGTCGAAAGCAAAAGCCTCAAGCTGTACCTGTTTTCCTTCCGCAGCCACGGGGATTTTCATGAGGACGTCGTCAACATCATCATGAAGGACCTGATCCGCCTGCTGGAGCCCCGGTACATCGAGGTACTGGGCCGCTTCCTCCCCCGCGGCGGCATTTCCATCGACCCCTACTGCAATTACGGAAAACCGGGCACACGGTGGGAGCAGGCCGCCTGGGAGCGCCTGAGCCGCCACGACATGTACCCGGCAAAGGTGGACAACCGATAATTTCCATCAAAAAAACGGTCAGCTTCGGCTGGCCGCTTTTTGAATGTTATTGCCTTTCAAACATCACGTAATTCCCATAGCCGTAGCTGGACGTGATCTGATCGAACAGGTGATAAAGATACGCATAGCGCGCTTCAAAATAATCGTCGTAATTGGAATAATATATATTTCTATATTTATGATTGGCGTTCCAATCTGCTTGCCAGTTCGTGTAATTGGCGTCCCGATTCGTCACCACATCGCTTTGCTGTTTGTTTTTCCTGCTTGTAATCTCATTCGTGATATAGGTCACCGTCTCCGAGAGCGTCAGTTTGGAATCACGGTCGTCGTCTCCCCAGAAATTTCCGCCGTAGGTCCCGTTCGGATAAGAGCAGCCCAAGGCCCTGACCAATTCATAGGTCATCAAACCGCAATAGAAACTCCCCGCACTGTTAGCAAACCGAAACTCATAAGATTCCTGATTTTCCGTACAGGAGGTCAGCACGATAAATTTCGGATGAATCAGTTCTCCGCTTTTCGGCGTGATCCCGCTGATCTGGGAACTCTCTCCGTCCGCCGGCAGCTGATAGCCGCTGAAAGCGCTGATCACCGCGGCGTTAAACGCCGACTGAGCTGAGCCTTCCCCGCTGCCTTTCGGCGTAATGACCGACCCACTGAAGCAGCAGTCCAGCAGGACGATGACCCGTCCTTTGGCGGCCTGATTCAGGCGGTCCGCCAGCATCTGCGGGCTTACGGCGTTCCAGTTCACGTCGCTTAAGTATCCGCCCTCAGCGCTGTGGCCGCTGTAATAAAACAGGCAGACATCGTCGGAGGTGGCACCAGCAAATGCCGTGTCGATCCAGGTGAGGATCTCGCCGGATGTCAGATTGTTTTGCCTGGTAACTTCCCAGGATGGATTGAGGCCCAGCAGCGCCTGCTCCAGGGCAACGGTATCGTAAGGCGGCCCGAGCAGGTCGTACCCCTCTCCCTGATAATCCGCGTTGCCGATCAGCAGGGCGATATGTCGCGGCGGCGTAGGCTCAAAAGTAAGACCATGTTCCTCGAAAAAACCGGAAGCATAGGTATGATCCGGACCATACCCGGTCACCTGCGAACCCGGATCAAAGGCGTCCGGGGCAATATCGCTGATCGAAGCCGGCAGAAAAATACGCCTGACAGAGCTGCCCGAAAAGGCCCCCGCTTCAATGGTTTGAAGGCCCTCCGGCAGAATCACCGTGTCCAAGGACGTATCGCCCGCGAAAGCTTCCTCCCCGATGGTGAGCAGGCCGGCGGGCAACACCAGTTCATCCGCCGCCGCGGATGCCGTCCACGCCAGCAAAAGGAGGGCGGTCAGCAGAAACACCAAACGTCGATTCATCAATTCATCCCTATCACGAAAGCAGCCGCTGCGCCGCATCCAGCGCCGCCGCGATCACCTGGTCCATGTCGTAATATTTATACTCGCCCAGCCGGCCACCGAAGGTGACGCTCTTTTCCCCCTCGGCGAGCTTTCTGTACTGCGCGTAAAGGGCGCTGTTTTTTTCGTCGTTGACCGGATAGTAGGGCTCGTCCCCCGGCTTCCATTCGGAGCTGTATTCCCGGCTGATGACCGTCTTGGGCAGGTCGTTTCCCTGTTCGTCCTTACCGAACTCAAACCACTTGTGCTCGATGATCCTCGTCCACGGGGTTTCCGCGTCCGTGTAATTCACCGCGGCGTTCCCCTGGAAATTCGGGATGTCCAGTGTCTCCGTCTCAAACCGGACGGAACGGTAGGAAAGGTTCCCCAGGCAATGACCGAAGTAGGCGTCGATGGGCCCGGTATAAATCACATGACGGGCCAGAGCGTCCAGCGTTTCCTTCTGCGCAAGGTAATCGGTGGAAAGCCTGACCTCGACGCCCTCCAGCATGTTTTCTACCATCCTGGTATAACCGCCCAGGGGGATGCCCTGATAGAGGGCGTTAAAATAGTTGTTGTCAAAGGTCAGGCGGACGGGCAGGCGCTTGATGATGAAGGCCGGCAACTCCGCGCAGGGCCTCCCCCACTGCTTTTGGGTATAGCCCTTTACCAGTTTCTCGTACAGGTCGGTGCCGATCAGGGAAATCGCTTGTTCTTCCAGGTTTTGAGGTTCCCCGATGCCGGCGGCCTTCCGCTGCTCCTCGATCTTCGCCGCCGCCTCGGCCGGCGTCACAACCCCCCACATCCGGTTGAAGGTGTACATGTTGAAGGGCAGGGAATAAAGCTCCCCGTGATAATTCGCCACCGGGGAGTTGGTAAAGCGGTTGAACACGGCAAACCGCTGCACATATTGCCACACGTGCTCGTCGTTCGTGTGAAAAATGTGCGCGCCGTAGACATGGACATGAATCCCTTCCACCTGCTTTGTATATACGTTGCCGGCGACGTGGTCCCGCTTGTCGATCACCAGCACCTTTTTCCCGGCGTCGGTCAGCTGCCGCGCGCATACGGCGCCGAAAAGCCCAGCGCCGACAATCAGATAATCGTACATCGTCTGATCCCCTTTACTCATACTTATGCTTGTCCAGGACGCTGATGCTTTGGCCCAGCTGGATTTCAATCAGCTCCAGGCCCCGATCGCCGGCCCGGATGAAAAGCCCTACTCCCGAAGGCACCTTGACCACATCCCCCAAAGAGATTTCCCTCTCCGCTCCGTCCACGGCGGCGACGCCCGCGCCAGAAACCACCGTCCAGATTTCGTCCCTTCTGTCATGCGAAAGGCATTGCATGACCTGACCGGGGTTCACCGACGCCAGAAGGGTCTGGCAGCCTTCTCTCTGATCCAGAACCCGGTATGTTCCCCAGCTTTTTTCAGTACATCTGGACGGCCGGTCCAGGGCGTCCACGTAGGGCTTGATGTCCCCGCTCCGCTCCATGCCGCTGACCAGAATTCCCTCCGGCGTGGCGGCAATCACCGCGTCCTGAAGGCCCATCACCAGCATCGGAAGTTCCAGCCCGTTGACCGCGTGAACGTTCCGGCAGGTTTCGTCCATCCGCACGTCCCCGGACGCCGGTTCGTCCATCGCCTCCGTCAGCGTTTTCCACGTGCCCAGGTCCTTCCATTCCCCGGAAAACCGGAGCACGGCGATATCTTCCTCATGCTCGGCGACGGCATAGTCAAAGCTGATTTTGGGGAGTTCTTCATAATGGGCAAGCAGGCTTTCATAGTCCGAAAAGCCGGTCCGGGCCTGGGCGCGTTCGAGAACGTACCGAAGTTTGCAGGCGAAGATCCCCGCGTTCCACAGTCCTCCGGCTTCGATGTATGTCTGAGCCGTACTTTTGTCCGGCTTTTCCCGGAAGGCCTCGACCTTCGCCACCGGAGCCGCCGTCTTGGGGAGGATATACCCGTACTTCTCGCTCGGGTAAGAGGGTTCCACGCCCATCAGCACCAGACGCGCGGCGTCTTCCCGGGCCAGGTCCGACAGCCTCCGCAGGGCGAAAAAGTAATCGTCCTGCGCGTACGCATCCGCCGGGCAGACCACCACCGCCTCCTCCGTCCCGAGCCCCTGTACGTCATGCAGATAGGCCGCCGCCAGGGCGATGGCCGGAAAGGTATCCCGGCGGCAGGGCTCCGCGCAGATGGGGATATCCGCCCCCAGCTGGCGGCGCACCGCGGCCACCTGGTTTTTCGCCGTCGCCACCGTGACAGCCGCCTCCGGATCCGCCTGGCGGATCTGCCGGTAGACGCGCTGCAGCATGGATTCGTTCTGGCCGTCCTGCGTCTTAAAGACGCTCAGAAACTGCTTGGACTGAATCCCATTGCTGAGCGGCCAAAGCAGCTTCCCCGATCCGCCGGCCAATAATACGATGTTCATCAGATCTCCTTGAAAAAGAGAATCGGAAAACGAAAATGAAAACAAATCCCTGACAGGAACCTTTGTACCCGTCTTTTCTTTCGACAGACGGACCGCGATTTCCTGTCAGGGATCCTTGTTTTTACAAAACCTTTTCTTTAGTTTATTCGCACATGTGGCCCTTGGCCTTGATCACGCTGATCACGCTGTCCACATGCCGCTCGCAAATTTCGTCGCTTTCGGCCTCGACCATCACGCGGATGACCGGCTCCGTGCCAGACTGCCGGACGAGAATGCGGCCCGTATCGCCCAGGACGTCCTCCACCTTCTTTACCGCCGCCTGCACGTCCGCGTCCTCCAGGGTTTCCTGCTTGGAAGTCACCCGGACGTTCTTGAGCACCTGCGGGTAGAACACCACTGGCGCGGCCAGTTCGCTCATGGGCTTTTCCTTGGCCAGCATGACCTCCATCAGCTTCAGCGCCGTGAAGATGCCGTCGCCGGTGGTCTCGTACTTGGAGAAGATGATGTGGCCGGACTGTTCGCCGCCGATGCGGTTGCCGGTCTGCACCATGTTCTCGTAGACGTACTTATCGCCCACCTTGGTCTTGTCGTATTCGATGCCGGCCTTGTCCAGGGCCTTGTACAGGCCGAAATTGCTCATCACGGTGGTAACGACCTTGTTGTTCAGCAGCTTTCCGCGCTCCTTCATATACAGGCCGTAGATGTACAGGATATGGTCGCCGGTGATGACGTTGCCCTTTTCATCCACGCACAGGCAGCGGTCCGCGTCGCCGTCAAAGGCAAAGCCGACGTCCAGGCGGTTGCCTTCCACGAACTTCTGCAGGTACTCGATGTGGGTGGAGCCGCAGTCGGTGTTGATGTTGTAGCCGTCGGGCTCGGCGTTGATCACATAGGTCTTGGCGCCCAGGGCTTCAAAGACCGCCCTGGCAATCTGCCAGGAGGAGCCGTTCGCGCAGTCCAGGCCGACCTTGACCCCCCGGAAGGAATACCGGGACATGGAGATCAGGAAGCCGATGTAGCGGTTGCGGCCGGCCACGTAGTCGACCGTTTTGCCGATCTTGTCCCGCTCGGCCAGGGGAACGTTGCCGATGCCGTCGATGTAGTCTTCGATCTTGAGGAGGAGCTCCTCGTCCATCTTCTCGCCGTTGCCGTTGAACAGCTTGATGCCGTTGTCATAGTACGGGTTGTGGGACGCGGAGATCATGATGCCGCAGTCAAAGTCGTCCACCCGGACGATGTAGGCCACGGAGGGCGTGGTGGTGACGTGCATGATGTAGGCGTCCGCCCCGGAGGCCGTGAGACCTGTGCACAGGGCGTACTCAAACATATAGGAAGAACGTCTGGTGTCCTTGCCGATGACGATCTTCGCCTTGCGGTTCAGCCGCGCCCCATAGTACCAGCCCAGGTAACGGCCGATCTGGATGGCGTGCTCAAAGGTCAGGGTTTTGTTGGCTTCGCCGCGGAAGCCGTCGGTGCCAAAGTACTTGCCCATCAGCCGCGGTCCTCCTTCCGGATGATTTCTCCGTTGTTTTTCCAGATGCTGTTTGCGGGCACTACACCACGGACGCAGGAGGTCGGGTAGACGTTGCTGTGCCGCCCGATCACGGTGCCCGGGTTGCAGACCGCGTTGCAGCCCACTTCCACATAATCGCCGATCATGGCGCCGAACTTTTTGATACCCGTCTCCATTCTCTCCGTCCCGTCGTGAACGACGACCAGCTTCTTGTCAGACTTCACGTTGGAGGTGATGGAGCCGGCGCCCATGTGGCTGTAATAGCCCAAAATGCTGTCTCCCACGTAGTTATAGTGCGGGGTCTGCACATGGTCAAACAGAATCACGTTCTTGAGCTCCACGGAATTGCCGACCACGCAGTCCGCCCCGACCAGGGCGGAGCCGCGGATGAAGGCGCAGTGCCGGACTTCGGTATTCGGGCCGATGATGCAGGGCGCGCCCAGATAGGCGGAGGGGAAAACCTTGGCGGTCTTATGCACCCACACGTGCTCCGCCCGCTCCTCGTAGTCCTCCCCCAGCGTGGGGCCGAGGGCCAGAATCATCTCCTTGATCCCCTTCAGGGCTTCCCAGGGATACTGAAATCCGCGCAGATAATCGGCGGCCAGGGTATGGTCCAGATCGTATAGGTCGTTGATCGTATACATTACAGCCGTTCTCCTTTTTCAATATCCAGGAAATATTTATAGGCGTCCACCGTCAGCTCGCCGCAGGCGGCTTCATCGCAGGCGATGATCGCGGCCTTGTGCAGCTGCAGGGCAGAGCACGTCCACTTGCTGCTGACCGGGCCTTCCACCGTCGCGGCCAGGGCCCTGGCCTTGTTGTGGCCGTTGATCAGGATCAGGACCTCCTTGGAATCGGTCACCGTGCCGACGCCGACCGACAGGGCTTTGGTGGGAACGGCCTCTGGATCGTTGCCAAAGAAGCGACTGTTCACAATCCTGGTATCGGAGGTCAGAGCGCGGACGCCGGTCCGGGAAGAAAGGCTGGTAAACGGCTCGTTGAAGGCGATGTGGCCGTCCACGCCGATGCCGCCCATGAACAGGTCGATCCCACCATAAGAGGCGATCTTTTCTTCATAAGCGCGGCACTCGGCTTCCGGGTCTTTGGTCATCCCGTTCAGGATGTTGATGTTTTCCGCCTTCATGTCCACCAGATGATCGAAGAAATTGTCGTGCATGAAATACCAGTAGCTCTGGTCGTGCTCGCGGGGCAGGCCCAGGTATTCGTCCATGTTGAAGGTCACCACGTTGGCGAAGGACAGCTCTCCCGCCTGATTCTGACGGACCAGCTCCTGATAGACGCCGATCGGCGAAGAACCCGTCGGCAGGCCGAGGACGAAGGGACGGTTTCCCTCCGGCCCGGCGTTATGGGCCTTGATCTTGGCCGCGATATAATCCGCCGCCCATTTGCACATCTTCTGATAATCTTCCTGAATGACTACACGCATGTTCTTTATCTCTCTTTCTATCATTTATATATTTTTATAATTTCAGTGGCGAGAGAACCTCTGTTACGGTTTTCATTCCGCTTTTTGCTTTCTCTCTGACGGCGCACTGAACCGCGCAGTAGAACAGCCAGCCTGTTCCTTATCTGACGCAGCGCTTCGCCGTGGCAGCATCCGCCGAGTCTTTCGATCACTGCCAACCCTCGTCGCCCATCATGGGCCCGGCGCTAACAGTCCCCTCCCGCTCCTTTCCAAAAAGACTGTTTTTATCGGTTGCCTGCATACGTATCATCTAAGCGCATGCAGACAAAACCCGGAGGCATTCTTCGACTTTTTTCGCATAAAAAAGCGACGGCCCAAAAATGCCATCGCTACTATATCACAACTTTTTTCTCCAATCAAGCCGTTTGAGGCCAATTTTTCGGCCTTTTTGTCTCTGTTTTTGCTTAACTTTCCCTTAACTGCCGGGTCAGGTCGCTGATCAGGCTGGTCAGGGAGGCGCTGGTTTTCATGTCCTCCGCGATCTTGTCGCAGCCGTGCTGGATGGTGGAATGGTCCCGCTGGAAGGCGTCGCCGATCCGGGGGAAGGAAACGTTGGCCACTTCCCGGCACAGGTACATGGCTATCTGCCGGGGAACGGAGATCTGCCTGCTGCGGCGCGGGCTTTTCAGGTCCTCGGCGGTGATGCTGTAATACCGGGCCACCGTGTCCATGACGTCCTGACAGGTCAGCTGCCGGGGCTGGGCGCGCTGGAAGATTTCCCGCAGGGCATCCTCCGCCAAAGACTGGTCAATGGGCCGGCCCGTCAGCATCGCGTAGGCGGACAGGCGCTTTAAGCAGCCCTCCAGCTCGCGGATGTTGCTGTCCACCCGGGAAGCGATCATCTCCAGCACCCCGGGCGCGACGTCCATCAGCTCGTCCGCCGCCTTCCGCTGCAGGATCGCCACGCGGGTTTCATAATCGGGCTTTTGGATATCGGCAATCAGCCCCCACTCAAAGCGGCTGGAGAGCCTCTCCTCCAGCTTCTGGATCTCCCTGGGCGGCTTATCAGACGAAAGGACGATCTGCTTGCCGGCGGCGTGCAGAGCGTTGAAGGTATGGAAAAACTCCTCCTGCGTGCTCTCCCGCCGGGCGAGGAACTGGACATCGTCCACCAGCAGCAGGTCGCACTGGCGGTATTTTTCCCGGAACTCCGCCGTCTTTTTCTGCTGGATCGCGGTGATCAGCTCGTTGGTAAATGCTTCCGTGGTCACGTAGCGGACCTGCATGTCCGGATTTTTCTCCAGGATATAGTGGCCGATGGCGTGCATCAGGTGCGTCTTACCAAGACCCACGCCGCCGTAGAGGAAGAGGGGGTTATAGGCGTCCGCCGGGGCTTCCGCCACCGCCAAGCAGGCCGCATGGGCAAAGGAATTGGAATTGCCGACCACAAAGGAATCAAACGTATACCCGGGGATCAGGGAAGACGGCCGGGCGGAGCGTTTTTGGGGGATCTTTTCCTGTTCGGCCCTGTCCTGCGCCTGCTTTTTGGTTAAAAGCTTCAACTTCATGGGCTGCTGGGCCGCGCGGCTCAGCGCGTCCCCCAGCAGCTCGCCCCAGTGCTTTTCCACAAAAGAATATACAAAGTCAGAAGACGCCTGCGCGTACAGCACCTCGTCCCGCATATCCACGGGCTTCAACCCCTGTTCGATCCAGGTCTGGTAGGACACGGAGGACATCTCCGGTTTGACCAAAGCGCAGGTTTTTTCCCAAAGCAGTTCCTTATCCAAATGAGTTCTCTCCCCTTCATGATCCCCGGAGATGAAAAAGCCGCAGCCCGAAAAGCTGTGGACCGGCGTTCAGGGACCATTCATCTGACCCAACTGACAATGGAGATTATACCAAAAACCATTTCCCTTTTCAAGGCTTCCGCTCCTCCCAAAAGACCGGCGGCCTGTTTCCGCCCGCCGGACCGCTTCTGTCCATAGCTTGAAAAAGAAGGGCTCCCGGCTACTACTTGTAGTCGCTCTCCTGAAAAGTCTGTCCGGAACTTTCGCGTTTCCGGGAGACTCTGCAGCTCCCCAAAAAAAGAATAAGGTTCTGTTACAAATTCTGAACCGGTCCGTAACAATCTTTTCCCCAGGACCGCTTCAACACGTTTTTTACTTTCGTCTGATTGCATTTCCCATAAAACTATGAGATAATGCAGAAAGCCGCATCAACAGGCTGGCTGGAGGATCGGAAATGGGCGGACAGAGGCTATCTAAGCGCGAGCAAATCACTGCGATGACAGAAGGCGTGATCTGGAAACAGCTTCTGTTTTTCTTTTTTCCCATCGTGCTGGGCACCTTCTTCCAGCAGCTGTACAATACCGCGGACGCCGCCATCGTCGGAAACGGCGTCAACAAGCTGGCCCTGTCCGCCGTGGGCGGAACGACCGCTTCCCTGGTCAACCTCTTAGTGGGCTTTTTTATCGGCGTCGCTTCCGGCGCGACCGTCATCATCAGCCAATTCTACGGCGCCCGGCAGGAAAAGGACGTGTCCCGCGCCGTCCATACGGCCGCGGCCATGTCCCTGCTGTTCGGGGCCGCGCTGTCTGTGCTGGGCTTTTTCCTCTCCCCCTGGCTGCTGACGGTCACCAACACCCCTTTGGACGTCATGCCCTACGCCCTTGCCTATATCCGCGTCATTTTCTTAGGGATGATCCCCTCGCTTGCCTACAACATCGGCTCCGGCATCCTCCGCGCCGCGGGAGACAGCCGGCACCCGCTCTACTTTCTGATTGCCGCGTGCCTGACCAACATCCTGTTGGACATGCTCTTCGTCCTGGTCTTCCACATGGGGGTGACCGGCGCGGCGCTGGCCACGGTGCTTTCCCAGTGCCTCTCTGCTTCCCTGGTGATCCTCTCCCTGGTTCGGCGGAAGGACTGCCTGCGTCTTTTCCCCCTCAGGATCCGGCTGGACCTGTCCCTTTTCAGGCGAATCTCCGCCATCGGTCTCCCCGCCGGCCTGCAGTCGGTCATGTATTCGGTTTCCAACGTCATCATTCAGCGCGCCATCAACGGCTTTGACACCGATATTCTGGCCGGCTGGACCTCCTACGGCAAGCTGGACGGCCTGTACTGGATGACGGTCAACGCCTTCGGCATCGCCATCACCACCTTTGTGGGCCAGAATTACGGGGCTGGCAAGTATGACCGCGTCCGAAAGGGCATCCGCTCCTGCCTGATGATGTGCGTCATAGCGACCGGCTTTTTATCTGTCGCCATGTACTTTGGGGGCGGCCTTTTGTTCCGCCTGTTCACCCAGGATGAGGCCGTCATCCGTCAGGGCGTGCGGATTCTCCGCCTTCTGGTTCCCTTCTACTGCACCTATATTCCCATCGAGATCCTGGCCGGCGCGATGCGCGGGGCCGGCGACACCCTGATCCCCACGGTCATGACCCTGTTCGGCGTCTGCCTGCTGCGGGTCGTCTGGGTGCTGGTCATCGTCCCCATGAAGCCCGCCGTCGAAATGGTGCTCTACAGCTATCCCATCACCTGGATCCTCACCAGCACCCTCTTCATTATTTATTATTACCGCGGGCACTGGATGCACAGAAGAGCCGGCGCCTGATCCCTGACGAAAAGGAGAGTATGTATGAACCTGCAGAAAAAATGGCAGCGCATCCAGTTTATGCCCTCCACCCCGCTGGGGCCGGACGGCCGCCGGCAGACGGCCGGGCCGGAGCACATCGCCCTGAGCCGGGAGGCGGCCCAAAAGGGCATGGTGCTTTTAAAAAACGAGGGCAGTGTGCTTCCCTTACGTCCGGGCCAGAAAATTGCCGTGCTGGGCAAGGCGCAGGCGGACTGGGTCAAGGGCGGGGGCGGCAGCGGCGATACGACCACCCCGTACCACCGTACCCTGCTGGACGGCCTTCATATCAAACAGAAGGAGGGAAAGCTTTCCCTCTTTGAGCCCCTTTCCGCCTTTTATCTGGGCCACGTGCTCAGCGCCTATCAGGCCGGCGGCAGGCCGGGGAAAATTGAGGAAGCCGTCCCTCCCCTTTCCCTGATCGAGCAGGCGGCGGCCTTTGCCGATACCGTCCTTCTCCCCATCTCCCGCCATTCCTCCGAAGGGTCGGACCGAAGCCCCGGCAAAGGGGACTATCTGCTGAGCGATGAAGAGGAGCAGCTGGTTTCCCTGGCGGAGCGCTATTTTGCCCACGTCATCGTCCTGCTGAACGTCGGCAGCATGGTGGACGGAAAATGGTTCGCCAAAAACCCCCGGATCGAAGGGGCCCTTTTGTGCTGGCAGGCCGGGATCGAGGGCGGGCTGGCCGCGGCCGATCTCCTGTGCGGCGACGCCGTGCCGGAGGGAAAGCTCTGCGACACCTTTGCCGACGGCTTTGACGCCTGGCCTTACGCGGAGCGCTTCTTTGATTCCGATCAGTATGTGGACTACACGGAAGACATCTACGTCGGCTATCGCTATTTTGAGACCCTTCCGGGGAAGGCGGAGCGCGTCCTGTACCCCTTTGGATACGGGCTTTCCTATACGAGCTTTTCCGTTAGGAACATCAGCGTATCTGAAGAGGGAGGCCAGTTTACCACCCGGGCTACCGTCCGGAACGACGGCGCTGTTACCGGCCGGGAAACCGTTCAGGTTTATGTCTCCGCGCCCCAGGGCAGGCTGGGAAAGCCAGCCCGGGTCCTGACCGCTTTTGCCAAAACGAAGCCGCTGGCCCCAGGGCAGGAAGAAACGCTGACCCTGTCCTTTCCCCCGTATGCCTTTGCTTCCTTTGACGATACGGGCAAGGTACAGAAAGACGCCTATGTCCTGGAAAAAGGCGAATACCATTTCTATATTGGCACGGACGTGCGGCAGGCGGCGCTCGCTGAGTATACCTGGATCCTCCCGGAGAACCGGGTTCTCTGTCAGCTTTCTCCACTGGCCGAACCGCGCCACCTGAAAGAAAGGCTCCTGGCGGACGGAACGGTGGAAGCCCTCCCGGTCACCCATCCGCCCTTTGAGGCGGACGAGGCCCTGGAGGATCTTCCCTTCGACGGCCAAGCGCCGATCGAGTGCCCCTTCCCCATTCGCTACAACAGCTGGAAGCAGCCGGACGTCCCGACGCTTAAGGATGTCGCTGCGGGAAAGATGACCCTGGAAGAGCTCATGGACACCCTGAGCCTGCCTGAAAAGGTGTTTCTCCTGGGTGGCCAGCCCTGCCGCGGCATCGCCAACACCTTCGGCATGGGCAACCTCCAGAAAGCCGGCATCCCGAACGTGATGACAGCGGACGGACCCGCGGGCCTGCGGGCCATTCCGGGCCACGGCGTCGAAACGACCGCCTTCCCCTGCGCCATCCTGCTGAGCTGCACGTTTGACGAAGAGCTGCTGACACGCGTCGGCCGGGCCGCCGCCCGGGAAGTCAAGGAAAACAACATCGGCATCTGGCTGGCCCCCGCCATGAACATCCACCGCCACCCCATGTGCGGACGGAACTTTGAATATTATTCCGAGGATCCGCTTTTGTCCGGCAGGATGGCCGCCGCCATGGTCCGCGGCGTACAGGCGGAAGGCATCGCCGCCACCATCAAACACTTCGCCTGCAACAACAAGGAACAGAACCGGCGCAACTGCGATTCCCGCGTCAGCGCCCGGGCTCTGCGTGAAATCTACCTGAAGGGGTTTGAGATCTGCGTCCGGGAGGCCGACCCCTGGATGCTCATGACCTCCTACAATCCTGTCAACGGCGTACGCGCCTCCGCGAACCGGGATTTGCTGACCGGCATTCTTCGCGGCGAATGGGGCTTTGGCGGCCTGGTCACGACAGACTGGTACACCTTCGGCGTCCAGTACAAGGAGATCGCCGCCGGCAACGATATCAAAATGGGCTGCGGCACCCCCTGGCAGACCCTGCGGGCCGTCCGGGACGAAGACCTGGACGAAGAAACCGTCAACGAAAGCGTCCGTCGCCTGCTGTCCATGATCCTGAAGCTGGACTGAGCGCTTTCTGCGCGGTTCACGCGTCAGAGAATAATCCTCCGAAGGAGCGTCCTATGAACCGAAAGCATACATTCATCGCCCCCGTCCTGGCACTTTGCCTGATATTATTCTCCGCTGGTCTTCCTTCCAAAGCCGAAAGCGCGGACGGCGGCGGCGTGTTTTTCTCCGGGTACCGGTGGCTAAGTGCCTATTCGGCCCTCTTTTCCGCTTCCGACATGGACCAGTGCGTCGGGATCACGACGGAAAAGGGCCTCGTCTGGGCTGTTTCCAGGCAGGGCCAAAGCGTGCTGGTGCGCTATGCTGATCCGGACGGCGCCGCCTGTGAAGCCTATGTGGAGGAAGCAAGGACGGCCCGAGCCGCCCGAACAGACATCGACCAGTGGCTGGCGGATACTGGCAAGAAGCAGGTCGAGATAGCTCAGCAGAGCCTTCCCCCGCTTTCCGTCAGCCAACTGACGGAAGGCGGCGCGGCCGTCCCAACCGCTTCGGAAGAGACTACGAAAGCCGGTCTGCCGGAGATCCTGTCTCAGCCCGCGGATCAGACGGTGCAGGCGGGCGAAGAAGCCTCCTTCTCCGTTTCCGCCTCACACGCGACCGCCTTTCAGTGGCAGTACAGCAAGGACGGCGGGAAAACCTGGGGCGATCTGCGCAACCGGGAATTCTGGCTCGGTTGCAAAACGGACACCCTGCGTTTTATCGCAGCCGATTCTCATAACGGCTTTCTCTTCCGCTGCCTCGTGTCCAACAAGGCAGAGAGCCTGGAGAGCCTTCCCGCCCGCCTGACCCTGCCCGGCAAGGTGGTCCCCTTTGACGAAAAGCCTACCGACTGTACCGCCGCCCCCGGGGAAGAAGTCTCCTTCCACGCCCGTCTTCAGGGCGCAGACAAACTTCAATGGCAGTACAGCAAGGACGAAGGCGCAACCTGGGGCAACCTGACCAACGGGGAATTCTGGCACGGCAACAAAACCGATACCCTGACCTTTACGGCGGACAGCAAGCACGACGGCTTTCTCTTCCGCTGTTCCGCTGCGCTGGAAGGCGAGACCGTCTGCTCCTACTTTGCCCGGCTGACCATCGAAAATCAAGCCATGGTCCCGCCCGCCATCCAGGCCCAGACCGGAGACATCATCGTACATGAAGGGGAAGAAGTGACCCTGTCCGTGGAAGCGGAGGGCGCCCAGACCTACCAGTGGCAGTACAGCCGGGACAAGGGCAAGACCTGGGCCAACTTCCGCAACAGCAAGGTATGGGACGGAAACGAAGCGGCCACCCTGACCTTCAAAGCCTCGCTCTCCCAGGACGAGATGCTGTTCCGCTGCGCCGTCACCAATGCGGCCGGAACGGCTGAATCCAAGCCGATCCTGCTGTCCGTACTGTTTAAATGAACTTCCCTTCTACCACTTCGATTCCCCGTCTGGATAAGACGGAGAAAGGTTCAATGAAATTACAGATGCGCAAATTTCTGGCAACCATCCTCATCCTGTCTCTGCTGTCCGTACATACAGCTTTTGCTGCTACGCTTCCCGCTTCTTTAACCACCATCGAAGACGAAGCCTTCTATGGGACGAAGCTGGAGATCGTATATATTCCCGAAGGGGTTACCAGCATCGGGGCGAACGCCTTTAAAAACTGCGGGCTCAAAAGGGCCGTCCTTCCGAAAACAGTGACCAGCATTGGGGCCGGCGCTTTCAGCGGGGAGGCTTCCGGCTTTTACATGTTGGTTCCCGCTAACAGCTACGCCATGGCCTGGTGCAGGCTGAATGGTGTGATCTATCTTCCCTATACCGGCGAGATGCCGACGCCTACTCCGCAGCCCACCGCTACGCCATCCCCCACTGCCGTCCCGACCCCCACCGTCGCCCCGACCGCGACGATGACGCCCACCCCAACGGCCACGCCGACGCCGACACCGGTCATTACCATCACCCCTACCATCACCCCCTCCCCTACTCCAACGCCCTCCGCGCCGACCGTCTCGGCTCAGAAGGTTTCCCTGATGGGTGACAAATACCTCGGCAGAACCTACAGCCAGATGGACTGTCAGGCCTTTGTGGAGCAGTGCCTTGCCGACGCGGGGCTCAACGTGAATCTGACGGGGAGCAACGCCTGGTACCGGGCCATGACCTGGGTCGGGACGCCAGAGGAATGCCGGGCCAAGTTCGGAACCATCCCAGTGGGCGCTTTCCTCTACATCCTGGAGCAGAACGGCAAGGAGCCGAATCAGTACAAGGCCGACGGCCTCGGCAACGCCAGCCACATCGGCATCTACATCGGCCGCAATTCAGGAGCGATCCACTCGTCCTATTCCAGGGGCGGCGTCTATTACTCCTACTTCGCTGGCAGCACGATCAACGGCGGCTGGAACCGGGTGGGCCTGTGGTCTGAACTGGACTACGGAGAAACCGTAAACGAGATGCTCCGGCAGCTCGGAAATTGACTTGCAAAAACCAAATGCCCCTTTCACAGCGTATGAAAGCATCGTTGTGAAAGGGGCATTGATCATTTCCTCTTCTATGCAAGACGGTTAGGGCGATTTTCAGCTCTTTCCGTGATACAGCTTGTGGGACTGATACCTAGCGTCGCAGGTCAGGTTGACGCCGATGCGGCGGAAGGTATTGGCGTCCGCGGCCGACAAAATCACCGTGGAATGGGCTTCACAGCCCTTCAGCGCCGGCAGGGCGGCCAAAGCCCTGGCGGCGTTATCGTCTGTCGCGGCGCTGACGGACAGGGCGATCAGGATCTCGTCGGAATGAAGGCGCGGGTTATGGTTGCCAAGATACCGGCATTTGAGTTCCTGCACCGGGCCGATGACGGTCGGCGAGATCACGTGTACGGGCTTTTCAATGCCTGCCACCGCCTTTAAGGCATTGAGCACCACGGCGGCGGAGGGGCCCATCAGGTCGGAGGTTTTGCCGGTAATGACCCGGCCGTCGT
>OCTW011597384.1_pt1 | contig 20630 bp, 17 predicted proteins | sample 1539671 | NCBI WGS metagenome assembly OCTW01 (sample SAMN02144230, study PRJEB22623) | gut metagenome | biome: sheep rumen | host: Ovis aries | place: New Zealand
GTAAAAAGTTTGTAAAGTGTGATATTACACTTCACAACATTATCCTAAATTTGGAGGTCGAATACCATCCACGAGCTATTTACCACTTACTTATTTTTTATATAGATAATGAACAAGAATAAAAACAACTCCGATACATAAAGTATCGGAGCTGTGTAATGTCATATTTTACTGTTAAGCCTTCATTAGTTCTTCTTGCCGAGAAGCTGAAGCAGTCTCAGGAAGAGGTTGATGAAGTCGAGGTAAAGCTCAAGTGCACCGTATAATGCGATGACAGATAAGCTGTAACCAGGATTGTTGATAGCAAGATTCTTGATCTTCTGAGTATCATATGCTGTAAGTCCGAGGAAGATTGCGATACCTACTACGCAGAGGAGGTAATCAAGTCTTGAAGACTTAAGGAAGAAGTTGATGATTGATGCAAAAATGATACCGAAGAGACCGATCATAAGGAGTGTTCCGAATCTTGTAAGATCTCTGTCTGTTGTAAATCCGATAACAGCCATTACTCCGAACAGACCTGCTGTAAGGAAAAATACCTTTGCGATTGATGCTTCGGCATATACAAGGAAGATAACCGAAAGCGTCAGACCGTTGACGATTGAATAAGCAACGAAGAGAACGCCGGAAAGCATCGTATTGTTTGCCTTGATAGCGAAGGTTGCACCGATAACGATAGCAATCTCAACAATGGCAAGAACGATGAAGGTTGACATTCCGTTCTTAACAAGGAAGTACGGATCATTTGTGTAAACAGCAAGAGCTGTGATCGCTGTAAGGAGAAGTGCGATGGTCATGAACAGGAAGGTTCTTGCCATAACGTCCTTCATAGAGTAGCGAAGTCTCTGCTGCTGAGCAGATGCAGCTGCTGCATATGGATTACCGCTTCTCATTGCATTGAATGCAGTCTGCTGCGATTCATACTGAGAATTAAGATTGTTTGGGTTGTAATAGCTGTTGTAGCTATTCTGGTCATAATAATTGTTCTGACCATAGTTGTTGTTCTGACCGTAGTAATTGCCATAACCATTGTTATCGCCATTACCGTAATCATCATAATTGTTTGGCATACTTTTTACCTCCTGTGATATAAATATCATCTGCCGTTCTGTAAATACCGACCGTTATATCACACGGCTGAACGGACATCTTCTATATAATTATCATTGTTAATGTATCATGAAAGAGGGTAAAATACAATAGATAAAAGTGATCACATTGTGAAAATTCATTGAATTTTCATCAATATCCGGTGGCGTGGGTTGTATTTTCAGCGTGCTCTTGCTATATTATGATATATGTAATATATGAAGAGACCGATGGTGAAATACGTGTGTGCATAAATCACTATGCTCGTAATAAATGGGCTTTGCGATCAAAAGTGAAGCGAAGGCATTAGCAGGGGGAAGTTATGCGATTTTTGGGAAAGATCTACAAGGTAATATTCAGTCGTGTTTTCATTACGGCTATGCTTATAATCCTTCAGGTTATATGGTTCCTTCTTATTTATTCGTATTTCTTTGTAGGATATGAGTATGTCAGGACGGCGGTTTCCGCCCTTGCCCTGCTTTATACAATTTATATAATCAACTCACCGAAGACCATGAGAGAGTATCAGACGGAATGGATAATCGTCATTCTGCTCTTTCCGTTCTTTGGCGTGCCCTTTTACATGGTCTGCGGCAATCAGAGGCAGGGAAGAAGATATGCGAAGCGCGTTGAGGATGCCAAGGCCAAATACAGTACCTTCCACAATCAGGATATGAATATTATGGATGAGCTCTATAAGCTTGACAGCAGGCTTCATTCGACCAGTACCTATCTGATGAGGTCTCAGGGCTATCCAATCTACAAAAATACGAATGTGACCTATCTGCCGAGCGGAGAGGAGCAGTATCAGGCCCTGCTTCAGGCCATGAAGGATGCAAAGCATTATATCTTCATGGAGTATTTCATGATTGAGAGGACAGGCGTGTGGAACAGTATTCTTGAGGTGCTAAAGGAGAAGGCTGAAGAGGGCGTTGAGGTCAGGATACTTTACGATGATCTCGGATGCATCACCTGGCTTCCGAAAAGATATGATAAGAAGCTCAATGCGATGCATAAAAATATACATTGTAAGAAGTTCAACAGAGTCAAGCCTCTTTTTACAATGCTCACAAATAACCGTGACCACAGAAAGATGACGGTAATCGACGGATATATCGCATTTACGGGTGGTATCAATCTTGCAGACAGATATGTAAATGTCAACAGTCCTTTCGGCAGGTGGAAGGATGCAGGAGTCAGGCTTGAGGGGGAAGCGGTTCAGAATTTCACTCTGATGTATCTGGAGATGTGGGAGTCCATGAAGATGGGCAGAAGCAGCCGTAAGATCGAGACTCCTGAGGAGATGAAGAAGATCAACAGCTATCTTCCGCATTTCTTCCATGAGAGCGAATTCGTTAATGACGGTTATGTTCAGCCCTTCGGCGACGAGCCCTTTGATAATGTGCCGCTTTCGGAAAATGCGTATCTCGAGTTGATCAATCAGGCTGAAAAATATTTATATGTATTTACACCGTACCTTGTTCCAAGTCAGTCGATGATGGATGCAATGAATCTGGCTTCTGACAGGGGAGTGGATGTGAGGATAGTTACACCGCACATTCCTGACAAGAGGATCACTTTCAGGATGACCCGGTCAAATTATAAGAAATTCATGGATCATGGAGTGAAGATCTACGAATATACGCCGGGCTTCATACATTCAAAATGTATGCTCTGCGATAACGACAAGGCGATCGTGGGAACGGTCAATCTGGATTTCAGAAGCCTGTTTCTGCACTTTGAGGATGCGGTTCTTCTCTATAAATGTGAGGCCGTAAATGAACTCAGAAAAGATATGATGAAGACGTTTAAGGAGTCACATCTTCAGACGGAAGAGGATGTTAAGAGAAATATATTTGGGCGCATGCTGGATGCGTTGCTCGTGTTCTTTGCACCTATCGTGTAGAATTGATAATATGATATGATAATTGATCTGTGCGTGATGCCTCGGTGGGTAGATAATGGCGCATGACATGAGATGATTGGGGATCATTATGGCTGAATCAAGTATAACTAAAAATGCCCTTGCAGACGCTCTGAAGGGGCTGATGATGGAAAAGAATTTTGAGAAAATAAGCGTTTCCGATATCTGTGACAGGTGCAACATGAATCGGAAGAGCTTTTATTATCATTTCAGGGATAAATACGATCTGCTGAACTGGATATTCTATATCGGCTTTATGGAGCATATCAAATTCGATGATTTCGAGGAACTCTTTGATGAAGATGAGACCGGAAAGAGGTACGATATCTGGGAACTTATCGAGGAGCTTGCGGTATATTTTTATTCAGAAAAAGAATTCTACCGCAAGGCTCTTATGATCGAGGGGCAGAATTCTTTTAAAGATTATTTCCACGACGGACTCTTTCCGGTCGTGAGATTCTATATGAATGATGTTGTTGATGATGATGAGACCGGAATACTCACGGCTCTTATCTGTGATGCCTGCATATCTGCGCTCGTCAGATGGCTCACAAGCGATAATCCGGATGAGCCGGAGAAAACCGTCGAGATCATGAAGCACCATTTGATCAAATTTGCCCGCAGAGTCATACAGGACCTGGATCCACAGTAATAGATCGTGTATGCTGTGATCTGATGTCGCAGCAGTACATGGGTGAGGCGTGAAATGACACAAGATGTCTGGAATACAATCGTAAGTGTCGTCGCGGCAACCGTACATGTGTGAGGCGTAGTGTTGACACAGGATTCTTATGTAGCTACTCGGCATTGGAAGCAGGTTTCACGGTGATGTGCGTACTGATTTCCTTGCCGGAGGTCATCCTGTTGATATTCTGTATATCATATGCGAGATTGATGATAAATACTGGCTCAGGCGGATTGCTTCTGATAGCAGGGATTCCACTATTGAAATGCTTCACTTCGTCGGCTGTCATGCCAGGAGCAGTCTCAAAGATTATGATTGGAGACTCGTAGGAAGCAACACGGCTAAGAAGCGGATGACTTTTTACTGTTTCTGCAGCCTGCTCTGCAGCACCGCTGCCCATCGTATCATCAGCTGCTGCTGAATCGGTGATCGCCGCATCTCCGAGTATCTCATTCACGTAATTCCCGTCAACCACAACTCTTACGGCTGAGAGTACTTTGTTCTCAGCAAGGCGGGTTCTGTTATTGTCTGTATTTTCACCATTAAATGTAAGACCTACAAGTATATTTGACAGCGTAGACATCCTTTCGAGGAGGGCGTCTGAAATCGGCTTGTCCGGAAGGATCAGAAGGAAGTTTGTGTACTGATTCTGGCGGATAACAGCCAGTATGTTTATATATGCATCTTCGGATACCTCGGCATCGAAACGGATGATATATGCATTTATGCCCAGCGTTCCATAATGGTTCACCAGCTTGCTGAAGGTGGCAGTGGAATAACCGGACTCATTATATGCGGTAACATCCATGTCTGCGATCCATGGAATATTCTTATTGTATTTACTGCTCATCTGCTGGATGGTCGTGGCAGCCTTGTTAAAGGTGTTGTAGCCGAGATTTATGCCGAACTGGATGAATTTTTCCTTGTCGGAATTCTTCATGAGCTTTGAAACGGCCGGATAGTAGAGGCTGTTCTCGTCCTTGAAGAGCTCTCCGATAGATTCAAATATATGGTTTTCATCGTTCTTGCCTGCAAGGTGAATGCCGGTATCGATGAGCTTTCTTATACATCTCTTGTCATCAAAATCAAAATTTCTCAGATTCAGACGGATGGCATTTTCAATAAGTATCCTGTTTAGATCATTATTCATGGTGGTACCTCACTTTTCTGCTTAAACGTCAGAAATAAAATAAATCACATGCTATAGCTATAATATATAAACTTTTCGCTGATATAATAAAGGGTCAGATTGTACGAAATGTCCAAAAATTCACAAAATGTATACATTTCTTAAATTGTCAAACAATACATTTTTATGATAAACTTATAAATGTGTGACCGGCAGCGAAGCATAATAATGCTCCGACAGAAACCGATCATTTACCGGACAGAATAAAAAAAGGCGGACAAAAAAACATGAGAGACAGATTTTCCATATTTATCACACTTAAGCTTCTGGGTATCAGCTGGGCTATATTTATCATAGCGGAGATTATAGACGAGAAGATGGACAAGGCGATACTGACAACGCTGGTCATCATTCTGATACCGTTTACCTTCGCTTATTTTTATGAGCTGATGGATAAGAACAATAAGACGAAGGATAAGAGGAAGTGGTACAGAAGAACGCTCGATTTCATTCTGTGGGCGATTGTAAATATCGGTGTCGGATATGTTATAGTCGGTCTGATCGAAAATGATATGTGGATATCAAAGCAGGACCGCAGCGAGTTCGAACTGAACGGCGTTGAATATCTCCAGTACGGAGTTTATGCGACGATACTCTTCATAATAATGGTTATTCTGGTTGATCTGTTCGCAGTTATGAGGGACAGATATTTTGGAAAATACAAGAAATGATCCGGACGTGCTACTGTATCGGCAGAAAAAAACTATCAGGGGCATGGAACAGATACGGATTGGGAAATAAAGTGTAACAGGGCAGTACGAAAGGTAAGGTGAAGGTATGGCATCAAGGCGAGAAATTCTTAGGGAATATACCGAAAAGTATGAAAAGGTTTGCAGGGAAGTGGATGATGTTGACATCGATGTCTATGATAAATTCGGCGTAAAGCGCGGACTCAGAGACAAGAACGGCAGCGGTGTTCTGACCGGCGTGACGAACATATCACGTATCGACGCCTTCGAGATGAAGGATGGTGAGAAGGTACCGTGTGACGGCCAGTTGTGGTACAGGGGCTACAACGTTATTGATCTGGTAAATGACTTTGCCTTTAAGAGATTTGGTTTTGAGGAGGTTGCATATCTCCTTCTCTTCGGAGATCTTCCGACCGATGCTCAGCTGGACGAGTTTAAAAATATGCTTTCCATGGTAAGGGTACTTCCTCGTAACTTCACGAGAGACGTTATCATGAAGGCTCCGAGCAGGGATATCATGAATTCAATCACCAAGGGCGTTCTGACGCTTGCGGCTTATGATGATAACGTATCAGATATTTCCGTCTCAAACGTGCTTCATCAGTGTCTTAAGCTTATCAGCGAGATACCGATGATATCTGTTTATGCATACTGCGCGTACAATCATTATGAGAAGGACGACAGCATGTATATTCACAGACCTGATCCGACGCTTTCCATGGCTGAAAATATTCTCAGGATGCTTCGTCCTGACAAGAAATACACCCAGCTTGAGGCTCAGGTTCTTGACGCTTCACTTGTTCTTCATATGGAGCATGGCGGAGGAAATAACTCCACATTCACGACCCGTGTCGTATCATCGGCCGGCTCTGATACATATTCGGTTATTGCGGCGGCTCTGTCATCCCTCAAGGGACCTAAGCACGGCGGTGCAAATATTAAAGTCATGCAGATGATCAAGGATATCAAGAGAAATGTACCGGACGTCGATGACGAGGATATGCTCCGCAGTTATCTCGAGAAGATTGTGGATAAGGAAGCCTTCGACAGAATGGGACTCATCTATGGTATGGGTCACGCCATTTATTCCATATCGGATCCTAGAGCAAGAGTTTTCAAGCAGTTTGTTGAGAAGCTCGCTCATGACAAAAATATGGATAAGCAGTATAAGCTTTATGCGGATATCGCTCGTATCGCGCCTGAGGTCATCGCGAAGAAACGTAAGATCTACAAGGGCGTCAGCCCGAACGTGGACTTCTACAGTGGCTTCGTATACAGTATGCTCGGCATACCTGAGGAGCTCTACACACCGATCTTCGCCATGGCAAGGATGGTCGGCTGGAGCGCCCACCGCATTGAAGAGCTTATCAATGTTGACAAGATCATTCGTCCGGCTTATATGAGTATCATGAAGGAAAGAGAATTCGTTCCGTACGATAAGAGGGAACGATAGATAAAATGCCCCGGAACAGTTATTTATACTGCTTCCGGGGCGTTTTATTATGCACTGTCTATTTAACAGATAAAGGTTACTGCTTTGCAGGTTTTGTTTTGTTAACCGTATGGATACCGAGTGCAACAATGATGACAGAAATAAAGTACTGCCATTTCAGCTCTTCTTTTAGTATAAGTGCGGCAAACATTACTCCGAGAACCGGAATAAGCGCATTGTAAATGGCAATCTCACTGATAGGATAAAAGGAAAGAAGCTTATTGTATACAGCAAAGCAGACAGCCGATATCAGGATTAAAATAATAAGTATTATGATACCGTCCGGACCGAAGGTCCATGTACTTGTGCTTCCGATGCATACTCCGGTTATAAGTAATAAGGCTCCTCCTATTGCCATGCTGAGACCGGTTGCAGATATGATATCCATTTTTTTGGAGACGATTCTTGTGATGATCCCGCCAAAAGCTGCACAGAGTGCATTGAGCAGTATCATACCGTCTCCGAGAAAGGTTATATTTTCAAAAAAATGTCCGCCTGGTTCTATATTGATCAGCAGTATTCCTGTAAGTCCCATTAGACAGCCTATAACCTTTCTTAGATTTAAACTGTCATCCTCAAAAAAGACTGAGGATAGAAAGATCAGGAAAAAACCACCCATAGAGTCGAGTATGGTCGATCTGGCACTTGTATTATTGCCGAGACCGATATATGAGAACATATAATGGAGGGCGGTATTAACGAGAGCCAGAAGGAGCAGCCATGAAAAATCCTTCTTTTTCTTTATATTGAGCGGATTCTTTTTAATTAAACATAAAACTATGATGATGAGTCCGGCAAAGAGAAATCTTACACCGGCAAAGGAGAGCTTGCCTCCCAGATCATCAGAGTCAATTGAAAATCTGCTGTATCCCATTTTGATCAGCGGATAGGCTAGGGACCATCCTGCCGCACAGAGAACAGCTAAAAATGGTTTATAACGTCTATTTTGAAAAATACGGTTCATTTATCGTGAGCATTTGTAAAGGAGCTCTTCCCAGCGGCGGTCAACCTCCTGCTGGTACTGCTCAAGAAGTCCTTCGTTCTCCGGCTTGAAGAGATGCTTGAAACGTCCCTGAGTTTTGAGGAAGTCCTCGATAGGAAGCTTCTTCTTAGGCTCATAATTGAGAATCCATTTACCTTCAACAACCTCGAAGAGTGGCCAGTAGCAGGTTTCAACCGCGAGCTTACAGATATTTGCGATATCTGGTGTATCGTATCTCCATCCACGCGGACATGGTGCCATTATGTTGAGGAAGGCAGCACCAGGTGTGTAGATAGCCTTCTCGGCCTTTACATAGAGATCCTTCATGTTATTTGTAAATGTTGACTGAGCAACATATGGAATATCGTGTGAAGCGATGATGGAAGCAAGATCCTTACGGTTCTGCATCTTACCATTTGATACCTTACCGATAGGTGTGGTTGTTGTATCAGCGTACATTGGTGTAGCAGATGATCTCTGGATACCTGTATTCATGTATGCACCGTTATCGTAGCAGACATAAACAAGGTCGTGATTACGCTCCATAGCTCCAGAAAGCGACTGGATACCGATATCGTAGGTACCGCCATCACCACCGAAGGTGATGAATTTGTAGGTATCATCGATCTTGCCGCGCTTCTTAAGTGCGTTGTAAGCAGTCTCAACACCTGAAAGTGTTGCGCCTGCACAGGCAAATGCATTATGGATGTAGCTGTCCTCATAAGATGTATAAGGATACATGAATGATGAAACCTCGAGACATCCGGTTGCATTTCCGATTACTGCATGATCCTCCGGCTTAAGTGCACGGAGTACTGTTCTTACGGCGATTCCGGCGCCGCAGCCTGCACAGAGTCTGTGTCCCGGAGCGAGACGTTCCGGTTTGTTCATTACTTCTTTAAGATTAAATGCCATTTCCGTCCCCTCCTTACTTTCTGAGTCCTATATACTGGAACTGCTCGACCGGCTTTGTTCCGGCAGCGTAGTCGATTATCTGTTCATAAACTGCCTCGGCATCCTGAACTGTGTAGTCACGTCCGCCGATACCGTAGAAGTAGTTAACTGCGATGGTCTGAACACCGTTATCCATAAGTGCAGCCTTAAGCTCTGAACCAACAGGTCCGCCCTGTCCTGAGAAGCTCTCTGCACGGTCGAGTATTGCAACAGCCTTGACATTCTTAAGTGCCTCGGCAAGCTCTTCACCAGGGAATGGTCTGAATACACGTATTTTGATCATGCCGACCTTTATGCCCTTATCGCGGAGTGCGTCAACAGCGTCCTTGGTTGTTCCTGCAGCGGAACCCATGATAACGATGGCGTATTCAGCATCTTCCATGCTGTATTCTTCGAAGAGACCGTATTTTCTTCCTGAAAGAGCCTCAAATTCAGCACATACGTCAAGGATGACCTTCTTAGCGTTCTTCATTGCGAGACGCTGGTTCATCTTGGTCTCCATATAGAAAGGAGAGTTTGCGTAAGGACCGATAGCCATAGGCATGTCAGCGTTCAGAAGGAAGTTTGCAGGCTCGTACTCGCCGACAAAATTCTGAACTGACTCGGTATCCATTGTTTCAATATTCATAACAGCGTGGCTGGTGATGAAACCGTCCTGACAAACCATCATAGGAAGCATTACGTCAGGATGCTCGGTTACACGGTAAGCCATGATGAAGTTATCATAAGCCTCCTGATTGGTCTCAGCATAAACCTGAAGCCATCCGGAATCTCTTGCGCCCATAGTATCTGAGTGGTCGCAGTTGATGTTGATAGGTCCGGTGAGTGCTCTGTTTACTGCACAGAGTACCAGAGGAAGTCTGTCGGAAGCTGCGATGTAAAGCTCCTCCCACATGAAAGCGAGACCGCAGGAAGAAGTAGCTGTAAGAGCTCTTGCGCCTGCAGCGGAAGCACCGATAGCGGCACTCATTGAGCTGTGCTCTGATTCAACCGGGATAAATTCGGTATCGCATTCACCATTGGCGATGAAGGTCGAAACCATCTGAGGGATCTCTGTTGAAGGTGTGATAGGAAAGGCCGGCATAACATCTGGGTTAACCTGCTTTATCGCAAGTGCAACGGCTTCGTTACCGGACATTCTGTCGCGTTTTGATACCATTTACAGTCCCTCCTTCATAGCTATAGCCTTGAAACTGCAGATTTTGGCACAGATGCCGCAGCCCTTGCAGTGTTCGTAATCAAAATCCTGTCTCTTGCCATCAACAACCGGAATACAGCTGTCTGGGCAGAAAGGTGCGCAGAGAAGGCAGTTAACACATTTCTCCCAGTTCATAACAGGTGTCTGTGTTCTCCATTCGCCGGTCTTGAAATCCTTCGAACCGCCGCCTCCGTAGATCTGGTTGCCGAGAGTCATGTCCTGATAAGGAGCTTTCTCGGTTACTTTGCTTATATCTGTTGGATTATCAGTATTTCTGTTCTTGTTCTCAGCCATTACTGCACCTCCTCAAATGCCATTCTGAGGGCCTTCATGTTACCTTCGATAACCTCAGGCTTCTTGGCAAATTTGTGCTTGTAGGAATCCTCCATCTGCTTCATGAATTCATCCTGATCCATTATATTTGCAACCTTAACGATGGCTGCGAGCATAGGTGAATTAGGGAAATATTTTCCAAGTGCTTCTATAGAAATCTTTCTTGCATCGATGGTGTAAACTTTGCCCTTGTAGCCGCGGAGGAGAGAAACTATCTCTTCCTTGCTGCGCTCGGTGTTGATGATGATCGCACCGTCCTCTGAAAGGCCGCTTGTTACATCAACTGCGTGGAGCAGAGTTTCGTCAACTACAACAACGTAATCCGGGTTGTAGATGTTTGAGTGAGCACGGATCTCTGTATCACCGATTCGGTTATAAGCTGTGATCGGCGCGCCCATACGCTCCGGACCGTATTCAGGAAAGCCCTGTACGTACATTCCGGTATTGAATGCTACATCGGCAAGAAGGAGAGCAGCGGTTTTGGCACCCTGGCCGCCTCTTCCGTGCCATCTGATCTCAATGTGTTTTTTCATTTCTATATGTCTCCCTTATTTATAGAAGAAATTTATTACTTTTTCTTTGTCAATAGCGCACAATGTATAGATTATAGCACGATAAATAAATTTGTAAAGAGTAAAATTTTCGGAGTTTTAGGATATTTGCAATAAAAATTGCACCCACGGCGTTTTGGGGCGCTGTGGGTGCGATTAATATAGCTCTTTATTGGGTTTGTGAAGCCGATCCAATGATGAATTTAAATGGCTACTCATCAGTCCCCAGAATGTCGCGGGCATCAACAGCCGGTGGATTCGCCCAGGTTTTGCGGTAGGCTCTCGGGGAACTGCCGAAATATTTGCGGAAGGTCTCTGACATGTAGCTTACTCCGTTGAAGCCGGTCATGGATGCAATCTCGGTAAGCGTCATCGGGCTTGATCGGAGATATTCAGCAACCTTTCTGCATCTGAAATGCATGAGGTAGCTGATCGGAGACTCTCCGACGTACTGGTTGAAGAGTGCGTTGCAGAGCGAACGGCTTATATTTGCGCTGCCTGCTATCTCATCGAGCGTAACACTTTCCTTATAATTTACCGAGATGTGATGCATCATCATCTTGAAGAGCTGCATCCTTGGGTCTGAAGAGACTTCGGTTTCTTCAGGAAGATAGTGGCTGACCTGCTTTCTTATTATTTCCCATATTTTAAAGAAATGCAGGGTGACCTGAAAGGCATCATGGCGGATATCAGGCATCTCCAGCATGATATTACGGATCGGTTCAACGTATTCGTTATAATTTCTGAATCTGAGGTAGGAAATCTCAGGGTTGTCGATGATAGGCCGGACGGCCTGCATCTCGACTGCGACTGAGGACATCAGGACACTCGGATGAATGATGAAGATGACATATCTTGCAACCTTGTTGTCCAGGCATATGCTGTAGTGAATCTGATTGGAGTTGACAACGATGGTATCGCCCTCGTTCAGCTCAATCGTATTTCCGTTCACGGAATAGGCCATTCTGCCCTGCTTAACGGTCACAATCTCGATATCCTCGTGGAAGTGGGGAACCCTCTCCCAGGTGACATGGGGCGCAACCCAGCCATCATATATATAGGAAGGAAAGGACGGATTGTCATAATTGACGATCTCCGAGCCGTCGTCCCTCTTAACTATTAATCCCATTACTTCGCGGTTCATACGTTTTCTCCTAAAATAATAGATATATGATAATATTCCATAAAACTATAACAATATTCCACTGGTGTGGAAGATAGTTATAGTTTTTAGGCATTAAAATGGTGGATTTATGTTTCTAAAAACAATATACTTATAAACACAAGAAAAAGCAAGCGATATTTTTTTGATATAGAAGTGGAGGAAAAGAAGATGGCAGAACAGGCAATAATGATGAAAAACATATGCAAGGACTTCAAGGTTCTGAACAGGAGTGAAGGCCTGAAGGGAAGCATAAAGGACCTTTTCTCGAGAGATTATAAAACAGTTTCAGCTGTAAAGGATGTAACTCTTACTATTGAAAGAGGCGAGATCATCGGATATCTCGGACCGAATGGTGCGGGCAAATCGACAACGATCAAGATGATGACCGGAGTTCTGGAGCCTACATCGGGTGAAATACTTGTTAACGGAGTGATCCCTTACAAGAATCGTACCAGAAACGCTGAAAATATAGGAGTTGTATTTGGACAGAGGAGCCAGCTGTGGTGGTCGCTGCCGCTGATCGAATCGTTCAGACTGCTCAGGGACATCTATATGGTTCCGGAGAAGCAGTATCAGGATACGATCGAGCTTTACCGCTCACTGGTGGATATTGAGCCTATTCTTCATAAACCTGTAAGGCAGATGTCTCTCGGTCAGAGAACTCTGTCGGACATACTGGCTGCATTTTTGCACAATCCATCGATTGTATTTCTGGATGAGCCTACCATAGGCCTTGATGTATCGATGAAGGCGAAGATCCGTTCACTTATACAGGGACTTAACAAGGAGAAGCAGACAACAGTTATCCTTACGACTCACGATATGGGCGATGTTGATGCACTCTGCAGAAGGATAGTCATCATCGATAAGGGGCAGAAGATTTACGATAACGATATTGACCACCTGAAGAATTACTTCGGTTCATACAGAACTCTGAAGATGAAGGTTGGACAGGATGAGTGGATAGAGCAGCTGATCGACGAGAAGACAACGGATATCATGGACGTTATCCTTGCTAAATGTAAGGAGACCAAGGTCAGGGATATCCAGCTTGTCGAGATTTCAACCGAAGAGGTTATTAAGAAGATTTACGAGGGAGGTGAGGCTGCATCATGAGTGTTAAGAAGAAGCTTTCGCTGATGCGTGCCGGGATCATGGAGTCCCTGCAGTTCCGCCTCAGTACATTTATGACCCTAATGGGTAATCTGGTATACCTGATCCTGGTGTATTACCTCTGGAAGGCAATCTACGCGTCATCCGGAACGGACAGGGTGAACGGAATGACATTCACGGATACCATGATCTACCTGATACTTGCTACGGCAATATTTAACTTTCTGGAAATGTTCATAGTCTGGGACATGAGCAGGAAGATTCAGTCCGGTGAGATAGTTCTGGATCTCCTGAAACCGATGGGCTTCAGAAAATATATGTTCTGGAGCACCTCAGGAGCTCTTGTGATAAGCTTTTTCCTCACATTTGTTCCTACATTTATTGTGGTTCAGCTGATTACCAAGGGATCGATCCACATGGGACTGAATGTGGTATATTTCCTGATATCGGCTGTTATGGCGCTGGTAATCAACTTCAATATTGATATGCTGGTTGCAACCATCTGTCTCTATACCGAGTCAACCTGGGGAATAAATATAGTTAAGGAAACTATAGTCCTCCTGCTGTCTGGCGCGACGATACCACTGGCATTCTTCCCTAAGGGACTCAAGGCGGTTGTTGACTATATGCCATTCAGAGCTGTGTATGATGTTCCGCTGACAATACTTCTTGAGAAGGATGGCACGAACGAACTCGAGGGGCTTCTCGGAATGCTGGGCTTCCAGCTTGCGTGGTGCATAATACTTTCGATTGCGGGTATCTGCTTCTGGAATCATTCAGTGAAGAAGATCACTGTTAATGGAGGTTGATCATATGGAAAAGAAAACGAAAAAGAGGCGCGGCTTTGGCTTCTACGCCTCGATATACAAAAAAATACTGATCCAGGATCTGAAGACCAAGATGAGCTACCGTGCGGATTTCATTATCTCAACCTTCGGAATGATACTTACGAATGTGGCCGGCTTTGTCTCATTTATGATCATCTTCAAGAACTTCCCGAGCATCAATGGCTGGGACTATCACCACATGCTGTTCCTTTACGGATTTTCGCTGATAGCCCTCACACCGGTGCAGTGCTTCTTCGATAACAACTGGAATCTGAGATTCATGGTAAGGTCGGGCGACTTCATCAAATACTGCTTCAGACCGATAAATGTATTTTTCTACTTCATTTCTGAGGTTTTCGATGTGAAGGGAATCGGACAGTTTATTTTCGGAGTCGGAACACTCATCTATGCATGGGTGCATATCGGAATTCCGGTGACGGTTCTTGTTATACTTAAACTGATACTGTACATTATCACGGCGTCGCTTTTCATGATTTCACTTATGAACTTTGCGGCAGCAACCTGCTTCTGGCTTCAGGGCTCGGGCTACGTCATGGTTCTGATGTTCCGTTTCAAGGATTATGCAAAATATCCGGCAACAATCTTCCACGGACTGTTCAAGATACTATTCACCTTCGTGATACCGGTTGCGTTTATCGCTTACTATCCGAGCATGGGCATCCTCTCACCGGATGATGTTCCGCTTCTCACGATACTTTCACCGTTCATCGGAGCAGCCTTCTTCTACCTGAGCTATAAGTTCTGGATGCTGGGCGTTAGAAAATACGATTTCACGGGTTCGTGATGCTAAGAGATACGTACCTGTAGAGTGCCATGGCTGTTGAGTGAAAATACATCCACAACTGACCGGTTTTTATTTATAAAATATGTGTGTTAATTCAATGTTAAAGAATGCAGGGCGGTGCCGATCGGCACCGCCCCTTGTTGTCATCCGGATTATTTAGCTTTATGGCTTTAATTATAAGGTTTAATGTATATGATCAGGATAAAAAATCCGGCTGGTGGGTTTAATATTTATACTCTTGGTGATATAATAGAAATGACATATTTAAGCGTGTTAATAAACGGCAAAGTATTTAGAAAAAACTATATTAAAGTGGGAAAAGGTTGTAGAAAAGTGAACAGACACAGTGGAACGGCAACAGGTATTTTATTATCCGCTCTGGTTATAGCAGGCGGGTTTTATATTTGGTTTTCATGCATAGTATCGGTAGCTTTAATGATCATGATACTTGTGGAAATATTTAATCAGAAGAAAATAGTCATCATCAAGAATCCTTTTGGTATAGCAGTGATGGTGGTGGGGCTTTTCTATTTGCTTTCGTGCCTCTGGGCAGTGGACAGAGGGATGGCTCTTTTCGGGTTTTTCAAATTCCTTCCGTTTCCATTATATCTGATCTATCTGGAGCAGCATGAGATTGACAGAGAGAAGATCATAAGGCTTCTTCCGGCGGCAGGTACTGTTATTACGGTCCTTACATATATAATGAGTCGATTCAAGACGTTTGATCTCGTAGTTGCGGAGGGCCGTCTCAGTGGTTCCTTCCTTTATCCAAATACATTTGCGATATTTCTTCTTGTGTGTCTTCTTGTGGCAATTGGCGAGATAATTAACAAGGATTATTTTGAGATAATTTACGCAGTTATTTTATTGTTTGGTATATATAAAACAGGCAGCAGGGCAGTATATATAATCACTGTGGCAGCACTTTTTGCTGTGCTGATGATATCAAGTATAAAACCGGTAAAGAAAATAATCATTTGCATATGCGGAGCCGGTACAGTAGGTGTAGCAGCAATCCTGTTTGGAGGACGACTTGCCGATATTTCGCTAAAATCAAGCACTTTTCTCGGGAGACTATTATATTACAAGGATGGGATCAGGATTATTCTTAAGCATCCGTTTGGATTGGGATATCATGGATATTATTTCGTTGAAAAGCAGTACCAGACAGGAGTTTATAATGTGCTGAATATCCATAATGATGTAATGCAGCTTTTTTTGGATATCGGTTTTATTCCTGCTTTGCTTTTCTTTGCGGCTTACATCTATTACATTGTTCGTACGATAAAACAGAAAAATGGATTGAAGGCGATAGTGCTTACGGCTATTCTTATGCATATTGTATTTGATTATGATATGCAGTTTATTGCGATACTTTTCATTATTCTCCTGTTTATTGACGATAGAAGAGGTGTGTCAAATGAGAGGGTATCGATACTCTCTTTGGGGATAGTGACAGTGGTTCTGATGATATGTATCACAGGGGCACTCAAACTTGGATCCTCAGATTATCTCTACACCATTCACAGATATGAAAAATCATATAAATTGTACAACGGAAATACAATGTCAGAAGCGTATATGCTTAGAGAGATAACCAATCCGGATGAACTGAAGAAGTATTCGGAAGATGTTGTTGATAAAAATAAGGAGTTGTATGTCGGATATTTATATTTAGCCAGCAGTTATCTGCAGTCGGGTGATTTTCTCAGTTATATGAACTATACGTCTATTGCACTTGAGAAGGCTCCTTATGAATATCAGAACTATGTTGACTATGCGACGGTACTGATATATGCTGCGCAGACCTATATTAATGATGGGGATAAGGAAAGTGCAAGCATCTGTGTCGGTGAGTTAAACAGGATAACAGGAGAACTTGAAAAGCTGAAGGACAGTTCTGATAAGCTTGCCTGGAAAATATATGACAAGCCACAGACAGAACTGCCGACAGAGTATCAGAACCTTATCTATAGTTTGAAGGAACAGTTGTATGAGTAGCAAGAAGAAAAAGAACTCTAATAAGAACAATAAACAGAACAACAGGAATAACAAACAGACTGACAGGAGCAATAACTTTAGCAGCAGTGCCGATGGTGTAAAAATTGACTCATCAACTGATAATACTAAAAATAATTCAATGATCAGTAAATTGAGGATATTCGGCATAATAGCCACAGTTCTGGCTTCAATAATTATTGTGATTATCGGTGTAATTCAGGATAAAAAATATAAAGATGATCACAAGAACATTGAAATCCTTAAAGCAGATGGTACGCATCTTGCAGATATACGTAAGGAAGATGGGGAGATAGTATTTGACTGTGATGTCAGATATATGACCTATGTCGGTGTTGTTTGGGAGGAAGCCAAGGAAAAACTCGGGGAAAAAAAACTGCTCGACAGCGGAGCGAAGATATATACCTTTTTTGACCAGGAAAAGTTTAATACCATCGCAGAAGCGGCTGAGAGTGTCTATACTGAGGCTTATGGCGACGCGGCTGTATGTCTGGCTGATGTGACAGGATGCATACTTGCAACATATCAGAAGACTGAGCAGTATGACGACAATATCAATTATATTCTTGCCGGAACATCTGCCGGATCTGCAATAAAACCTCTCTCTGTTTATGGACCTGCTATTGAGGCGGGACTCATAACATGGGGCAGTATCATAAAGGATGAACCGCTCTTCTATGAGGATGATGAATATGGTATTCCTGTACCGTGGCCGTCAAATGTGGCTGATTTTGAAGGCAGGGATTATACGGTCGGAGACGCTGTGAAATATTCAATAAATACTATCGCAGCAAAAGTTCTGGACGAATACGGTGCAGAGCGGGCGATGGATTTTTTGGAAATGAATTTCGGAATAGATATTTCCAGAGAGAGAGAAATCGCAGAAACTGAGGGAACAAACGCCGTTCTTGGTAATCTTGCTTTCGGAGCACTTCGAAACGGAGTGACGATTAAGGATATGACCGGATATTATCAGGTGTTTGCAAATGGTGGAGTATATCAGCCGGCTTATGCCATAGATAGAATTGAGATAGCCGGAAAGGCTGAATATACCCACGTTGACAACATACGAAGAGTTTTTTCTGAGGAGACAGCATACATCTGCAATCGTCTTCTGAAAAATGTGCTTACCGAAGGCGGAACCGGAGCACCGGCATATGTAGACGGCTTGGATATCTGTGGCAAGACCGGTACTTCGGACGGATTCAGGGATAACTGGTTTGTTGGATTCACTCCCGAATATGTCTGCGCAAGCTGGTGTGGAAATAAGGATGGAAGAGTCAATTCCGAAAGAACTCAGCTTGAAATATTCAAAAGAGTCATGGAAATGCTGGATCATGATAAGGCAGTGAGGTATACGATTCCTGCATCTATCAGAGAAATAAAGATATGCAAGAAGACAGGGAAGAAGGCAGGACCGAACTGTAAGGATACAGAGGTCGGATATTTTACGGAGGATACTGTTCCTGAGAAATGCAATGAGTAAAATCTCTTTGTGACAGACAGATTATAAAGCATAAGGTGTTTGGCAGTGACCGAGCATTATAATAAAGGCTATATTTATATATTTTAAAATACCCTGCACGGGGAGGTGAAGTATGGCGGGGGCTAAAAAAAGAAAATGAAGGAGGAAGTTAAATGAAGCTTAGTAGTTTAGAAAAAAAGTTTATCGCTTTAACGCTTGCGTTGGCTATGATCTTATCCTTCGCACCGATATCAAAAAGGGTTGAAGCGGCAACAGACAGCAGGGCTGTTACAACTAAGGCGTTAAATTATTATACGCCACAGGAATATGAAAGCGATAACGATAAAACCTATGGTGATTTCACATATCGCGACGATGGTAACGGGAATGTTGTTATTACAGGTTATAAAGGCAGTTCCAAGAAGGTTACGGTTCCTTCCAAGATAGGAAAGAAAAAAGTAATTGGTGTTTACGGAGCGTTTAAAGACAATACAAAGGTTACAGATATTATACTGCCTGATTCGGTTGTCAGGCTCGAGTATGAGGCTTTCAGCGGTGCATCCAATCTGGTGAATGTCAATCTGGACAATGTACAAAGGATAGGATTGAGATGCTTTATCGGTTGTAAAAAACTTGGTGATGTTGAACTTCCTGAATGCCTGGTTGATATCGGAGAAGGTTTTAGCGGCGCACACATCAAGAATTTTACTGTTTCAAACTATATTGCGGGTAGACCATATGGAATAGGAAACGTTGAGATTGATAACTTCTGTTTTAAAGATGGAATAACAACAGTATGGATGAATTTTTCTAATATAAAAACATCGGCTATTACTATTCCGGATTCAGTAAATGATATAAGATTTGCGAAGTTTAATTATAATTACTTGACTATGACTGAACTGCCTAAAAAGAAAATAATACTTGGAAGCGGAATAACAGAGATTTACACAGGTCAGTTTGAATTTACAAAAGATGAAGTTGTAATTGGAGAAAATGTTCAAAAAATAGATCAGTATGCATTTTTTAATTCAAAGATCAAGAGCCTGACCATTCCGGATAGTGTCACTGAGATACAATACAAGGCGTTTTCCGAATCGTCAGATCTATCTGATGTTTCATTCTCTAAAAACCTGACAAAGGTTGCCGGTGGAAATGGTGGCTTCATGAGCGGTTCGCTGTGGTACGAAAACCAAAAGAATGGTGTGGTGTATACAGGCAGTGCGCTTTATGCATATAAGGGATCCGTTCCTAAGAAAACGACCATAAATGTTAAGTCAGGTACTAAAGGCATAGGGTATATGGCTCTTCAAACAGATGATCTGTCCGGTAAGAATATAACAAAGGTTACACTTCCGGATGGACTTCAGTATATCGGCGGTGTTTCATTCTTCAATACAGGAATTAAGGATATCAATATTCCGAATACTGTTACAGAGATAGGTCCTGCTGCTTTCGGAAACACAAATCTGAAATCAGTTTACATACCTAAATCAGTGACTACGATCGGGAAATATGCATTTGGATATGAATGCAGTGATTTAAAGAAACACAATTCTGTATGGATAAATGAGGATTGGATGATATTTGATGATTATATAACCACAACAGATCAGTACGGATCTATGATGTCATATATCTATTCATATACTCATTCTGAAATGAATGATAAAAATCAATTGGAAAAAGAGGAACGATATCGAGGGGTTAATACAACGTGGCCAACTTTTGTTGGTTTCTCAACTGACGATTTATACTGGGTTGCAAACGATGGTTATTATCAGCAATCAGCACCATATATACCGACCAAAGTGTCCGACTTTACAATTATAGGTTATAAGGGCTCTGCTGCTGAGAAATATGCCAAAGATAATGGTTTCAAGTTTGTTGAAGCTAAAGAAGGCGTATATGAAGAGGGTGGAGTCAAATACTATTATAAGAACAATACCAAAGCAACCGATGTAACGGATGTTCTTAAAGATCCACGTTCAGGCAAGTGGTACAACGTTGTAAAAGGCAAGGTTACCGCAGGACCTACTGTTGCTAAGAATTCACTTGGCTGGTGGTATATCAATAAGAATGGTGAGGTTGATTTTAAATATAATGGCCTGGCTAAGAATTCCAACGGCTGGTGGTATCTCAGAAATGGC